>Ga0209347_1001733_pt1 | contig 32948 bp, 27 predicted proteins | sample AutmiccommuBRH23_FD_187382 | JGI IMG/M metagenome (GOLD analysis project Ga0209347, IMG submission 187382) | Deep subsurface microbial communities from Mt. Terri, Switzerland - Autotrophic microbial communities BRH/23 (SPAdes) (version 2) | ecosystem: Environmental > Aquatic > Deep subsurface >...
GTGTTGGGGATTTTTCTTAATTTGCATGTGTTGTCGTTGCAATTCTACAGATCTTGGCATGTTGTCAGTACACTTCTTCCGCCATTGGCAGTGAGATTTACGCCGTCATTTTAGGTGAGAAGCGACAATATGGCTGGATTTCTTTGATTACCATTATCTATTTACTGATAGAGTATTTATTTTTGCAATTAGGAATATACGAACATCATTGGTGGCAGTATTACATGACAGCCCTGGCAATTTTTATCTACCAGGTTATTGCTAAATTATGGTTTGAAAACCTAAATAGAATAAAACATGGATGGTTACGTAGCAGTACGTTCTACTTCGTTGGGTTTGTCATTCTACATTATCCCTAAGAAAGCAATAATGTGATGAGCATGCTGTGGTACGAGTGCCTCAAGTCCTTGCGCCACTAGGTTTCAAGGCACTTGTGCCTATAGAACAACAAACCTGAGAAGAACAAACGCCACACGGCGACTGATAACGATCACTCCTATTCAATATCATTTATCCATTCGTCCGAAGCCATAGGAAAACGTGTTAATTTCTCTTTAAAAATTTGTCGAATCTTCAAAAGCTGTTTCCAAGTCTTAGCCTCAAAAATCAAAACCAGTTCCGGTAAATTTGAAGAAGCTCGAATTAAGCCCCACCCATCATCGAACATTACTCTGGCACCATTAATGTCAATTACTTTATCGCCGTATTCATCTTTGAATTCTTTTACAATACTTTCAACTAGGCCGTATTTTAAAGTATCTGAACAGTGGACTTTAATTTCAGGAGAAGTGATGTATTGCGGAGCTTCCATTAAGATGTCTGCAATCGGTCTATTTACCTTAGAGAGATATTCCACCAACTTTGCTCCAGCTAAAATTGCGTCGTCAAACGAATAGAATTCGTCACCACCGATAAAGATATGGCCGCTGCGTTCACCTGCAAGTTCAGCCTTCTCTTCGTGCATCTTTGATTTAATATACGAGTGACCAGTTTTCCACATAATTGGTTGTCCGCTATGGGTCTCAATATCTTCAACTAGAGCTTGTGTACATTTAACATCGAAAACTATCTTAGCTCCTTTTTTCCTTTCAAGCAATTGCCTCGCTAATAATAAAAGTACTCTATCACTCCAAATATTTTGCCCATTTTGGTCAATGACACCTAGTCTATCCCCATCTCCGTCAAAAGACAAACCAACAGCTGCACTTATATCACGATTTCGAACCATCTGAGCCAGTCGTTCTCTGGCCTTTAAGTCCGAAGGGTTAGGGAAATAATGTGGGTAACTCGAATCGGGATCACAATTTAACTGGAATGTAATACATCCTAATCTCTGAAATACCTCGTAAGCATACAAGCCAGCTCCGCCGTTTCCTGCATCGATCACTAACCTAGGTTTATAATCTGACATCGTTATATTGCTGATCACGTAATCAATATACGCATCTCGGGGAGAAACCTTATTATGAACACCTATTTTTATATTGTCCTCACTGAATTCTTCTCCCAAGATGATATCATAAAGCTCGGTAATTTCATCTGGTACCATCGTTTTCGAATATGAATCACCTAATTTGAAGCCAGACCAACCATTTGGATTGTGACTAGCTGTAATCATCATTACACCTGGTGCCTTGTAATAATATTGAGCGAAATAAGCAACAGGACTAATTGTCATACCCAGATCATATACCTCAAAACCACTTTTAATAAATTCTTCTAAGGCTGCGGTCGAAAAACTTTCAGAGTAATCTCGGTTATCATAACCCAGAACTACGCGATTGACGTTCCGTCGAGTCAAAAATGTAATAAAACCCTTAGTTATTAATTTGACTGTATCTATATTTAGCTCATCATCTGATACGCGCCCCCGTACGTCATATTCTCTAAACATTGTCTTAAATATCTCTTTTTCCAAATCAATCAACACCCCAATCATTTTAGATAATTGAATATCCCAACTAGAAACACTGAATAATAGCTTATTTTAATTAGCCTTCCTCTAATTAAATCTTAAGTTCATCCACATCATGCAACATCCTCCATATTAATTAATTCCATATCACTACTTAGTGTATATGTTTAAGAAACTTCCTAACATTGATTTGAAGACCTAGATTAGGTTGATGATCTCTTACCCTTACCTTTGTCAGAGTCCATCACCGATCGTGTAGAGTAACATCAAAACAATATAGTGCATAACTCTACGACTGTTCATGTGATCTAGCATTTTACTTAATCTACTTGTATAATTTAAAGTGGTATCTGGCATTTATTTTTGGAAAATGCTAAAAACACAACTATATTAATTATTAAGAGGAGATAGTAGAGTGAAAAAGAAGTTTCTTGGTTTGGTAGTCGCAATAAGTCTAATCATGACTATGTTCATTGCTCCAGTCGGGGCAGCTCCGACAAATAACACCTACACGATTGCTTTCCAGCAACAAATTCCCGCTGACTATGATCTAGTTATTTCCAAAGCTGGAGGTAAGGTACTTAGGGTATTGCCTGAGGTATTAGGACTTGAGGTACAATCTGATAACCCGTTCTTTTTAAAAAATCTCAAAGAGGTTAAGGGAATCCAAGCCGCAAACGTTTCGTTGGTTATAAAATTAGATCATAAGAAAATTGACCCGTTGGCTGCTAACGGTCGACCAGTTAGAGATATTCCTCAAGCTAATCAAGCCGATAGTTACTGGGACTATCAATGGGATATTCAACGGATTACCCATAATGGAGATTCTTATGACCTGGAGACTGGCGGTGTGAAAAGCCTTAACGGAACAGTAATCCACAAAGCGATTGTTGGTATCATTGACACAGGGATTGATTTTACCCATCCAGATCTAAAGGCTAACATTGTTGGCGGTCAAAACTTTGTACCGGCCAATGCAGACGGAGACGCAACCGAAACTGGTGATCCTAATGACTATGGGGATCGCTACGGACATGGTACCCACGTGGCGGGTTTTATTGCGTCCAATGGCAAAATGAAAGGGATTGGCCCCAATCTAGGAATCCGTGCTTATCGTATCTTCTCTGCTAGCGGCAGCGCGCCGACGACCTGGATTGTACCGGCTATTATACAAGCAACTAAAGACAAAGTAGACGTCATAAATATGTCCATTGGTGGATTTGATAGTATCTCACGTTATACGTACCTAAATGACAAAAATGCTTATAGTGACGTTGCAGATGCACTTTTATACAGACGGGCCATTAAATACGCTGTAGATCATAATGTCACAGTCGTCACTGCAGCAGGGAATGAGTCTCTTAACTTAAATAATCCGACCACAATCACAAGTTACATGAACCAAACTTACGGAGACTCAGGACTTCAGTTTAAAGGCGCATCTCGCGAAGTACCCGGACAAATCCCGGGAGTTATTACTGTATCCTCTTCTAACAAATGGTCTAAAGAAAAAATTGCTTTCTACTCTAATTATGGATCCCGCTCCATCGATGTAGCCGCCCCCGGTGGTGACTTTGGACCAATCTATGACCAAACCGGTGATCTCAACCTACTGGACCTCCACTACAATACCTTTAGTACCTATCCGACTAACATGAAGCCCTATTTCACATCAAATCTTCGGGGCTATGCTCTGATGCAAGGTACCTCAATGGCTTCACCGAAAGTTGCAGGGATTGCCGGAGTGATTAAAGCCTACAATCCGGGATTGACCCCAGCCCAAGTGACTGCATTGATTCAACAGACAGCGGTCGATTTAGGTAAACCTGGAACCGATGAGCTCTTTGGCGCGGGCGAGGCTAATATTTACACTGCATTAACTGGAATGAAGAAGTAACGTCCCCTACCGAGCAGAACGCGAGGGGAGCAAAATTTTTCCATCTTGAATTTTAATGATGCGGCCAGCTAAGTGTTTATCGTGGGTAACAATGACAAAAGCAACCCCATACTCTTTATTCACTTGTTTAAAGATGTTATAAACATCTTCTGAACTATGTAAATCGAGGTTTCCCGTTGGTTCATCAGCCAAAATAATCTTAGGGTTATTGATCAGCGACCTGCCAATCGCTACACGCTGCTGTTGACCTCCGGATAGATCAAGAACATTGGATCGGCGATACTTATATAGCCCTAACATATCTAATAAGCAATTCGCCCTTTCCTTCACCTCAGCTCGGTTATTTCTTTGTATTTCACTAGGCATGAGAACATTGTCAAAAACATTAAACTCCTGTAATAAAAAATGAAATTGAAAGATAAACCCAATAGCCTGATTCCGCAATGTAGCTAATTTGCCCTGCGTCATATTATTAGTATTAGATCCATCGATGATGACTTCCCCACTAGTGGGCCTATCGAGAGTGCCCATGATATTTAAAAGCGTCGTTTTACCACTTCCAGAGGCTCCCACAACCGAATTAATGCTGTGTTCCTCAATTTCTAAATTAACATCGTAAAGAATTTGCGACTTTATCCGAGTCCCATAGGTCTTGTTAACATCTATCAATTCAATGACATTAGGCATTTTTAATTACCTCAATTGGGTTTAATTTATTACACCTGAGCGCAGGGAAAATGGCAGTTGACATTGCAACCACAAAGAAAATAAGGATAGATAGCCCGATAAACCTATAATCCACTGTGACCTTAACCACAGGTAATCCTTGAGCGGTCACAATGTATTTATTGAATCCTCTAAGAAAGACGACAAGGAAACCAAAACTAAGCGCGATTCCTACCAGACTAAATAATAACGCTTGATAGAAGAAGACAAGGCTTGCCGAAAAGTCCGTAAGACCCATGGCCTTTAAAATACCAACTTGTTTTGATTTTTGAAAGACGTTAATTGTCAATATATTGATTATACTTATAATGGTCGCCAGCATAATGAAGAATTGGATGACAAGGGTTACTAATTTTTGGCCTACGATAGCACTGACTAATAACTGATTCTGGCCTTTCCAATTGGTGATATATAACTCTTCCCCTGACAGAGCGCTGCTAATTTGGTCACTGACAACATCTGCTTGAAACGGGTCGTCAATCGCTAATTCAATCTCAGTCACTTCATTATCAAAACCAATGAAATTTTGCGCGGTAGTCAAATTCGTAATCACCCACGCATTATTAATCTTAGTAACTCCAAAATCATACAAGCCAACAGTTTTCATAGTCACCGTTTGTCTCGTTTGTCTACCAATGGTTAAGATACTGACCTCATCCCCGACCTTGACCCCTAATCGCTCAGCTAATTCTTTGCCTAGTAAAACCTCATTATCGTTAACCGGTGAACTTCCTTCGTAAATTGCCGCCGTAATGTTATACAGACGCTCAGTGTCTGAGATATTAAACCCCCGTACAAGTATAGGGATCGTCATTTTCTCAAGTTTTATCCACCCTTGGTTATTGACATTTGGGGATACCGCTTCAACTTCCGGAAAATTGCTTCTGAGCCTGTCCGCTTCCTTCTGCCAGTCACTAAATCCTCCACTTTTGGAGTGCACGGTAATATGGGGACTATAAGCTAAAACTTTATTGACTAATGTCTTTTCAAGTCCTTGACTGACCAGACCGATAAAAATCTGAACAGAGACTCCTATGGCTATGCCGAAAATGACTAAGAGGGTTTGTAATTTCTTATCAAGCAGAAACCGCCACGCGATGATTAAAGGTAACAGCACAACAATTTTAGTCCTCTCTTAGTTGTATTATTTAATGGTCTGTTTTCTGAACCAAATTACGTAAGAAAGTAATAATATCCTCGGAAAGATCTCCCCGACGCAAGGCGTATTCGATCGTTGCTTCCACAAACCCTAACTTGTCTCCTACGTCATACCTCCGCCCTTCGAATTCATAAGCAAGGATTTCCTGAGACCGCCCAAGTTCCTTAATCCCATCCGTGAGCTGAATCTCCCCACCTTTCCCTGCTGGAAGGACACTCAAGATATCAAAGATTTCCGGATTCAAAATATACCGTCCCATTATGGCTAAATGAGTTTCTGGGGCATCTTCAGGACGAGGTTTCTCCACCATATCCTTGGCACGATAAAGCCGATCCGCAAACTTTTCACCATCCACGATCCCGTATTTGGACGTATCCGATAGGGGAACTTCTTGAACCCCGACTATGCTTGCACCATAGCGCTCATATTGATTTATCATTTGACGTAAAGCAGGCACTTCAGAATAAATAATGTCATCCCCTAAAAGGACTGCAAATGGTTCATTACCAATAAATTTACGAGCGCTATAGATCGCATGTCCCAAGCCTAATGCCTCTTTTTGCCGAACGTAATATATATCGGCCATCTGGGCGACATCCTGCACCAAATCCAACAGTTCCTCTTTGGCATTTTTTTCTAAATAGACCTCAAGCTCCATGGAACGATCAAAGTGGTCTTCTATGGCTCGCTTATTCCGCCCCGTCACAATAATAATATCTTCGATTCCAGCTTTAATTGCCTCTTCTACAATATATTGAATCGTTGGTTTATCCACGATAGGCAACATCTCTTTTGGTTGAGCCTTTGTTGCTGGCAAAAAACGGGTTCCCAATCCTGCCGCTGGAATTATTGCTTTACGAATTTTACGCATATTCTTATCTCTCCTTTTAACATCAAACGACTCATTTAGTACTTGTATATGTGTATTTAATAACAATCCACCTACTAAGTCTGTTTCCCTATTACCTCCATCTATTTGTTTTTCCATATAATCCTTTAGTCCCTCTTCACATGTTACCCTAATATTTTCCTTTAGGTATCTGATGGACTTTTCTGTCTCAACGCTGATGATACGATTAACTCTCTCAAAATTTATCGGCCTCTGCAAAATTTCTTCCAGCTTATCCATATCTCTGACTTCTCTATCTTCAACAGAAAATCTATGTAACAAATCTCTGAGTTTTTGCTTATTGCTTTCTCGTACGATAGTCGCAAACGGTCTATTATATTTGATGGAGTAGATGCTCCCATAGAATGTATCGGTTATTATATAGTCTGCACCTTTCACATATGCTAAAAGTTCAAACGGATCAGCTTCAAATTTTATGTCCGTCCACTTTTGATGCGTTCCCACGGAAACCAACTTTTTGTTGTACTTTTCTGCATATCGCTTAATTGCCTTTATCTCAACTTCAGAGTTGATTCGATTCTCATAAGCATAAATCAGTATATAATTGTTGAGCCCGCTCTGCGGTGTTGTCAATTTATCAAAATTAGAAATAATAACTGGGTCAACATTTATAACGGGAGGTATACCAGTTAGCTCTTTAACTACTTTAAATGAGTTGTTATCTCTCACGGAAATATTAGAGAATACCCTAAGCAGCTCTCCCACTTCAGAGTTAATACCATAGTTCTTAAGTCCCTTAAGTGTCGTATATCCACAGCTGGCCGCATAACTTATTACTTTGTAAGTATTATTGTCTTTGCCAAACAGCTCCTTTGAATACCCTACATTACGGTTTGTCTGCAAGCAGTTGAAGACTTCGTCACTACCAATCACCAAGACATCGACTTTGGTTCTGTAGTTTCTTATTTCGCTTAGACCAAGCATAGCGAAATATTTCATATCGAAGAGGCCAGCCAATGTTTTTTTCTTGAAGACTATCCGCCTTATAATATGGTAAACTTTACACGCAATTCTATAGATAACCCCTTTTTCAGTACTAAAAGGAACAATGGGTTTCTCAATCTTATAATCTACAAATACAACTTCATGCCCTAGATTTTCAATGGTCATTTTTAGCCCATACGCTTGAAGAAAAGAACCGTAATTCTTTATGCGTTGCATAGACATGATTCCAACTTTCATCAGTTCAATGCTCCTTTATACTTAGTACTCTCCTACTTCACCTTATAATACTCAACATACCAATCAGCGAACTTCTGTAACCCTTCTTCTATACTTGTACTCGGTTTGAAATCAAAATCCCTCTCCAAAGGTGAACTATCACTATAGGTGGCCTTAACATCACCCGGCTGCATTGGAAAGAACTCTTTCTTAGCGACAATCCTTCTACTGACTGTCTTACTTAGCGCTTTTTCCAGTGCAACGATATAATCCATCAGTTGCACTGGTTGATTGTTTCCAATATTGTAGACTGCATATTGTATACCGTTTAGGATACTGTCCTTATCAACTCTTTTAGCAGGTGGATTGCACAAAATTCTTGCCACAGATTCAACGATATCATCGATATAGGTAAAGTCCCTATAGCAGTCCCCATAGTTAAACACCTGAATTGGCTCGCCATTTAATATCTTCTGAGTAAAACCGAAATAGGCCATGTCCGGTCTTCCCATCGGACCGTAAACAGTGAAGAACCGCAATCCTGTGCAAGGTATGCCGTATAATTGGCTATAGGTATGCGCCATCAACTCATTTGATTTTTTAGTAGCCGCGTAAAGCGAAACGGGATTGTCGACCTGATCATCGGTTGAGAACGGTACTTTCGTATTCGCTCCATAAACGGAACTGGAGGATGCGTAGACTAAATGATCGACCGAGTTATGACGACAGGCCTCTAAAATATTATAAAATCCGATGATGTTGCTCTGAATATAGGAATCAGGATTTTCTATACTGTAGCGAACTCCTGCTTGAGCTGCCAGATTCATGATAATGTTTGGCTTGTAGTCTTCAAAGACGTTCGTGACAGTGTCTTTGTCAGAGATGTCCCCTTTGATAAAGGTATAGCGGTCATATCCTTCCAACTGTTTCAATCTGCTATACTTTAAATTCACATCATAATAGTCGTTCATATTATCAATTCCAACGACTCTGCATCCATGCTCCAACAGCTTCTTAGACAGGAAAAATCCGATGAATCCAGCACCACCGGTGATTAAATAGGCATTACTGGGGTCTAATTGTTTATAACCTTCAATCATGTTAGTTCGTCTCCTTTTATTAAGATGGAATGCCCTCCACTCATCCTATTCTATCGGGTGACAGATTACTTCCTACCTATAGAGTAATATTCCACGCCGCTTTCCCTCATATCTTCCACACCAAAAATATTCCTTCCATCATATACAAGTGGGGTGCGCATCAGTTTCTTAAAATCTTCCGGCTTCACAGTTTTAATTTCTCCCCATTCTGTAAAGATAAAGCAGACGTTAGCGCCTTGGAGCGCTTCTTCAACGCTTTCTACGTATTTTAATCTACCCTTGCCATGCTCCCCCTCCTCCTCTGTACTGGTCTCAGGAAATCCCTTCTTAAAGTTATTAATCCCAACAGGATCATACGCATAAATATCTGCTCCCTGTTCTAACAACAAAGGCACATTTTCTAAAGATGGAGCCTCTCTTAAATCATCTGTTCCCGGCTTGAATGTCAATCCCAGCACAGCCACTTTCAAGCCATTAAAAGTAATGAGTCTCTGACAGGCCTTCTTATATAAGAGTATTTTCTGGTCTTTATTCACATCAATAGCAGCCTTAACCGTTCTAAGCTCATAGCCATTTTGCTTAGCCAAATAATCCAGGGCTTTCGTATCCTTAGGGAAGCAGCTGCCACCGTAGCCAATACCGGCATTTAAGAACTTATTACCTATTCTGCTATCGAATCCCATCCCCTTGGCCACGTTCTGTATATCCGCGCCCACTAATTCACAAAGGTTAGCGATGTCGTTCATATAGGATATTTTTAACGCGAGGAAGTCGTTGGAAGCGTATTTAATCATCTCGGCGGACCTTCTTGACACGGATACGATAGGCAAGCCAAAGGGTTCATAGACCTTCATCAAGGTTTCCTCGGCTGTTTTGCTGTCTGTGCCGATGATAATTCTTGCCGCCTCCAAAGTATCGCGCACCGCTGTACCTTGGGCTAAGAACTCTGGGTTACTTGCTACTTCGACCTTTATCTTCTTATTCTTCTCAACATTATCATTCTCACCGTCTCTTGGCAGAAAGTCCTGAATAAATTGTTCCACCTTGTCATTGGTGCCTACAGGGACTGTGGATTTTACCACAACGAGGCAGTCCTTTTCAACTGTTTCAGCGATCTGTCTTGCGACTGTTGCTATGTATGACAGGTTGGCAGAACCGTCCGGTTGTTCCGGTGTTCCAACTCCGATAAAGATGGCGTCAGCGTTCTTATAGGCTGATTTATAGTCGGTAGTGTAAGTTAATCTGTCTTTATTAAGATACATTAATTCCTCTAAATCTTGTTCGTAAATTGGGGAAAAGCCTTCTTGCATCCTTATTACTTTCTTTACATCAATATCAACACAAGTTACCTGATGTCCTCTATGGGCCATGCATACGCCTGAGACTAAGCCAACATATCCTGTCCCTGCTACTGCTATGTTAAGTGGGTGGGGTATAGCCTTGGGGGCTTGGGTTTGTGGAGATAGTGTTTTAAATGCTATCTTGTCCATAGTTGTTCTCCTTTTATATCGATGATTTTTCCAATTTGAGAGTATATTTATCTATATTCAAGATCCATTAACAACTTTTTACATAATTTTTAATTACTTTTTTTAGGTTAGGTGGAATACGATTTTTAATTTTCTTTAAATAAATTTGCATTCCCATTTTTTTATAAAAGAATTTATCTACACCTACATACCCTTGTTTACTATAAATATCCATTACTTTTTCCCTTATCTGTGGTTTTGTACATGGGTGATATAAATTCCCATTCTTATAACCAATTTTTTCAAACTTAGATTCAACCAGATGTAGTCGACTCCTGTTTTTATTAATCCATTTTATTCCATCTGTAGTATTTACAACAATACAAGAAATACCTTTTTCCACTGAATACGGCCCTTTAGTGTCTGATAAAATTTCCGAATGTTCATGCTGTATTCCCCAATAATCACCGATCGTTATATCTGCGGGTCTGTTTCTACAGGCATACTTACATTCATAACAACTTTCTCTATGAATTAAACCTTTGAGAAATAAGTTATAGTAGGAGGATTCGTCAACATAAACCGTTTTTGTTTTTACTCCCCCCCATTTCATCTGAACAGTAACCTTACCAATCATCGATTCCCAACCTTTTGTTTTATCTCTAAATTTAAAATCAACGATTTTTCCACCCATTTTTTTTTCAAGCAATGACAAATATGCTTTAAAAAAATCCGCATTAGGAACACCATGACAAATTATGTCAACGGTAAGTAAATTTTCATATTTTTTATATAAAAATGTTTTAAGACCAGCAATCTGACAAGGTGTGCCTGAAAATAAAACCCGACGTCCTTCTAATAAATACTTCTTTGCCTCTTTATAAGTATCTCTAATGTAACTTTGAACGTACTTAGAGCCTTGCAATTTAACCATATCCTTAAGTTCGTGTATTGCTACATGCTTAGGTACAAGTTTCATTTCACCATCTGTTGTATTATTACATTCTTTCTCCAGCGTTGCTCCAAATACCACGCCTCCATTTTCTAAAAAATCTGTTGCAATTGCCGAAAATGCACCACCAGACGAAGAAATACTCAACTGAATTTCATTTTTATTACACGCTGCATAGCAACCTTTTGGTTCATTTTCTTCGACTATAGTTTGAAAGGCACATACTTTTTTGCAAATTCCGCAATAAATACAAAGTTTTTCATCAATTGATGGATAGATGAATCCGTAATCATCACTCTTCATAGAAATTGCTTGTTTTGTACACACACTTACACAAGCTTCACACCCACAACACATTTGTTTTTGACTAAAAAGTATAATTTTTTTAGATTTTATATCTTTATTATTTTTCAACTAATCATTCTCTCCCTTCATTTATCAGTAATGAGAATTTGTTGGGCAAATTAAAGTGTACTTAGCACACCGATCAACAACAAGAACAAACGTATCAAGTATGATGTACAAACAATAATTGAAAGTGAAACTAATATGTTCTTTAAATATTTCCACCACAAGAACTTCATTGTGTTAAATAGTGCACAAAAAAAACATGTTTGTATACAAAAAACGCAAGCAGACATCAATGCTAAACCTATGTAGATGCTGTCAAAAACATAATAACCCGCTATGAAGCTAAGCGCACAGACTATTAATTGAATAATTGTCGAAATCATTGGGTACTTTTGTTTATTTAATACAATTGCAAGTCCCCGTGATGACAACAGCATAAAAGTGGAAAATGCATTAAAAACAACAATTCTTATCATATCACCGGCAATGACATACTCGGGACCCAGTACCATAGGTATTAGCACATCAGAGAGGGAATATAGTAATATTATGGGAAATATCGCCATATTCATTGCTCTTTTTAAGTTTCTATATGTAAAATTACTAATTGCAATAACATCATCTTTCATCGACGCTATTGACTGATAATAAACCCGGCCAATTGCTGTTGCCAGCAAATTAACTGGAATATTTAGGATTTTTACCGAAATCGAATAATACCCTACCATTTCAGCTCCAAATAATGCCCGGATAAACAAAATAGGGAGTTGGTTTTTAACCTGTGTAATAATATTCGTAGGCATTTGATAAATTACAAACTCACGTTTTAATTTTACTATTCTATAAAATTCCTTTATGTTAAACAGAAATATTTCATTAGGCGAATATCGTTTTAAATGAATTAGCGTTACAATTTGCCCAAGTATCATACCGATATAATATCCGTATGTAATTTGCCCCATCATGCCCATACCAATAGCAATTACACCTGCAAATACATTGTTAATAATGGGGTTTTTCATTAATATATTGTACTGACCTTTTTTATTAAGCCATGTATAGCATATTTGTGTCTGCTGAAAAGTAAAAGCAATAATTATAATCATAAGTGAAATTATATAATGTTCGGTATAAGAGGAGGGGTTTGTATAGTTATTGTAAATAAAAATAACTACACCAGAAAGAATACTCAATATCACTCCAATTGTAGAAACCACTTTATAGATTAATAATGTATCTTCTTCACTTTCTTCAATCATGATAGCATTTGTTAACCCTAAGTCTGAAAATGAATTTATAATAATTGATATTGAATACATCGTTGCCCAGATTCCAAGGATCTTTACACCATATATTCGAGTAAAAATTGGTAATGTAATAAAGGAAACTATTTGACCGACCATTGTTCCACTGCTAATCTTTGCGACATTTCTCACATTTATTGACAATTTAAGCTTATTTAATATTTTATTAAGCATCTACTTTAATCCTCACTACTTGTTCCAAAACTACTCAAACTATTTTTCTAAGACAAAGCGAATACTATTCTATATTAGAAATAATCTTATTCAAAAATGTGAAGGCATACTTTTTTTCTTGTTTGATCCGTGAACGTACTATTTCATAATCTATGGTTTTGTTCAAATCTAACTCCAAATTATTTTCAAGTAAACGATTATTTAACCCAAATTTATCGAGTAATGTTTCCAGTCGTGCATTACCCATATGTGTTTCTTTATGCAAACCAATAAAGAACTCTTTTTCCATGATAATGGAAAAAGCAGTACCGTGAAATGAATTTGTAAGAACATAGTTTGCCTTACTAAAGTATCCTAAAAATTCGCCTATACCAGCAGTTGAAACAATCTTTGTGTGAAGAGGTCTTTCTGCTCTAACTGACAAATATATGATTTTTAAACCAGTTTTTTTGGCAAGTTGTTTTGCAAACGAAAATAAATCGGGAGACTTTGCTAAAGTATAAACCAAAATATAATTATTTTCCTTCGGAGTGACAGCGTGCTCCATCCATTCAATTTTATCTATCAAAAACGTTGGATCTATTAACAATTCTGCAGTTCGCTTTGTTTCAAATTCAACCGCCTCTTGCAAATCTTTTTCACGAACAGAGATATGGTTAAAATCCATAAGCTGCCGCCTTAAGCACTCCTTCACCGAAGGTGTAATCTCACCCAAACTTGCAGCATAAGAGTTTTTCTTTTTGGCATCCTTTATAAAGGATAAATAAAAATTTAGATCATTCCCTGTTTTTTTTAAATCCCATATCTGGTCACTACCAGCAATAAAACTATCATAAATTTGATTTGAATCTGCAATGTTTTGGGGCGTATATAATTTTTCTGATAATGTAGTATTTCGCATTAAAAATTCTTCAATTTTCTTCTTACGAATAGAACGTGTAGGATACATCAATATATATTCTATTATTTTTTTAAAACCACCTGAAAGCCTTCCTCGAAATGTATTATTGCATTTATAATTATCATATAAGTAATCGACCACTTCACAATCACAACCTGTACTTTTTACTGCTCGATATAAGGCGAAACATTGTAAGGCAGCACCATAATTTACCGCCTTGTGGAAAGTAAGAATTCCAATTTTCTTGCTCATGATAATACCTCTTTTCAGTTGCCTAAAATACTATTGATGTAATTTCTCCTTATAAGTATGGATCAAGAAAATTATCATAGATAATATAACTACCTGTATCATAATTTGATTTGGGTAATATATCCAGTTTCCTGTAATACCATATATGCTAATCAGAAGTTGCATATATATTATGAAATATAGCATTCTTTGATGAATAACCGATAAATCTGTTAATCGTTTGAATAACTTAAATGCACTCATAAAAACAGAACTCAATAAACTTAAGTAGATAGTACCTCCGATTACTCCTGTTTCAGCAAATATTTGATAATATACATTATGGGCTTGATATATCCAAATATCTCCATTTCCAAATCGAATCCCCGAATCATTTGCAATTGTATTATAGCTCCCCATTCCACTTCCATATATTGGTCTATCCTTAAACATATTAATGGCAACCTCCCATAATCGTTCCCTTCCATTCATCGTCAAATAATCGTCACTATCCTGAAAACGCAAAAACAGATTATACAACGCATCTATATTTTTGGATAACAAATATAAAGTAATCCCTAAAACTATCGCAGCACCAATAATATAAATTTTCCGTTTACCCTGTTTTGAAATCATAATAAAAAATATTGGAATAATCACTGAAATAACAAACAAAGTTCTTTTCCCTGTCAGGATTAAGGCTATATAAAAAATAAACATCAATGGAAGCATTTTCTTGTTTGAGGCTGATTTTGTAAAATAATTGCCCCAGGTTAGCGCTAAAGCTACATTTATGATAACGGCCGCTTCGCCACGTTCTCCGATAAAACCCGAATATGATCCTGTCTGCAGTTCGATTATTGTTTGTTCATACGTTCTAGATAATAAAAACATAAAATAATTCGGTATCATATCTTGTATAAATACGGATATGATAATTGAAATAGCGGTAACTATTGCTATTATTTCAAATGTCTTCATAATTCGTAAATATATTTTTTCATCAAATGGTCTTGCCAATATAAGACAGCAACTAAGATAAATACTTAAAAATTTTATTGTTGCAACCATATCCTGTGTATATGTGATTCCTAACCCCATCCAAATTGTAAGTATCATAAAAATAATAAAACATCTGTTTATATATATAAATGTGTTTCCTAATTTAAAAAGCATCAAAAGAGCAGCAGCCCAAATTAAATATATTCTATATGATAGTATTAGTGTTCCACCACTCATGCAAACAGCAATAATTAATATCATAATCATAATATCTATTCTATTGGTTTTATTATTTAATTGTTCTTTTGCGATCATATTTATAGCTACCTCATGCTTTGAAATATTTTGTTATAATGCAATTGCTCATTTGTTGTTATTTTTATAAACAACAATGATCGTATAATAAAAAACCCATAAATTTAAGCAATATAGAGCTGATGAAATTCGAAGTAATCTATTCGGTGCTCCCATAGCTAATTTTTTCATATGTTTTATTACTGGATAAGTTGTTGCGAATTTTTTAAATAGATCCCTTCGTTTCCCTTTAGCAAAGGTTTTAGCTGTCGTCCATACTGTACGAGGTAACATATAACCACTAAAATTGTGAACGTAATCACAATTTTCATCTAACATATATTGTTTCACTCTAATCATAGCTTCAACCAAATCCGTTTTGTTCCAACTAACAGTATTCACCGCTGATAAAGGATTATTATAGTAACCATACATCTTATCTTTTATGATAATTCCATTACTACAATGAGTCAGATATTTCCAAGCAAACTCTAAATCTTCACCGTATTTTGTTCCTGCTGTAAAACTAATATTGTACTTATCGATTATATCCATTTTGTATATAAATCCGCCAAAATGGATATTTTCTTTCTCATACATAAAAGTTTTCATTATATCGGCTATATTAATAATTGAAGTTGTTTTGTTATCGACTTCTTTTTTGTTTAAAACACTTTCTATATCTCTATCAAAATAGGCAAAAGATACATCAATATTATTATTTTCCACTGATTTAACTATTAACTCTAAAAATCCTCTATGATAAACATCATCACCATCTAAGAAACATATATACTTACCATTAGCATTTTTTAATCCATTGTTTCTAGCTACACTTACCCCAGAATTACTTTGTTCAATATATCTAATATTCAAAGATGACTGATTCAGATAATTATCTACAACTTCATGAATTTTGTCAGAAGAGCCATCATTAATAATTATCACTTCAAAGTCTTTGTAAGATTGATTCTCTAGTGATTTTAGTGTCCATGGTAATGTTTTGGCCGCATTATAACAAGGTATAATTACACTAACATAAGATTTGTGCAAAGCATTTGATGTAGGGCCCAAAATTGCATTCCTCCGCTTTGATGTGTAGTAATAGAATTACACTGTAATTCTGTTTTAACCTATTTTCAGGCTAGTTTTTACAATTGATTAATTATGGGAATTATATACAATCCTCTCTTACCCTCATGTACCGAATCAATACATACGCTATCACCAGCATGATTCCATCTTGGATGTAAGTCGCAACGCACATCGTTATCATAACGAAATGGAGCAAAAACCCTGGTAATTTTCATTGCTTCATTACTCTCTTCTTTGCAGATAAATACCGATGCAAGACGCTTTCTGTTAGGGTATGTATCAGTCACTATCAAACTGCTATTAGGAGAATAGCTGCAATGTCCGTCTGTATTCAGTTCCTGCCAAAATAGTTTATATTCCTTTGTCTTATCTCTCATTAAATAATAGTGGTCACCCGTCTCAAACTTACGCATAAATGAGAGAATCTCGTTACTATTCTTCCAATAGCAATGGGAAGTAAAATTATCATCATTCAGATTGTACATATCAGATCCATCGCATTTGGCAGTAATCAACCGGGTAAACTTTTTGCCTCTTTTGAACCAGCGATGCAGGATCATAAATCTTTCACCATCTGGGCTAATCATAAGATGATTTACTTTATGCTCTGCCCCTTTCATTTCTTCTCTAGGTATGAAGTTTGCAAAGTCGGTATATTTCAGAATTTCAATGACTTCACTAGTTTGTAAATCCATTTTCCAGATGCAGGTCTTGTCAGGACATAATTCCTTTTCTGTCACATCTGGCTGGTTGGTATAGCCATATCCTTTTCTTAGCCTGTGTAATCTTGAAAAGTCAAGGCTCAAAGCAAATGTTCCTTCTGAAGAAACACTATATACCGGTAAGGGTAAAACCTTTTCTTCTGACTTCGTTTTAACATTAAAAATGACGGAACAGTACTTTTTATCTCTGAAATCATTATAGATAATTCTTTCGGAGAAGTCCGGCCCCAACCACTGTGCCATACAGCCCTGCTGCACATTCCAAGCATGTGTCGCAGCGATTTTGTATGGCTTATTACCGTTCTTTGTATCAAGAAGAATAATCTCTGCATCGTCTTTCGGAGCCACTGACGTATATGCCTGTCGCACTTTTAAACAAATCATGTATCTATCGGTAATGTCCCACGGGGATTTATCGTAATAACCAAAGAAATATTCATATTTATCATCCGGTGATACTCGAATCACTTTGCCTTCTGATTTAAATTTCTCATTTGATAATGCATACATGCCGAGCTGATAAACTCTCTTGCATGAACGCTTAACAAATGGAAACTGTTCTAATAATCTTTTCCCTGTATTTTCTAATACTACAAAATTCATAATTCACCCCTTCGCTTATCTCAAACTGTACTTTATATTTAAATCCAAACTCTATTAAGATAATGGGTTTAATTTTCTTGAGACCAAATCTTTCGTTTTGAAGCTACATCCTCATATTTACCAATAACCTTTGCGGGATTCCCACCAACGACACATCCCTCTGGAACATCCTTTGTTACAACACTGCCAACCGCTACAATTGCATTTGGGCCAATTTTCACCCCGTACATAATAACGGACTTGGCTCCGATGAAAACGTTGGTAAGCAACTCAATCTCTCCACTATATCGCTTATACCTCACCGAAGAATTCTGAAGTTTGCATTCATCATTAAATAAATCATGTAATACATCGTGTGTGCAAAAATACACATCAGTTGCTACTTTTACATTATCATGAATAGTAATTAAATGCGGATCAGCTGGTATAATGCGAGAATACCAAAAGTTATTGTCACCAAATGCCTTGAAGATCCCTTTTTCCTTTAAATAATTCGCCTTTTTCCTGCCAGAGTTTGATAGACTAAGTCTTATGATGATTCTTATTTTTTCTTTCCAACTCATTCTTTTCATGACACTCAACCTCACCAATTTACCTGAATAAACTCATCAATCATATCATAATGTCAATCTCACTTATTTTGATACTTATCGCTGCCAAGATACCGATTAGGATAAAAGCAAAAATCTATAACCCATATTTTCTGACATATCTTATATAACATTAATGGAAGAATGGTTCCGGCTATCGTACATATACATAACTGGCTCCACCCCCCTGCAATTAAAATTCCAAGTCTATCCATAATTATCCTGGTGGCTGCTATTACAACTCCATGTATTAGATAAATTGGAAATGAATTCTTTCCAATGTGTTCAAGTATTTTATTTTGAACGATTCGATAACTCAGCTGTAGGAAAAAAGTTATACATAAGAATGCTTTTATCACACCAATAATTGAAAGCGAATTTATCTGTACAAAATTAAAGCTAATAATCACCAGGGCTACCATCGCTATTCCGTTTAAAATGAACATGGTATTATTTTTTTTATTAACTTCAAGCCATTTTATAAAGGAAGCTCCTGCATGGGCACCTAAGTAAAAATAAAAGAACCATTTTAATACATCATATAGAAACGTATCAGTAAAATTAATCTGACTTAAAATCTCTAACTTACTTATATAAGGCAATATCAACATGGCGATAAAACTGACCGCTAAAATTACTTTTTTATTATAATTCCGGCTGTCCAACAGAATAGCAATTATGGTAATCACCATCAAAGCGTAGATAAACCACATGAAACTGATGGGATACACTGGAATTAAAATCAAGTCAGAAATATCTAGTTTCGTATTTACATAGCCTGATGTAAATGCTTTCAAAATCCAGTAACCAATTGAAAATATAATGTATGGTATACCGTAACTTAACACCTTTTTACCTATCTTGTTCCCTAGGGTAACGTCCCGTTGATCAGTTACCCGATATAGATAACCACTAATAACAAAGAACAAAGGCATCTGAAAACTCGCAATAAAACTATGTACAAAATTAAATCCTGTGGCCTCTAACAGAAGCCCTGAATTATGATAAGACGCAACCACATGCCCCATCACTACAGCTATAATTGCTTCTCCCTTTGCAACATCTAACCAATACTCACGCTTACTTTCAGCTCTCCCTGCCTCTTTATCAGTCACACCAATTCTCCTGAATAAACTCCTGAATCATATTGACAATCGCCATCGGGTCTTTATTTTTCCAAGGAACAACATCAGCCGTACCCTCATAATAAGCTTGCACTGCTGCCCCTAAATCCTCCATGTCATGCTCAAACACCGCAAGCACATATTTGTTTGCTGCAAATGCTTCATTATTTTGTATTTGATGGTCATTGATATGCTCACCGTATTTTTCAAGCCTAGTAACAGCAATGACTTTCTTTCCTGCATTTAAGGCTTTCATAATGGAGCCGGATGCTCCGTGACTTATGACGATATCCGCTGCATTCACTTTTTCCTGAAATTCCTCTTGAGAAAGAAAATCCCTGTATTCAAAATGTTTTGGCTGATAGGTAGAAGTACCAATCTGAGCAAATATTTCTTCCTTTATGATTCCCACTTCACACAACTCGTCCAACTTCACGAATAGGCGATTGAAAGGGTAGTTCCGGGAACCAACGCATACAAAAATCAATACAGACACCCCCCGTAAATTGCACTCTTATAGAATTTCTTCTGGGTCTCCCACTGGACAATAAATAAATCTGTATGCTTTTCCATTTTGAGACCGGCCACGGTTGGCATGTCTGCCCTGCCAAAGGTTTCTATGAAAACAAATTTTTTGTGAAATAACACGGTTAATAAATAGAAAGGATAAGCAACCATGGTTCCAGTTGTTATAATGAAATCAGGCTTCTCTCTTATCCATATCATCAATGTTTTCGTAGCATTATAGAGCATCTTGAAAGGCATCAGCTTATCTTTCAAATCCGTCTGTAACATAAAATATTTTGCTTTGGCTTCAAACTGCGTTTTCTCGGTTACAAAGAAACCATCGTATTTATCAATGAGAGGCTGTAGCTTTTGGAGCTGCTCCCAATGACCGCCCGATGAGGATACAAGACAGACCTTTGGTTTTCTTGTGTCGCTATTATTTATATTTAAAGAATGTTTTGATTTGTTTTTTTCTTTAATGCTCTTCATGTTACTTATTAACTCGCTCCTCTCCCCACCAACACTACCGGCACCGTCTTTGCCAATATCGCTAAATCCATCCATAACGACCATCGTTCCACATACTCTGCATCCATTTCCATCCACTCATCAAAATCTACTTGATTCCGCCCACTAATCTGCCAAATACATGTAATCCCCGGCCTAACTGCCAACCTCTTTCGATGCTTCGGATCATACATATTAACCTCACTCGGCAATGGAGGGCGTGGTCCGACCAAACTCATTTCGCCCAAGAATATGTTCCATAACTGTGGCAACTCGTCCAAACTCGTCTTCCTTAAAAACCTTCCGACCGGAGTAACCCGAGGATCGTTTGTAATCTTAAACACCGGTCCACTCATCTCATTAAGATGAGCTAACTTGGACTTAAGTTTTTCCGCATCCACAACCATCGATCTGAATTTATACATCTTGAAGATCCGACCATTTAAGCCCACACGTTCTTGAGGAAAAAAAACCGGCCCCTCAGATGAAACTTTAATAGCGATCGCAATTGCCAACAGAATCGGACTTATAACTACAAGACTAATACCCGTAAGAACAACATCCATGCCCCTCTTGGCTAATTCCTGCACAGGTAGTCTTGGACGACCATCATAGGTAACCATCGGAAGTCCACCAAAATCAATCGGTCTACTCCGAGCAACTTTAGCTACTGTCTCATCAAGTAGAACCGTTAATGTTTTCCCCATGAGATCCAGTAATTCAAGACAATTCTTCACCCGTTCATCTGACAATGGTGCTGTGATAACCGTAAGATCTACTATTTTCATACCTATTACGGTTTGGAGATTTGAATAATCACCTAAGTAAGGTATCTCCAGACCATTGCGTTCAGGGGCTAAATAACCGACCACTTTGTAACCCAACTGAGGATTTTCATTGACTTTATCTAAATAGGAGTGAGCAGCTTGTCCGCTACCAAGGATTAGCACATAACGTGTATCTCTTCCTATCGTACGCCAAGCTTGCAGCATCAGTCGAACCATTAAATGTACACCTAACGTGAGACACAGCGCTGTAGCCTCAAAGTAAAATACAAATCGGTTATGTATCAACGAGGGCTCGTATAATGTAACGGACGCAATGGTTATGGCAAAGGTAACTACATGCGCTTTAATGAGCTGCTTGGTTTCCAAACCTGCGGACATAAATCGCCTAGACTGGTAAACTCGATTAATGTTAGAGCTAATCATCCAGCATAAGCTGTAAACCAAAAATATAAGAAAGTATTGTTCCCAAGCACTCCCAGGCATAGCATGTTTATATTGATAAAGCCCCACAGTAAAGAAAAACCCTAAACCAAGGACAATTAAATCTACTAACTGGGAAATATCATCTAATATGGCCCCGTATTCTCTTAACATTTTCTCTCACCCCCTTGGAGATGAAGTATTCTTCTCGTGGAATCCGCTAAGAGTACCATATGATTACATTCCGATATATGATCCAATAGCGGTGTTTTCCCTGAACCCCCTGACGGTATCAACTTCATATCCGGCACCCCTCTCTTCCTCTATTTAAGGCCTAATGTCACCTTGGTGATGTAAAAGGTGTGAACCACTTCCCCTATTTTGACTTATTATAAGACGCCTCCAATATTTGTACATCCGTGTAAGCTACAGGATAAATAAATAAATTCCACGGTATTTCCTACAGGTTAATTCAAAATTGATAGCAGAATGCAAAAGAGCCACACATCATGTGTGACTCTTTTGCATTCAATTTTAGATCACTCTCTTAACTAATCTTAGCGCTTTCCATTTTGTCTTTTGTATAAATCAATACAGCTTCTAAACGGGATTTAACGCCTAACTTTGACAGTATGTTGCTAACATGGAAGTCCACAGTGCGGTTTTTAATGCCCAACGTGGCAGCGATTTCTCTATTGCGCAAGCCCTGGGCAATCAAGTCTATTATTTCTATTTCCTTTGGAGTAAGTGATGTACCATGGATTTTTTCGGCCTCTATAATATTGGTACTAATCTCTTCGCCAACAATCACAGATCTAAGATATTGGGCCATATTTTGGGAAAAATAGTACTTACCACTAGAGGCCTGTATTATTGCCGTAGTCATTTCCGTTTTTGAACAGTCTTTAAGAAGAAAGCCATGGGCACCTTTATTTAAGGAGTCATTAACATACTCTTCTGGGTTTTGTCCAGTAAGCATAATAATACTGACATTTGAAGCTAGCTCTTTAATTTTCTCTATTAAATCAGTGCCACAGAAATCCGGAAGATTAATATCAAGTAATACCACGTCCGGATATTCCGTCTTCACTATTTTTAAACAATCACGTCCATTCTTAGCAGTTCCCACTACAGAAATATAAGGCTCAGAAGATAGCAATGCTACAGTACCTTCCGCAAAGAGTGTATGGTCATCCACTACTACCACTCTTATAGTCTTCTCCGAGCCAGAGACCATAATAATTCCTCCTCTACTAGCATCCCCATGTCTACCTGATAATTACACTAACTTCGCCTAACCATTACTCATTATAATCTTTAAATAGGAATAGAAGCCTTAAGCGTTACCCCATGATCAATATTTGAAGTAATATAAAACTCCCCACCTAAGCTTTCTATTCTTTCTTTCATTCCAATTATTCCGAAATGATTGCCCACTAGAGACCAATCGGCGATCTTCTGGGGGTCAAACCCTTTACCGGAATCATTAATGATCATTTCAAGTCTCTCATCTTCCAGGGTAATGGTGACATTTGCTTTGGTCGAACCTGAGTGCTTCACAACGTTATTAATTCCTTCTTGCAAAAAGCGAAATGCTACCACTTCAATATCCTCTTTAAACCGATGTTCTCTACCCATTCCTATTACTTCTAGAAATATTACTAAAAGCTCTTTTTGCATGATTTGCTGAAACAGAACCTCGACTGCAGGAATAAGACCCAAATCCCTCAAAGAGGATGGACGTAAATTACTACATATTGAACGAAGTTCGTAATTCAAATCCTCTATCATATCCTGCATAACTGAGACAGTATAAAAACTATTATTCTCAGTCGAAAAATTCGCAATTAATTCCTTCATCCTCCGGTTTAGATCCAAGCCTATCTGTAATGATCCGTCATGTATTTCCCGCGCTAAAACTTTCTTTTCTTCCTCGAGGTTACTAAACAATAATCGATTGATTACTTCCAGTCCCTGGCTTCTTCGTTGTGATTCCCGAGACTTTTTGTCCATTACGTTTATTTCCCTAGACAATTGCTTTATGAAACGGATCGCTTTGAGGCGTTGACCTATTTGATAACACACCGAAGTTAGCAGCAGTATCTCATTTGATTGAAATCTGATATGGGAACGACGATGGCCTAGGAACATTCCACATGTAAAATCGTCAGAAACAAAGGGTATATACATCTCCACAGGAAAATCGCTAGAAAAAGTTTTAATGGAATGACTTGTGCTTTTAGCTGTTCGGTAATAATCCTCCATGATTGCTTGTTCTGTTGTATTTCCAAGGTATCGTCCTACAGCACTTTTTGTGTACCAACCTTTCATATCCTCTGCTATAACAAAGGCGCCTTCAAGCCCAAGTTGCTTTACTAACTCTTCTACTATTAAAGCTTCATTCACAGAAGACGGATTTCCATTTAGTTCAACGTTTTTATTTTCAATTCTAGAATTCCCATCCGTACCAAGGATCATATCAATTGCATAATGTAATAAAGCTTTAAAAAGATTAAAGATGAATAGTGCCATTATGATTAAAGACAACACTAATAGATAAGTCTCACTTTTTAACTTTTTAATAACACCTATTAGCAGTAAAAACCAAGTAAAAAACCAGCTTGTTAGAATACCAGAAACTAAAGAACTAATAATAAAGTGAAAGAACTTACGACCATCCGGCAAGCTCTCATTTACGACAACATAACTAAGGGTAATCGGAACAATCGCAATAAAGAGAGTACTAATCTTAGGATTAACGAGAAAGTCAATATCAAGGAGGATTGGAATCGCTGTAAGTATAATAAAAGGCAACAACCCCATTGCTAATCCTGCAAACACAATAGTTGCCTGGTTCTTCTCGGGTTTATCAGTGGGTAATTTAACAAGTCTAACTAAATTCCATAAAACTGTAACGGTACCGATCAGCCCATTGGCTAGCGCCAGTTTTCTTATTTCTACAACCGCAAAAACAGCTCCTAACCCTTTTAAAATTAGAATCGTAACTACAAGTGCAGAAATTAGGCATAAGACCCAAATTATAAGTCGATTTAATCTATTAAGTGTGTTATTCAAAACAGAAACAAAATTCACCAATAGGACTGGTACGATCGAGAAACCGATTACCTCAAGTTCCCTCGCCAATATCAATCCACGACTTGAGGCAGGGGCTAAAATTATGACTAATCCGACGAGCCAATTTAACCAGAATATAGCACGAGCTTGTACTAGGAAAGGTCGCTTAAATACTGTAACAAGACCTACCAGCCAAAAGATAAATCCTAGAGCCGCCATCGGGAGTTCACTTAGCAATGTATATGTTAAAGGCGGTTTAGCTATTTGGACAACTCTAATCGGCTCTCCAGAACTTTTTACGGTAATCGTTGAGGCTCCTTCTATCTCACCCCACTTTTCAGTAGAAGGATACTTTCCTGGGTCGTCGTTATCAATTTTTAAAACCATATCCCCTACACGAATCCCCAATCGATAACCCTCGCCATGGGGATCACTAAAAGTAACGTTCCATTCTCCTTCCCTACTTTCAATGCCAAGACCTACATATGGGTGCCCGACTAGAACAGTAAAATACACAAGGCAAACTATAATAAAGGCGGCATTAGCAATTCGAAATGCTAGCCGCCTATACATTTTATCCAACAAGCTGAATCAACTTCTTTTTACTTTTTTCCGAAATCGGGATACCGTCTAAAATCTCCATCGCACGTTGTTTATACATCTCGTGAATCACCGAACAATAATGAATAGTCCCCTCATTTACAACCAATTCTCTTAACTGTCCTCTTTCTTTTGGACCGAATTGATCTAAACCTATGATCGCCAAAGAACTAAGGCGTTTAAACTCTTCAGCTTTTATCTCATTAAGAACATATAAAAGATAAACGAACGGTAAAGTTTTCCTTCGCTTAACGAAATCACTTTTTGTTTCCAAATTTAAAAAATCATGGAAATCATTTTTGATTTGACTTATTAAACCTAATGTCAACCCGAATTGTTCAAACTGGTCGACAAGTGTTTGTTCAGCGCCTCCTAAGATCGCCCCAATTTTACAGGCACTAGCAGTTAAGCCGCCTGACTTTTTCTTAATAATCTCGAAATATTCTTCAAGCGAAATTTTCTCTTTACTGTCATTCAAAAACTCCTGAAATTGGCCATCACACGCTTGTAACCCCATTTGGTTAAGAACCTTGCTTACATCCTCGAAGTGACGGCGATTAGATAAAGTCGAAAGGGCTTTGTAGCTAAGAACTAGTATACAAGTAGCTAAATTAATCGCTTGCGCAGGAGGAACTTTACGCCAGGGAAGTTCGTTGTTATCTTGGTCTTGAATATCGTCCAAAATATCCGCTACCAAGGCGTAGAGTTCCATAGCAACTGCTCCTTGTAGGCCTTCTTCTAAGAACCCCCCAGTGCAATCGCAAGTCATAAGCGTTAATTGGGCCCATCCATACCTTCCCTTGATTCTAAAATTGGAATCAAGCCAACTATTAATTATGCTTACTACACCCTTGCTAAGCCCTGATTCAGTTAAAAGCAGTTTTATTTCCTTCGCAATAATTTGGTCCATATTCATGATCACCTGGCCCCTAGAACCAAAAACGAGTCGGTAACATTCTAGCTGCTAAGGAATTACCCGACAATTCTTCATTCGAGAACACCTTTGTTATTGCATCCAATTCGCAGTTAGTAATTTCACGGCTAGATTTTAACTGTGGTATTATTACTGAGCTACGGTTTGGATTTTTGGCTAATTCGTGAACTAATTCAGCAATGTTGTCAAAGTTCATTTTTATTCCCCCTTTCCTTTAGATTTGACATTTATTCATAAATTCCTCCTATTTGGGAAAATATTATGCGAATCTGTGTATTTATGACGTTCTACTCCGCTGATTATCTTTAGATTAGCAATCTTAAAGTATTTACGAAACAATGTCGCCAAAAAGATATGTGTGGGATTGCGGCTGATTTGCTTTAGCGGGCTTTATGACGGTTATGTTTCTTCTCAGTATCGTCAGAAGCGTTATAGTAGTAGTAATGGTAGTATTCGTTGGTATTCAGGTCCACTTTATTCAGAACAGCCCCGAGGATCTTGACCCCCAATTTATCCAGCTGTTCCTTGGCTTTTTGCGCATAACCTTTGTTCACTTCCCCTGAGGCTAAGACTAAGATGACTCCATCAACTTCCTGGGCAAGAATCGCGGCATCTGTAACTGCAATAATGGGAGGAGTGTCGATGAGGACCATGTCAAATTGCTCACTGACTTCCTCGATCAGGCGTTTCATCCGTTTGGATCCGACAAGCTCTGCAGGATTTGGCGGAACGGGACCTGCCGGGAGAACCATGACACCGGGCACAGTCGTTTCCCTGATATATTTATGATAGTCTTGATCCTGAACCAGGGAAACCGATAACCCTTCTCCATTATCCAACCCAAATAGTTTATGCTGAGTGGGATTACGCAAATCAGCATCGATAATCAGAACGGATTTTCCCGATTGAGCCATACTAACCCCAAGATTAGCGACTGTGTGAGATTTCCCTTCACGAGGACCAGAGCTCGTGACCATTATTTTTTGAGACTCTGAATCCACTCTCGTAAACTGGACATTTGTTCTGAGCGCCCGATAGGCCTCTGAGATCGGGGATTTTGTTTGCTCTAAGGTAATTAATGAATATGCCAATCAAATCTCCCCCTCTTGCCCTTATTTTCCCATTTCATAGTCTGGGATGATGCCCAGTACTGGAATCCCCAAAAGCTTCTCGACATCACTCGAAGTCTTTACAGTGTTATCCAGATATTCCAGTAAGAAGACCAGTCCAACAGAAGCCATAAGGCCCACAACAAAGGCAATCAGTACGTTCAGGGTTTTACTTGGCTTAATGGGCTTATCCGGGATCACTGCAGTATCCACAATGCTTACACTGTCCACTTTTTTGATGTCAATAACAGCTTTAGAAAACTCTTGCGCCATTGTATTGGCAATCGAGGCTGCCAGCTCAGAGTTTGTATTGGTCACTTGGATTTCCAAAATTTCCGTGGTCTTTACTGGATTTATTGAGATCATACTGTCGAGCCCTTCGACTGTCAGTGGCAAGTTTAAATCCGTGATCACATTTTGTTCGACGGTACGACTCTGCGCGATCATTGCATAAGTTTTAGCAAGTTGTTGGTTAGCTTGAAGTACACTATTATCGAGCATTTGTACTGCCGCTTGGCCAGACTCCGAAGCTTTCTTTCCAACGATCAGCGTTGTTGAAGCTTGATAAACTGGTTTAATCACAAAAAAACTAATAACTCCACTGGTGAGTGCCGCTATGAGCGGCAAGGCCACCACGATCATCCAACGTTTTCGCAGCACGTCCCAATACTGCCGTAATTCAATTTTCTCTTCCATGTCGACCTCCCAAAATAGTCCCGCAAAACATGTTCGATCTGCCTAGAGCTTTATCGTCATCAAAAGATTTCCAGCGACGTTGCCATCTTTTTTGAGCTCCCCTTGAATTGTAACACTCTTGCCGTAAAACGCTCTAAATGTTCTTAAGCTAATCCCATTTCCACCGTGTGTTCCTGCAATTAAGTCATCAAGGTTCACTAGGGTAGCTTGTCCTCCTGAAAGAGGAATGGTTTTATCGATCCCATCCAATTGCAAGTCGCAATACTGGTCAACGGTGATACTAAAGCCAGTCACTTGAGTCGTATCCGGAGCACCACTCATGTCAACGGTTGAGCCATTACTCATTTCATCTGAGTTGTATGAAGGAACCGTATGCATTTGAATCTTAAGAACCTTAATAGTCGGCTGTGTAGATCCTGGCAGAGGAGCTGGCTGAGTTGACATCACATACTCTAAGATACTCTGGGGCACGACAGCTTGTCCACCCAGTGCTATAACTTCAGTGGGTACATTCAGTAACGTATAGTCGCAGGATGTCGTAGGTAACGTCTGATCGGTCAAGAGAATTGCTGAGGAGCTCTGAGCCGCCAATGGCACTCCAGCCAAGGCATCTACTAAGGTTTCTCCATTAGCCACGTAGATTTTTTCATTCTGAAGAACATCCTTAAACCCTTTCAGGACCTCAATATTTGTATCATATTTGGTCAATCCAGCATAACGATGAGTTGTTCCCGGAAGTTGGGCTTGCACAGTATTACCTACAACAGCCATGCCACCAATGACATAAGAATCTGTAATGCCGGAAAGACTATCCAAAAACGATTTAACCGAGGGGGGCAAGGCGTCACAGGTGGTCTCCATTATGGGTATGCCCTGAGTTGCGGCGATAGCAGCAATCGATAAGGCATCCGCAGAAGACGTCCACCCAGCGGCTACAATGACTTGAGAAACTTGCACTCCCTGGTTGATCATTTCTTTAGCAATATTTACCGATGTTTCGTATTGATCATACCCACCCAGCTCAACAGGGGTGATTCCCATTTCCTTAAGTTCTACTAAGACCGACGGCTTAATCACAGCCGTTCCGCTAATGATAAAGGCCTTTGAAGGTTTTAGACGTTGAAGTTCTTGTTTCGCCCAAGCATTAAGCTGGTTTCCCCCATCCGTAAGAATCAATGGAGCCTCAAGCTTAGCAGATAATGGCCCTGCCGCCAAGGCATCCACTAAATTAGGCGCCATGCCCGCTGCAAGGACAACCACATCCGAAGTTCCTGCCCAACCTTGCCCGGCAATTTTTGCTGCGGTTTCATATTGGTCTATCCCTCCTAAGCGAGTGACTGCTGTTGCACTGAAACTGGATATTGAGGGAGTCACCGTCGCGGCGGAGCACATTTGTACTAAAAACCCTAAAACGATTGCTAAGCTGATAGCCATGCTTGTGTAGAATAGCCGTGGCCATTTTTTACGCATGTCGTATCCCCCTTAAACATTTGCTCAAATTTCAATAAGTTTGAGTGAAATCTCTGTCTTGAAAAGATTAACTTAAAAACAGAGAGCTGGAATCCCCAACTCTCTGTATAATCCATATGTCTTCTCCCGCAACTTCAGCGAGTGTAATACAAGCGTTGAGCAAATCCCAATTAATTTACAACTACTGTGATCTTAATTAACTCGTTCGTTTCTACTTGTGAATCATTCATTCTATAAGCAGTTATCACTGTTGTACCTTTTGTAGTACCGGCTTTAATTGAAGAGCCATCCTCGGCAACAGTCGCAATCGCTGAATTATCGGTCTTCCAAGCAAGCAGGCCTGCAAGATTAAATGCACCAGTATCTATCCCTTTGACAGAAAGAACAAGTTTAAGTTTATTATTACCTTTTTTTAATTCCAAAGGCGTCAAGGGATCGCAGATAGTACCGTTGATTTTACATTGGATTCGAGAGCGAATAACAGACATTGCCACTGCTTTTTCAGCCGCATTCGATGGGTCAATGACCGCCCCTACCTGACGTTGCGTATCAACAAGTAAATCTATATTCCAGCCAATATCTGCGAGCTTTTGATCAAAGACGTGGTACTTACTATTTTCAGGATCTGCAACATTGTGCAAGGCTATTTTCAGCCATTCAACTAATTTATCCTTGATTTCTGTGTTAGAACTGCCTACAAGGCCTAATATAACGGATGGATTTTTCTTAATTTCTTTTTTGATCTCTTTTTGGAGTTCATCTTGCGTAGCCATCATGAAACCATAGAATAATTCTATTTTAAAGTCATCTCCGAAAAGCGTTCTGAATGTTTTCCCATTCTCGGTTTTAAACTTTACGAGTGCTCTTTCTATAGTAGCGTTGTCATCAGTATAGTGAATCGCTTGAAAATCCAGGAGGGACTTGATGATTGCCACTTTTGCATCAGCTCTCGTAACACCTTTTGCATGAAATTTTGCAACTATTTGATCCGTCAAAAGTCCATCGGCGGCACTGATTAAAGTCCCATCTTGTACTGCAGTCAACAAGTTTGTTCTGGCTTCATTTAGGGAAGCTTTTTCACTCGGATTAAGATAACCACGGTACGATATAATTTCAGTCACGATTTGGTCAAGAGTTGTCGTATGTGAAGAACCACCTTGGTCAGCGATTTGTATCGCAATTTGTGTAGCAGTTCCCGCACCTGTCGGGACTGTCCCCTCAGCGAAAGCATTAAATGGAATCATAGTAAGCGCCATACCAGCAATTGCTAATGAAGCTAACGCTTTTTTCATTTTTTTCATGTAATGAATTCTCCTCTCTATATTTAGGTTTTCTCTGCTCTAGACAATGGACTATCTTATTCAGATTTATTGGCGTCTCGTAGTCGTCCTTCACCCCCTTAAATTGTCTTAACACTAAATACGCTAGTCCCAAATATTCATCCTATTCGACGTTAAGACCCTTGCTGCGTCTTTTCCCCTCTGCAATAACAGATATTAATTTAGCACCTTAAATTCAAAAGGCATTCTTTCGATTGAATATCCTCTTACCATTATTTACTTAAACTGCACAGTTCCTGACTTATTATAAGATTATTCCAGTATTTGTACATCCGTATAAACTACAGGTTAAAATAAATAAATTTCCAGGTAGTTCCTACAGGTTGAATTATATTTCTATGGAAAACCGAGATGTTAAATACAAATTCAAGTTGGAAAGAGCATGTTTTTTGTCGAAACATGTATAACATAGAAGTAAGGCCATGGAGGTATAACCTAATTAGGTTATACCTCCATGGCCTTTTATTTTTTATCATCGTCTAGGCCCTCTCAGAACCAGATTTGAAGTACAGCCGGGATTTGGATAGCTTTAACATATTCTTTACACAAAGTTCATAGAAGGGTAACAAATATGGTTTATAATAATTAGAGTAGGATAACAACTCGCTAGTTTAGCGGTTTACATAAATCTACTTTTCATTTTTACCTTCCTTCACTCCCCCTCCTAGCGAGGGGACTTTTTTATGTCTAATATCTGCCTCTCCATTGAACCTACATCCGAGTACTAATCGGTAAATTAGATACCCTAATACCCCACCAATCGTATTAAGTAGTACATCATCGATATCAAAGCCTCCGACATTAAATATAAATTGGCAGATTTCAGCTGTAATACTGGTGAGCAAGGTGATTCGTGTTATAACGGTCAATCGGTCCGTTCGTTTAAAAGCCAGAGGTAGTAAAAATCCCAGCGGCATAAAAGCCACTATATTGCCTAACAGATTAATAAGTATGATACTTGCTCCAAAACTTTCATAATTCTCAATATACAGGGCTATTGTTTTCAAAGGAGCTAAATTATAGCGTCTAAGACCGCCATGAGAACGATATTTTCCAAGAAATAGCTCCCAAATAAGAACTATTGAGTAACCCAAAAATAATAGCTGATAAACTCTGTTCCATAACCTCGTATACTGTCGCTGGGGCTTATCGCGGGTTTGCTTTGTCATATATATAGACTCCTTTAAGTGGAAATGATCACCAATTCCCGCCTTGTTGATCTTCCCAGGGCGGTCAAACCTGGAACCCCGGCTTCCATTCGATGTTTGATACTTGAGACAACACAAAAAGACTACCTCGTGAGAGATAGTCTTTTGCTTGTTTACCTGGCGATGACCTACTTTCCCAGGGGCTATGCCCCAAGTATCATCGGCCCTGGAGGTCTTAACTTCCGTGTTCGATATGGGAACGGGTGGAACCCCTCCGGCATGATCACCAGATGCGAATCGAAGTCCGATGCACGAGGCACGACGTCCGAATTCGAGTGTTTTCTAAAGAAAACAAGATTAAAAGTATTAACCTTTAAATGCTGTTCTCTCAAAACTGCACAGAGCTGATATCTAGTAATTGTCGTTAGAATTTGAACCACTCACCTAGTCATTCGCAATCCCGAAGTTCTCCGTCTTCAGCCTTCCGTCCTTTCGGACCTCGTGCCTCGGACTTCGAGCTTCGATCATTAGGTCAAGCCCTCGACCTATTAGTACCAGTCAGCTCCACACGTCACCGCGCTTCCACACCTGGCCTATCAACCTGATCATCTTTCAGGGGTCTTACCAGCTTACGCTGTGGGAAATCTCATCTTGAGGTCGGTTTCGCGCTTAGA
>Ga0209347_1001734_pt1 | contig 32939 bp, 30 predicted proteins | sample AutmiccommuBRH23_FD_187382 | JGI IMG/M metagenome (GOLD analysis project Ga0209347, IMG submission 187382) | Deep subsurface microbial communities from Mt. Terri, Switzerland - Autotrophic microbial communities BRH/23 (SPAdes) (version 2) | ecosystem: Environmental > Aquatic > Deep subsurface >...
CGCCGACGGCGCCCCGTATCGGTGACAGAAAGGATCTCTACTTCGGGTCTGTATCTATGGTCGGACATAGCGCCAGATCTACGCCCCGAGCCTCAAACCAAAAAGACGGCCCTCCCCGTAGGCTTACGTTCCGGTGAATATCCCACGTCATCGTCCTATCCCGCCCACCTGTGAAATAGAGGAAAAGTAGAGTAGCGGACAACTTCCTTGACACAGGGGGCGGCGAAGACTGATTTCCCTAAAGCGGGATCACAACAGCCGGAGCATGAAATTCGTCAATCGCTGTTGATTCCTGTTGGAGCAGGTTGGCAGCAACTGCCCCTAAAATGCCCCCAAACGCAAAAACGCCCCACTCTGGAAAGTGAGGCGATTTCGTAAAATATTGTATTTGCATGTGTATTTTGGTTGCGGGGGTCAGATTTGAACTGACGACCTTCAGGTTATGAGCCAGATTTACCACAACATCTAGAGCCTTGATTGTTGACGCATTTTCCGGCGTAGTCTCCTAGATGGCTGTTTTATTGTGGCTATTCGGCGCGACCGCCTGTTACTTGCCGCCAGCGAACGACAAAAATAGCCATATGATGTGTTGACACAGTGTTGACACGGGGAGGCTGGAATGACCGAGAAACTGACCGAAGCCGCCGCACGGAAGGCCCTGCCGCCGGTGCGCGGGCAGAGCATGCTGTGGGACGCGGAGGTGAAGGGGTTCGCCCTGCGGGTGACGCCCGGCGGGGCCAAGTCCTTCGTCCTCGACTACCGCGCGGAGGGCCGGCAGCGCCGGATCACCATCGGCGCATGGCCCGACTGGACGGTGGCCGCCGCGCGCCAGACCGCGAAGGACATGAAGCGCGAGGTGGATCTCGGCCACGATCCGATGGGTGAGCGGCAGGCGCAGCGCGAGGCGCCGACGGTGCAGGAGATGTGGGACCGCTACGCCCGCGAGCACCTGCCCAAGAAGGCCGAGCGCAGTCAGGCCGACGAGCGCATGATGTGGGAGAAGATCATCCTGCCGCGCTTCGGCAAGATGAAGGTCGCGCAGATCACCCATGACGATGTGGACGCGCTCCACCGCGACATCACCGAGATCCGCGGCACGCCCGTGCGCGCAAACCGGACTGTCGAGGTGCTGCGCAAGGCGTTCAACCTCGCGATCCGCTGGAAATGGCGCGACGACAATCCCGCCTCGGGCGTGCGCCGCAATCAGGAGGAGAAACGGAATCGCTATTTGAACCGCACCGAGATCGCCGCGCTGGCGCAGGCGCTCAATGACCATTCCGAGCCCATGTCCGCGAACGCGATCAAGCTCCTGATGCTGACCGGCGCGCGGCGCGGCGAGGTGTTGGGCGCGACATGGGAGATGTTCGACCTCGAGAACGGCGTCTGGACCAAGCCCTCGGCGCACACCAAGCAGCGCAAGCTGCACCGCGTACCGCTCTCGGGCCCGGCGGTGCAGCTGCTGGTCGAGATGAAGGCCGCCGCCAAGGCGAAGGCCGAGGGCGCGCTGCCCAGCCCCTACGTCTTCCCCGGCCCGACCGGCAAGCCGCTCACCGAGATCAAGCGCACATGGGTCTCGGTCTGCCGCCGGGCGGGTCTCGGCGCGGAGGTGCCGGTGCTGGACGCGAAGGGCAAGCCGGTCCTCGACCGCAAAGGCGCGCCCAAGACCGAGTTCAAGCCGAATGTCCGGATCCACGACATCCGCCATTCCTTCGCCAGCATCCTCGTGTCGGCGGGCGCGTCGCTGCCCTTGATCGGCCAGATGCTCGGCCATACGCAGGTCCAGACCACCCAGCGATACGCCCATCTGTTCGACGATCCGCTGCGCAAGGCCGCCGAGACGGTGGGCGCCTTCGTGTTGCAGACCCCTGCAGAACAAATCATAAACAACGAAAACGCGGAGGCCGACGATGCCCGTTCTTGACTATGGACACCTGCTGGCGCCCGGCGGCCTCTACCGTGCGCAGATCGCCGTTCGCACCGTCATGGCGTGGCCGGATCCAGAGGACGAGCAGGCGCGCCGTGAATACGTCGCCACCGTCATGTCGATGCACCTCGCCGACCTGAAGGCCAAGCGCGATGCGCTTCCCGATCCGCTGGCGGCCAAGGGATGGGAGGAAACCATCCTCGCCATTGAGCAGCATGAGGCTTGGATGGCCTCGCAAGACGAGGTGGAGGAGTGGTTCGATGAGGCCGGAGGCCATGCGACCGTCAGCATGGCGCCCGGTTTCCGGTTCTTCGAGACGGACATGGAAAAACGGGTCGGCGCGTGGTTCGCGGCCGGTCTCATCCTCGCACTCGTGCGGCGGATGGCGGCTCACCACTCCGATCTGCCGGGCGGGGCCAGCGTCAACAAGGCTGTGTTCATCCTTGAACGTGTGAAGCTGCCCAACGTGCCGCGCAACAGCCACGACCTGCGCAAGGCATGGAAGACCTACAAACCCGTCGCCCATTTCTGCGCCGTGCTGTTCGACTGGTTCACCATCGCCATGCTGCACAACGACACGCCCGAGGAGGTCGGGCGCGCGATGGAGGAGGAGCTCAACGAGAGCTTCATGATGTTCCTGTCGCAGTCGGAAGCCTACCTCGAGTTCGGCTTGTCCTATCAGCCGCCCCGCACCAAGGGGCAGACCCTGCTGGATCCGAAGGAAACGTGGATCCTGCCGCAGTACCGGCCATGGCCCGAGGCGATGAGCACGCCGCAGCCCCTCACGGGCGACCTCCTTGCGGCCGCGCTGGAATACAAGGCGCCGATCCCCAGCGTCTGACTACTGAGCCGATCCGGCTCACTAGATAACGGTCGCCCCTCACCAATAACGGACCATCGGGAACGTCGGCATCTCTCGGGCATCGGCGGCGCGTTGCGTCGCCTGGCACGAAGGAGACGCCGATGACCCACCCCCTTGCATCCGGAGGCGCCGAGAGGGCCGCCACCGTCGCCCCGCCCACCGATTTCCTCGACGGCTTCATCTCGGAGGAGGAATACGCCGCCCGCCGCGGGGTCAGCTTGCGCACCTGCCAGCGCGACCGCCAGCTGCGCCAGTCCCCGCCCTTCGTCGTGATCGGCCGACGCGTCTACTACCGCATCGAGGCGGTGCGCGATTGGCTGCTCGCTCGCGAGCAGGAGGCCTCCCGCAAGCCGAGCGCCCCGCGCGCCGCGAGGGGCCGATGACCGCGCCCGCCACGCTCGCGCCCGACATGATGGTCGGCGCCGCCGAGATCGCCCGCTTCCTCTTCGACTCCGACGAGTTCCGGTTCCAGCGCCGCGTCTACTACCTCTGCACGCGCTCGAAGCGCCCGCTGCCGCATTTCCGGCTGGGCCACCGCATCGCCACGCGCCGCTCCACGCTGATGGACTGGATCGCCCTGCAGGAGGGCTTCGCCAATGCCTGATACCCCAATCCAGTTCACCGGCTCCATTCTCGAACGACTGGAGGCTACGGTCACCGAGAAGGCCGCGCACCTGCTGCCCATCGTCCATGCGATCCGCGATCACGGTGTCGGCTTCCTGGTGATCCCCCAGCGCGCGACCGGGCTCCATCGCGGCATCAAGCTGCTGCAGCGGCCCTTCATCGTCATGGTGGGCGACGACACCGACTGCGCGCTCGGCCCCGATCAGTATGACGGCAAGGCGCTCGACCGGCTGATCGGCATGGCCGATGGCGTCGCCATCATCTCCTGCGCCCCGCCGCCCGAGGCCTATTCGAGCATCGCGCTCATGGCCATGGTGCAGCGCAACGGGCTGATCATCGAGACCCGGCCCGAGCAGGAGATCGCCTGGACCAACCGCGTGCAGGCGGTCTGCCCCGAGATGCCGATCCTGCTCTGCACCGTGAAGGCGCCGCGCCAATGACAGTGCAGAACCAGACCCTCGACTTCAACGGCACACCGCCCGGCTCCCGCGCCCGTGCCGCCACCCGCATGTCCGTCTCCCAGCTGGCCGACATGCTGGAGGACCGCATCGCGGACTTGGCCCGCGAGCTGCTGGGCGAGCCTAACCGGCAGCTTTCCAGCGCGCAGCAGCTGCGCTTCGGCACCAAGGGCAGCGTGGCCGTGGAGATCGACGGCGCGGACAAGGGCCGCTGGTACGATCACGAACATGGCGCCGGGGGCGCGGCACTGGAACTGATCGCCCATCGCCTCGGGCTGGACGACAAGGCCGCGTGGGACTGGGCGCGGTCCTGGCTGGGAGAGCCCGAGGCCGGTCCGTCCTGGACGGCCACGCCGTCCGCTTCTCCCACGCGTTCCGCCTCGGGCTCGGCCCAGCCCAAGGAACCGACGCCCGAGGAGCGCGCCGAGAAGGTGGCCGAGATCGTGCGCCGCACCGAGACCCTCGTCGCGACGCCGGTGCTCGCCTACCTGCGCCATCGCGGGATCACCGCCACGCCACCCGATTGCATCCGCTATCGCCAGTATGCCTATCGCCAGTTCGGGGCCATGGTCGCGCTCGCCACCGACGACGCGGGCGAGGTGCTGGCGCTGCAGCAGGTCTATCTGACGGCCGAGGGGCGGAAGGCCCCGGTCAAGGTGGTCAAGCGCACTAACAAGGCCGTCGATGGCTGGGCCGCGAAGGCCGCCGTGCGCCTCCCCGGCCGGGAACCGCTGATCCTCTGCGAGGGGGTCGAGACCGCGCTCTCGGTCTGGCAGGCGACCGGACAGGAAACCTGGGCCTGCCTCGGCATCTCGAACATCGGCCGCGCGCCGGCGCCCGAGAACGCCACGGTGATCATCGCCCGCGACGGCGACCTGCCCGGCAGCAAGGCCGAGGGCCAGATGGCGCGCGCTGCCAGCATGCTCGCGCACCGCGGCATGACCGTGCTGCTCGCCACCCCGCCCGAGGAGCAGGACTTCAACGATGTGCTGGTCCGCGAGGGCGAGGCGGCCGTGCGCAAACTGATCGCGGGCGCCGAACCCTTCCGCGCCGAGGAGGCCGACACCAGCCGCAAGCGCCTCTTCATCGGCTCGGACGTGGAGATCGCGAAACGGGTCCGCGAGGATCTGACCGAACGCCACGGCCGCATCGTCCATGCCGATGGCGAATTCTGGCGCTATGGCGGCACCCATTGGGAGGCCATCCCCGATCACGAACTGCGCCTGCCGGTCCATGCCTATGACGGCGCCGGGTTCGAGACCCCCGCGGGCGAGCCCTCGAACGTCAAGCTGACCAAGACCCGCGTCAATTCCGTGCTCAACGAATGCGCCGCGCTCTGCGCGGAGCCAGGGTATTTCGACACCCCGCCCGCAGGCATCAACTGCGCCTCGGGCTTCATCCGCTTCGAGGGGGAGGGCACGCCGCACCTCGAACCCCATCACCGCCAGCATCGCTGCCGCCACACCCTGCCCGGCCGCTGGCAACCCGGCGCCTCCGGCATCCCTCCCGCAGGCTCGTTGCTCGCCAGGCTGCTGACCGGCAGCTTCAAGGGAGACCCAGAGGCCGAGGCCAAATGCGCCCTGCTCGCGGAGGTCTGCGGCGCGGCGGCGCTGGGCTACGCCACCCGGCTGATGCAGCCCCGCGCGGTGGTGCTGCACGGCAAGACCGCCGAGAACGGCAAGAGCCAGGCGCTCGAACTGGCCCGCGGCCTCCTGCCCGCCAGCGCCATCTGCTCGGTCCCCGCCTCGAAGATGGGCGACGAGCGGCATGTGATCGGCCTGGTGGGCAAGCTGCTCAATGCCTCCGACGAGCTCTCGCCCGAGGCGATCGCGTCCGACACATTCAAGGCCGTGGTCACCGGCGATCCCATCGAGGGGCGCGACGTCTACAAGAGCCGGGTCGAGTTCCGCTCGGTCGCGCAGAACCTCTTCGCCGCGAACCAGCTGCCCAGCTTCAAGGGCGGGGTGGACAGGGGCGTGCAGCGCCGCCTGCTGCTGATCCCGTTCACCCGCTCGATCCCGCTGGAGGAGCGCATCGAGGACATCGGCAAGCGCATCGCCGCCGAGGAACCGGACCTGCTGCTGGCATGGGCGGTGGAGGGCGCGGCGCGGCTGATCCGCCAGCGCAACTTCGCCATTCCGAAGGGCTGCCACGACGCGCTCCTCGAATGGGTGCTCAGCGAGGATCCCATCGCTGCCTGGATCGACGCCTGCGTGTCGGTCGTGCCCATCGTGAACGGCGGGCCGATGCTGGCGACACGCGATGCACATCTGCGCTTCCAGAACTGGGCGCTGGGCGAGGGCTACAAACCCGAGAAGCTGCCCGCCATCAACGGCTTCGTCCAGCGCGTGCAGGCCCGCGTCGCCGGGATCCAGCACAAGCGCACGAAGGAGGGGCGGTTCTTCATCGGCCTCGCGGTGACGCAGTGGTGACGCACCAAACCGGCTTTTTGGCCCCTAACCCATTGAGAGTGTTGAGATGACGCACTTTGGCTCAGATATTTCGATAAGGGGGGAAACTCTCTCCCCAACCATCGTCCCCTTCCCTCCTATAAGAAAGGTTGCCGGGGCAAGTGCGTCATCTCAACACTTTCAACGACTTAAGCCCGCAATCGCGTCATCCTTGCGTCACCGGTGCGTCACCCGAGGCACCGAGCGCGCCCGCCCGAGGCGGGGTCAAGCCGGAAGGATCGGGAAAGCGGCGGTTCCTCCTGCGCACATTCGTATGTGGGGACGCGCAGCGCATTGCATCGCCAGCGTGAGGGCCGGTCATGCCTAAACTCGACGGGATCGAGACCAAGACCGCCTTCGCCACCCGTGTCGGACTCACCAAGGGGCGCATCTCGCAGCTGGTGGCCGAGGGTCTGCCGGTGCGCAGCGATGGGCGGATCGACGTGGCCGAGGGCCTCGCCTGGATCGAGACGAACCTCGACCCCGCCCGGCGCTACAAGGGGGGCGCCCCGACCGCCACCACCCGCACCGCCACGCTGGCCGAGGCGAAGCGGCTGCACGAGATCGTCAAGGTCCAGCGCGCCCGGCTGGCCTTCGAGCGCGAACAGGGCAAGCTGATCGACGCCGACGAGGCGCGGCGCACGGTCTTCGCGCGCGCCCGTGCCGAACGCGACGCGCATCTGGCGTGGGTGCAGCGCACGGCGCCCCTGCTGGCCGCCGAGCTTGGGGCCGATCCCCGTGCCACCTTCGCAGCCCTCGACCGGTTGATGCGCGAGCATCTCGAACATCTGGCCGACCTGCCGCTGGGGAGCTTTGGCGATGGTGCCTGACATCGACCTCGCCTGGCGGCGCGGCATCCGCCCGGAACCGCCGATCCCGGTCTCGGACTGGGCCGACCGGCATCGCATCCTGCCGCCGACCTCGGCGGAGCCGGGCCGCTGGCGCACCGACCGCACGCCCTATCTGCGCGCGGTGATGAACGCGCTCTCGACCGCCAGCCCCTACGAGCGCGTCGTGCTGATGAAGGGCGCGCAGACCGGCGGCTCCGAGGCGGGGCTGAACTGGCTGGGCTACATCATCCAGAACGCGCCCGGCATCGCCATGCTGGTGATGCCGTCGCTCGACATGGTGCGCCGCAACACCACCGTCCGGATCGACCCGCTGATCGAGGCGACGCCTGCGCTCCGCGAATTGGTCGCCGCGCCCCGTTCCCGCGACGCAGGGAACAGCCTGTTCCGCAAGTCTTTCCCCGGCGGCCAGCTGGTGATGACGGGCGCGAACAGCGCGGTGGGGCTGCGCTCCACGCCCGTCCGCTACCTGTTCCTCGACGAGGTGGACGGCTATCCCGGCGACGCCGATGGCGAGGGCGATCCGGTCGATCTGGCGATCCAGCGCACGGCAACCTTCCGGGGCCGGCGCAAGATCTACATGGTGTCGACGCCCACGCTGAAAGGCCATTCCCGCATCGAGGCCGCCTTCGAGCACAGCGACCGGCGTTTCTACCACGTTCCCTGCCTGCATTGTGGCGGCATGGCACCGATCACTTGGGCGCGCATCCGCTGGCCCGAGGGGCGGCGCGACGCAGCCTATCTCGTCTGCGAGGCTTGCGGCGGCATTCACCACGAGCACGAGAAGCCCCGCCTGCTGGCCGCAGGCGAATGGCGCGCGACGGCCCAAGGCGACGGCCGCACCGCGGGGTTCCACCTCTCCGCGCTCTATTCCCCGTGGGAGACATGGGCCGAGATCGCCGCCGAGCATGGGCGCGTGCGAAAGGACCCGCCCCGCCTGCAGGTCTGGGTCAACACCAAGCTGGGCGAGTCCTGGGAGGACCAGGCGGGCGACACCGTTCCGGCCGACCCGCTCATGGCCCGGCGCGAGGACTGGGGCGAGGCGCTCCCCGGCACCGTCGCGGTGCTAACCGCGGGCGTCGACGTGCAGGGCGACCGGATCGAGGTGCAGATCCTTGGCTGGGGCCGCGACGAGGAAGCGTGGGTGATCGACTACCGCGTGCTCTGGGGCGACCCGTCCGGGCCGCGGCTGTGGGCCGATCTCGACATGGTGCTGCAGGCGACCTTCCCGCATCCCGCGGGGCTCGACCTGCCAGTGCGCGCCACCGCCATCGACACCGGCGGCCACCACACCAAGATGGCCTACGAGTTCTGCCGCACCCGGCTCGCCCGCCGCATCTGGGCGATCAAGGGCCGCGGCGGACCCGGCATCCCCGTCTGGCCGCGCCGCCCGACGCGCACGAACAAGGGCAAGATCCCGCTCTTCATCGTCGGCGTAGATGCCGTGAAGGATGCCGTCTACGCCCGCCTGCGCCTCACCGAGCCCGGCCCCGGCGCGATCCACTTCCCCCGCCGCCTCGACGCCGACTACTTCCGCCAGCTGACCGCCGAGCGGGTCGTCACCCGGTTCGAGCGCGGGCGTCCCATCCGCTCCTGGCAACCGAAGCGCGACGGCGAACACAACGAGGCCCTCGACACCTTCGTCTACGCCCACGCCGCCCTGCACGGGCTGATCAGCATGGGGCTCAGGCTGAACGAGGAGATGGAGGGGGTGGCGGCCACGCCGACGCGGCCCGGTGTGGAAGCCGGGCGCGTGATCCGGTCGGCGTGGATGATGTGATCAGGTCTTGGGCCAGCTGTATGCCTTGTCGCGGCAGGCAACATAGTTCGCGTCGAGATCATCGCTCAGCAGGATCAGGGCCGTCAGCCTGCGGACCATGGCTGTCACCTCGCGCGCCTCGTCCTTGGTCAGGGCTCTGCCTAGAATGGCTTCCTCCCGATAGGACAGCCATTTCTTGATCACGAGATAACCGCCGATCACGTAGTCCCACGTTGCCTCGGGGACGCCGCGCCAGAAGGTCGTGTCGTTGAGGTGGACGTCGACTGCGCGTCCGAGCAGCGCGAAGCCCCTCGCCTCCACGATACCGGCCGCCGCGAAGCCCTTCCGCAGATTGTCCTTCTCGGACTCAGTCCAATCCCGCGTTTCGGTCTTCCCACGGCCGGGATTGATCCGGCCCTTGCTGTCGCGGCTACCCCATCCTGCCGTCACCCGAAGGTCGGTTGCCGAGATGCCGCCGAGAACGCGCAGATGTTCGGCAACGCTGCCACTGGTAACCCCGGGCACATCGACTTCGGTATCCAGCAACGCTGCAACCTTCGCACCGAGGGCGACCGAGGTGTCGAGGAGCGGGCGTTCGTTCGGCAGTGGCACGCGGGGCCAGTCGATGGCGACGCCGTCGGCGTTGTCGCCCAGATACTGCGGCGAATAGGTGATCGCGAGCGCATGGCGCCACGGTGCCGCTGCTGCGTCGGCGTCCGTGTCGGGGTCCGGGAGCCCGAGATGTGCGAGCCAGGCGCGCGCGGGCGCGGAAAGGTTCGCCGCCGTGGCCCCTGCCAGCATGCCGTGCGCCGGGTCGTGCTTCTGAACGGGGAAGTAATAGGAGTGCCCCCGCTGCGCATCGTTGTCCCCGAGACAGCGCGTGAAAAAGACTGGCGGTCCCTCGGGGTCCGCGACTCCCGAAGGCCGGGACATCAGGAACTCGTTTCCGCCGGAGAACTGCGTCCAGAGCTGCGGACGCGGCTCGTTCCAGATGGGACGCACGTCGGTGAAGTAGGCATGCCGCACATCAAAGGGGCGCACGACATAGCGCACGATCTTCTTGTCCTCGAACGAGGCCGCGGCGAGCGCCCTGGTGCGGGCCTCCTTGGCCTTGTAGCGGGCGGCATCCTTCGCCAGCGGGTGTCCCATCAGTTCGAATGCTGGCCAGTCGATTCCCTTGTCGAAATAGGTCGTCATGCGCGTGGCGAGGGCGGCGCGGTCTATGTCAATCAGGGCGCCGCCGCGCTTTTCCATCAGTCCGTTGATCGGCTCGAGGACAGCCAGATCGGGCAACCTCGGCCAAGCTAGATAGGTGCTGCCCACGTCGCGCGGCCGGAACGACAGCCGGTTCCACGGTTGCGGGTCGGCAACCTCATACTGGTCATCGAAAGGTGTAACCGCGAGGCTGTCGAGTAGCTGCTGCCTGCGTACCGCCGCCCTGCCAGCGTCGATGTCGTCGCGATAGCGCACAAGCTTCGGCTCGTCGGTCTTGCCGGTCTTGATGGCAAGGCTGACGACCACTCCTTGTCGAATGCCCGGCGAAAATCCGGGCATGGCGAAAATCGTCTCGCTTGTCGTGCCATCTGGGGCGTACTCGGTTTTGTTCCGGTCACCGTGCATGTTCTCGACCCAGAACTTGTCGAAGCTCTGAAGCAGGTGCTCGCGCATCACCACGTAGGAGGGCTCTCGCGTCCACGAGTAGTTCGAGATGTATGAGACGACACCTCGGCCGGTCGCTCCGATCCGACGTTCCGCAATTCGGAAGAAGCGAACATACAGATCATCCAGATTGAACTTCTTGATCTTCCACTTGGTGATCAGTCCGTCCTTGTACGGCTCTACCAGCCCTGCTTCCTCCTCCGGACTGGTCCCAGCAAACGCGTTGTAGGGCGGATTGCCGATGACCACGAGGATCGGCACGTCGCGTTTCACATGCTCGGCCTGGTCGCGCTCCTGTTCCAGTTCGGGGAACAGAGGCAACGTTGCTTTGGGCCCCGCGGGCGGCTCCCATCCGGTCAGCGCGTTCGTCAGGTAGATGGCCGGTCGCTCGCCCTTTGCCGGGTCAACGGGCGCGCCCAACCCGGCGAGCAGGTTGCCCACCTGCCAGTGCGCGATGACAAAGGGCGCCGACATGATCTCGAAGCCGAACACGCGCTCGCGGGCCGCTTCCTGAACATCCTGACCGATCAGCGCGTCCTCGCCCTTGGCGCGGAGCGTCTCCTCGATCTTACGCAGCACCTCCACGACATAGGCGCCGGTGCCGCAGCAGGGGTCGAGGACGTAGACATTCTTGTCGGCCAGCCCGTCTGCGATGCCGAGCTCGGTACGCAGAACGGTGTCCACCCGCTCGACCATGTAGCGGACAATCTCGCGGGGCGTGTACCAGACCCCCATCTCCTTGCGCAGATCGGGGTCGAACGCCTCGAGGAACGGCTCGTAGAAGTGCTGGACCGCCTCGCCGCTGTCGAAGGTCTTGAAGAAGGCAGTTCGGTCGACGCGGTTCAGCGCCTCGCCGGTTCGGTCGAGAACGCCCATCAATCCGAGCGGGGCGAGGCGGCTCGGCTTGGCTACCTCCTCGAACAGCGAGCGGATCATCGGCACGGTCATGATGTAGCCCGCCGACTTCCAGTCGAACTTGCCCGAGCCGCCGCCCCTGGCCCAGATCACCCAAGCGGAGAAGACGCCATAGAACAGCGTCTGGACGAGGGTGGACCGGAAGAAGTGCTCACCCTTCTCGCCCTCGAACTTGATGCCGAGCGCGGTTTCGAGAGCGGTGCGCAGCGGCGCGAGCGTCTTCCCGTCCTTTTCCTCCAGCGTCGCCAGCGCATCGCGCGCATAGGACGCGAGGAACCACGCAATGTCCTCGGGCCGCGTCAGAGGCGCGGCGTTCATCATGACGCGCCGCAGGAACTCGCCCAGATGCGTTCCCTGCTCCTTGGCCGATTTCATCGGGTGCGCGGCCATCGACCAGAAGCTCGGCTCGTCCGCTGCCAGACTGAAGAACTCGCGTTCGACCGGCTTCCCGGCGTCATCTTCCCCGATCAGGCGAAACTCGCGGTAGTTGGTAACGAGCACCAGCCGATACCGGTCGAAATATTTGGTTGCCTGCTTCCCCTTGGCAGTCTGCCAGTTCTTGTCCGCGAGGGGCTTGACCTCGATGACGCCGCGCTCAGGGATCTCCCCCTGACCCGGTTTTGGCGCTCCCTTGCTGCACTGCTTCCTGCTGTACAGTCCGAAATCCGGGTGACCTGCGCCCTGGTTCCGCAGTTGTCCGTTGCAGATCACCTGCGGGTCGAGAAGCTTGCCAAGCTCGTTCAGCAGGTTCTCCAGCGCCGAGTAGTAAGACGTCTCGCTGGTAGCGCCGCCCGTGCTACGGATCTCGGCCATGCGCTGGAAATAGGTACGAACAGCAGTTTCAACGGGCGACACTATCTTCTCTCCAAATCGGCGCGGCCTTTCGCACTCAACCGTGACACGACCGAATCTATCCGTGGTCTCAGTGATTTGCGAGCCTTTTCAATGATTCCCAAACGTTCTGAATAGGCATCTGACATCGGCCGCGCGAGACTCGCGGGCATGCGGACCTTCCTCCATCGCCTTCTCGGCCTCGCGCGCGCTCGCAGCTTTGACGCTGCGGGTGGCGGGCGGCGTTGGGAGGGGGCGCGGACCGTCGACGGGTTGAACGCGGCGATCCTGGCGGGCGCCACTACGGCGGCGCGGCGGGCCGGGTGGTATGCGCGGAACAACCCCTGGGTCGCGGCGGCGGTGGACAGCCTGGTCGGCAATGTCGTCGGCGCCGGGATCAAGCCGCAATCCACCCATCCCGACCGCGCCGTGCGCGAACGGCTGCAGGCGCTGTGGCTGCGTTGGACCGACCACGCCGCCCCGGACGGGCTGGCGGATTTCTACGGGCTGCAGGCCATGGCCGTGCGCGCGATGGTCGAGAGCGGCGAGAGCTTTGCCCGGCTACGGGTGGCCAGCGACGCCGCCGCCATTCCCCTCCACCTCGATCTTCTGGATCGCGAGCAGGTTCCCATGGACCTGCATCGCGAGATCGGCGGCGGGGCGCGGCTTCGCGCCGGCATCGAGTTCGATGCCGCCGGTCGCCGGGTCGCCTACCGGGTCTTGTCCTCCCGCCCGGGCGATCCGCTGGGGTCTCTCCGCATGGACCCGCTCCGCGTCCCCGCCGCCGATTGCCTGCATCTGTTCAAGCCGCTGGCCGCGGGCCAACTGCGCGGGATCACCTGGCTCGCGCCGGTGCTCTTGCGGCTGCACGAGCTTGACCAGTTCGAGGATGCGGCGCTGGTGAAGGCCAAGGTCGCGGCGCTGTTCACCGGCTTCATCACCGATCCCGACGGCACGGCGGGCGGGCTCTCGGGCGCCAACACCGGCGGCGCGCTCACCGTGGGCATGGAACCCGGCAGTCTGATCCCGCTGCCACCCGGCACCGACATCCGCTTTTCGAACCCGACCGAGCACGACGCCTATGCGCCCTTCGTCAAGAACCACCTGCGCGCCGTCGCGGCGGGTCTGGGCCTGCCCTACGAGCTGGTCTCGGGCGACCTGGAGGGCGTCACCTATTCCTCGATCCGCGCCGGGCTGATCGAGTTCCGACGCAGGGTCGAGCAGCTGCAGCACAACGTGGTGGTGCACCTGTTCTGCCGCCCGGTCTGGGAGCGGTTCGTGCGGCTCGCGGTGCTGACCGGCGACCTGCCCGCGCGGGACTTCGACCGGAACCCGGACGCCTACTTGGGGTGCGAGTGGCTGCCGCCGAAGTTCGACTACGTCGATCCGATGAAGGACGTGCAGGCCGAGATCATGGCGATCGGCGCGGGGCTCAAGAGCCGGTCCCAGGCGATCTCCGAGCGCGGCTACGACGCCGAACAGGTGGATGCCGAGATCGCTGCGGACCGGGAGCGCGCGGAGGGACTGGGCCTCACCTTCGGCCAGACGGCGGTGCCGCAGCAACAGAAGGAGGCCGCAGATGGCTGAGACCGAGATCGCGCTTTCCACGCCCATGGTGCCACCGGGCCGGTCAGCGGAAACCGTCAAGGACGGGAACGGTTTTCTCACTCGCCGCGCAACGCTGGCGCCCGCCACCGCCGACGCCGAAGCCCGCACCGTCGAGGTGGTCTGGTCCACCGGCTCCCCGGTGCGCCGCCGCGACATGGCGGGTCCGTACATCGAGCGGCTGAGCCTCTCGCCTGAGGCAGTTGACCTGTCGCGCCTCGAAGGTGCCAGCGTCCTCGATGCGCATCGCCAGACCGCGGTGCGCGACGTGCTCGGCTCCGTCCGCAGCGCCGCTGTCGACGGCAAGCGCGGCACGGCCGTCATCCAGTTCTCGGCCCGGCCCGAGGTAGAGCCGGTCTGGCAGGACGTGCTGGCTGGCATCCTGCGACACGTCTCGGTCGGCTACTCGGTGGAGGACTGGGTCGAGACGACCGAGAACGGCGCGCGCGTGCTGACCGCGGTGCGCTGGACGCCCCACGAGATTTCCCTGGTGCCGACGCCCGCCGACCCCGGCGCCCACATTCGTATGGAGACAGAGATGACCGACACGACCGCCACCCCGGCCCCGCCCGAGGCTGAGAAAGAGACCCGCGCCACGGCGAACGCCGAGATCCGCTCCATCGCCCGCATCGCCGGGCTCGACCAGTCCTGGATCGACAGCCAGATCGACGGAGGTGCCGATCCCGACACTGCCCGCCGCGCCGCCTTCGACGCGCTGGCGCAGCGATCCGCGCCCGCGATCCGCACCGAGCAGGTCCGCGTCGAGATGGGCGAGAGCCAGGACGACCCGGCCCTGCGCGCCCGGCAGATGGGCGAGGCCCTCTATGCGCGGATCAACCCGCGCCACGAACTGAGCGAGCCCGCCCGGCGCTATGCCTATTCGACCCCGGTCGACATGGCGAAGGAACTGCTGACGCTGCGCGGCGAGTCCACCATGGCGCTGTCGCCCGCGAGCCTCGTGACCCGCGCCCTGCACACCACCTCGGACTTCCCGATCATCCTCGGGGACACCGTGGGCCGGGTGCTGCGCGACGCATACCAGGCCGCGCCCTCGGGCATCCGCCGCCTCGGCCGTCAGACCACGGCGCGGGACTTCCGGGCGGTGAACAAGATCATGCTGGGCGAGGCGCCGCTGCTGGAGAAGCTCAACGAGCACGGCGAGATCAAGGCCGGGACGATGGCGGAGGCCCGCGAGGCCTACAAGGTCGAGACCTGGGCGCGGAAGATTGGCATCACCCGGCAGGTGCTGGTGAACGACGACCTCGGCGCCTTCTCCGACCTCGCCCGCCGCATGGGCCAGGCCGCGGCCGAGACCGAGGCGCGGATCCTCGTGACCCTCCTCGAGGCGGGCAGCGGCAACGGGCCCACGATGTCGGACGGCAAGACCCTGTTCCACGCAGACCACGGCAACAAGGCGGGCACCGGGGCGGTAATCTCCGATGCGACGCTCTCTGCCGCACGGCTCGCGCTGCGAACGCAGAAGGGTATCGAGGACCGCACGATCCGCGTCACGCCCCGCAACCTGCTGGTCCCGCCCGCGCTGGAGACCACGGCCGAGAAGTGGCTGGCCTCCATCGCGCCCGCGACCGCGGCCGACGTGAACCCCTTCTCCGGGTCGCTCTCACTGGTGGTGGAACCGCGCCTGTCCTCGGCCACGCGCTGGTATGTCACCGCCGAACCCGGCGAGATCGACGGGCTGGAGTTCGCCTACCTCTCGGGCGCTGAAGGTCCGCAGGTCGAGAGCCGCTCGGGCTGGGACGTGGATGGCGTCGAGATCCGGGTGATCCTGGATTTCGGGGCCGGGTTCATCGACCATCGCGGCTGGTTCATGAACGCCGGAGCGTGAGCATGGCCGACCTCGCCCAGCTCACCGCCTGGCGGGACGCCCTGATGGCCGCGCGTTATCGGGGCGTCCGCACCGTCGAATACGACGGCAAGCGCATCACCTACGCGAGCGACGGCGAGATGGCCGCCGCGCTCGCGGACCTCAACCGGCAGATCGCAAGGGCGACCGACCGCATCTCGGTCGTCCGCATCCAATCCTCGAAAGGGCTCTGAGATGAAGAACTACCTCCAGAACGGCCACATCGTCCGCGTCACCACACCCGCCGGCGGCATCGCCTCGGGCGACGCGCTGATCGTGGGCAGCATCTTCGGCATCGCCGCCTATTCCTCGGCCGAGGGCGACCCGGTCGAGCTCTCGACCACCGGCGTGTTCCAGCTCCCGAAGGCGGGCGCCGCGGTGCTGACGGTCGGCGCGCGCGTGGCGTGGGACAACAGCGCGAAGGAAGTGACCACCCCGGCCGCGGGGCGCTTCCCCATCGGCGTCGCGGTCGAGGCGGCGGGGAACGGCGTCACCAGCGTCGCGGTGCGGCTGGATGGGATCGGGACAGCGGCGGCGTGAAGCGCGGAAAAGGCGTTGTGAACTCCAACGCCTTTTCTGGGGATGTCGTAGTCTCCAACATCCCTGTGCTGGCGCATCCTCGTCCTTCGGTTCATTTTCGCGGGAAGGGTGTTTGCAACTGCAACACCCTCGGCTCGCTCAATCGGCATGCTCGCCCTCGCGGAACGCCATGTCGGTGATTTCGCGGAGGCAGGCGCGGTAGTGCTCCAGCGTCCCGACATGGCCCCAGTTCACGTCCTCCGGACTGCATCCGAAATGGTCGGCGCTGAGGGCGGCGAGGCGTTCGAGCATCACGTCGATCTCGGTCTTGGCAGAGATGAACGCGGCAAGCGCGGCATCGTTGGTCTTGGGCATGTCGGGATCTCCAACTTGGCGTCGTGTCCACGACGGCGCTGCTGGCGAGACATAGCAAGTTGTTTCTGCCCCACATTCCGGTGTTTCATGGTCGAGGATCGAAAGACTGGAACTCTCGCATGATGCCCGCACAAGCTCTGCTCGATATCCTGGAGCCCGCATATGGGCCGTGCACCCATTTCGAAGGGGCTTGCGCCGGTGCCTGTGTCTGGGATCCAGCGCGCGGACTGGTCCCGTGTGCGTTCGGCGGCGCTATTGGATCGTTGGACGAGGTGCAGTTGATCATCGTCACTGCCGAGCCGGGCGATCCGCCCGACGCGGCCGGCTACCGTGGCACACCCGCAGATATGGTGCGCAACTCACTTCGCGTCTTCCACGGCGCCATGGAGAACGGCGGCATAGAACGCCAGGGGCGCCCTACTCCGTTTCACCGGAACATGCGGCGCATCCTGGATGCCTTCTGGCCCGACGAACCCCTGGCAGCGCAGCTGCGAAAGACCTGGACGACGAACGCCGTTCTGTGTCCGGCCGAGGTATCTGGCGGTGCGCACCCAGATCACGTCGAGCGAACGTGCGCCCATACCTATCTCGCGCGCCAACTAGAACTCTTCCCGACCGCTTTCGTCCTCGCTCTTGGCGGCAAGGCCCGAGATCGCATGCGCGCCGCTGGCCTCCGGTTCGATGCCGTAGGGCTGCATCCGAGCGCCCGGAAGTCCGACAGCGAGAAGGCCGCCTCGTGGGATGCAGCGGCGCGCCAGTATCACGGAGAGCCGATAGCTGTGGCGGCGTCGCGGGCCGTCCGCGAAGCGGGCAGCGGCGTTCGCATAGGGTCTGCGAGGAATACGCGGCAACCGGTGCCAGCAGGTGGCGAGGATTTGTGGGCAGCGATTGCCGGGCTTCCCACTCCTGTGTCGGCATTCTTCGAGCGGGTCGCTCATCACCCAGACTACGACTGTCGGATCGGTCGGATGCAGCTGATGGTCTATTTCCGCGGCCAGAAACTCGGCGGCCTGAACCGGCAGGCATCGCATTGGTATTTCTCGAAGGTCTTCGTTCGCGACCACGGCTCCCCCGACCTCATGACTGCGCATGGCTTCGAGCATGTCGTCCACAACGAGAAACACGACTACTGGCTCGGAAAGGGGCTCAACGCTCTGGCTGGCTTCGAGGACGCGATGGTCGCCATGACGGGCGTTCGTCCATGAGTCGGACGCCATCCGTTGACACGGGCCGTCGGGGTTCTGTTGACACAGTGTTGACACGGGCTTGGAACGCAAAAGGCCTCCCGTGCGGGAGGCTCTTAAGCGTTTGGAAACGCGAAGGAATCTGGTTGCGGGAGCAGGATTTGAACCTGCGACCTTCAGGTTATGAGTCGTGTCGAACAGACCATGAACGATTGCGCTCGTTTGCGTATTCCTTCGATATTTCCGCCACTTGGTGGCCCCTGCCCCGCGCGCTTCATGCGCGCGATTGCGCGGAAACTGGCAGCACTTTGTCACCTCTTGCTTCCACAATGCTTCCACGGGGGCGCGGGGTGATGGTCGCGGTAGCACGCTGCATCAGTGCAGCGTGCCGGGTCGGTCCATTGGCAATGTGTCCAACGTTTGCGCGCGCGCCTTCTTACAAGATTGGATTACCGCGTTGATTTCCGTCTCCGCGATGCGGCTCATCTGCTGGAAATGCCGGATGGTCTCGGTCATCGTTTCCACGCTCGCCTGTTGGTCAGCGAGCTGCTCTGTAGCGGCAAAAATCGAGCGAATCTCGCCAAGAATACCAACCGCCTTGTGGGCACTCTCGGGCAAATCCAGCTCCTCTTTGTCTCCGAACAGCCCGTCAACAAAACCTTCGAGTTCCTCCCGTCTCACCCGGGAAAACTTGTTCAGGAACTCCAAACTCGCAGGAGCGGTTGCGATCCGGCCAAGCTTGAACGGGTCGGTTCGCTTCTGGTGCGAACTCAGGCTGTTCCACAAGCCTTGGATCAGAGCCCCAAAGAATTCTTCAGCTTCAGACTTGCTTTCGAATGTCGGCAGATCGTTGTTCCAGATGCGCTGGATCTCCTGCATCGGTGAAGCGGTCATATCCGGCGTTGCAATGTTGCCCATGAACCGGGCTCTGACCTGGTGATAGGGGATTGGACAGGAATACTGCACGAGCAACGCCTTTACCGACGATGCGCCGCTGCCCTTGTTCTTTGGCTTTTTGCTCATGCTAGTGTCTCCACCGATTTGTCGCCCGCGCATGAATGACGCGCGTCGCAGGTTCGCATCTCTTTACCCCATCACCCCACACAAGCCCAGAAACCCGACTTCCTGCCATGTTGGCCCTTCAGCCGGGCGACGTAGGCGTCGTGCGTCTCGAACACACCGAAATCCTCGATCCGGGGTGCCAGCTCGGCGCAGGTCGCCAGGTGGCGCGCGGCGTGACGATAGCGCTTGAAGCGTCCCTTGCCCACCGCAAAATCGATCATCGCGCGCAGCACCAGCGTCGCTGCCAGTGGGTGGCTTTCGGCCAGCGCATCCGCGGCCGGCGTCAGATACTCAAAACGGTTGCCATCGATCTCGCTATGGCGGTTGATCAGCAATTCGGCGGCACGGTCCGGCGACGGCCAATCAAGAAAGAACTGCAGCGCAGCCAGCAGCTCGGGATCAGCCATGGCAATCGCAACTGTCCTTTCTTCCGCCTCCATATCATCGAAGTCAGGCAGCTTACGCAGATACGCGCGCAGGTAGTCCGCCCGCAGATCGCGTTCGAAACAGGCCCAGCGAAACGCCTGCGCCTCTTCTTCGCGGCCCATGGCCTCCAGAACATCGAGCCGCGCGTCCTGCCAGTCCATGCGGTCCCAGTCATCTTCATCGACATCTGCGGCATCGAGAAAATCCAGCGCCTCGGCGGCTCGGTCGACATCAACCAATCGACGCGCAATCAGGATCGCGTTCTCTGGCAGCTTGCGCGTCCACGGCTCGAACTGCGCGATGAACGCCTCGACATCCCCCTGCGCATCGGCCAACTCGAGCAGAGCGCTTTTGGCCATGCGCTGTTTTCGACGCTCCGCTATGCTTTGCATGTACTCTTCCGTGTTCTGCCGTAAGATCACATCTGTCGAGAGAGCCGTTGCATTGGACGTTTCCAGAAACGCCTCCAACCGTTGCCGCAAGCGTTCCAGGCCCTTGGCTCCGAGGGCCGGGGTCAGCGTGGAAATGAGCTTGTCGAACTGACCATACCTGTTCTCGCACAACGCATCGAATGCGGTATCGATCAGCACATCAGCGCTCGGCCTTGCCGCAGCCACCAGCGGGCCGAGGTCCGCACAGGCATCATGAAAAACCGCGATCACCTCACCATCACCGCTTTGACAGCGGTCGATGACCGGATTTGCGAGGCCCATGAACCGCCACATCAGGAACAACGCTTGTTCCGGATCATTTGATCCAACCTGTTCGATAATACCGCGGCGCTGTGTCTGGAGATCGTCGATGAAGGTTTTTCTCTTCTTCCAGGTGATGGCGCTCTTGGCATTGGCGATGCTGGTCAGCCGCTTGGCGATTGCCCGCCCCGCCTCCTTTGGGCTCTGTGCACCCGCCAGTTCCAGCCGCAGCTTGCGCTTGGCGGCCGCGTTGCCGGTGCTGACCTCGATCAGCAGTTGCGCCAGGCGCTCGGCGCTCAATGCTTCCAGGTTCTTTGCGTTCAGGGTGGTTTTCGACGCCATGGGAATTCCGTTGCTTTTTGACAATTGTAGCAGCGCCGTCGAAAAGCCGGAACCTGCGTTTTGATTCGCTGGAACAATCTCTGTCCCGAACTGGCGCGCAGCGACGCCCACGCAGAACCGCGCGCCTTTTCCTTTTCCTGCGTAATATCAATGTGTTCGTTGACTATCGCGATGCTTTCCGCACTGTAGAGCGGAGAGAACCAGAAGGCCGTCCACCATGCCCAAGCTGACCAAACGCGTTGTCGATGCCGCAGAGACCCAAGCCACCGAATACTTCGTCTGGGACAGCGAGATCCCCGGCTTCGGGCTGCGCGTGCTGCCGAGCGGGCGCAAGGGCTACGTAGTCCAGTATCGCGCCGGGCGACGCTCGCGGCGGATCAGCCTCGGGCCCAGCACGGTCCTGACCTGCGAGCAGGCCCGCAGCCGCGCCATCTCCATCGTCGCCGCCGCGCGCAATGGAGAGGACCCCGCCGCCGAGCGGGACGCGGGGCGCAAGGCGATCACGGTGAAGGAGCTGGCCGAGCGGTTCGACAGGGAACACATCGCGATCCGCGTGAAGTCGAGCACGGCCAAGGAGTATCGCCGAAACCTCGACCGTTTCATCCTGCCCGCTCTCGGGCAGCTCACGGTCACGGGCATCACCCGGGCGGACGTGGCGAAGTTCCACCATGACCTCCGCCACATCCCTTATCAGGCGAACCGCTGCCTCGAAGTGGTCTCGAAGATGTTCAGCCTCGCCGAGATGTGGGGGCTGCGTCCGGACGGCACCAACCCGCGCAAGCACATCCGGAAATACCCCGAGGAGAAGCGCGAACGCTTCCTCAGCGCGGCGGAACTGCGCCGGATTGGCGAGGTGCTGCGCGAGATGGAAGCGGAGGGGATCGAGCTGCCCTCGGCCATCCTTGCCGCGCGACTGTTGATCCTGACCGGATGTCGGCTGAACGAGATCATGACGCTGCAATGGGCCCATGTCGATCTGGCCGAGCGCGTCCTGCGGCTGCCGGACTCCAAGTCGGGCGCCAAGGTCGTCCATCTCGGACAGCCTGCCGTCGAACTGCTCCGCGACACCCAGCGCATCGAAGGCAACTCGTGGGTCATCACCGGCACCCTGCCGGGCAAGCGCCTGAGCGATCTACAGCCCTTCTGGCAGCGCGTCCGCGCCCGCGCAGGGGTGAAGGACGTCCGCATCCACGACCTGCGCCACACCTTCGCGTCCACGGCCGTCGCGTCGGGTCAGGGCCTGCCGATGATCGGCAAGCTGCTCGGCCACACGCAGGTCCAGACCACGGCGCGCTACGCCCATCTCGCGGCCGAGCCGGTGCGGATGGCGGCCGATGCGGTGGCGCAGAACCTCAGACAATCCTTGGGGTAATTTCTTGCCGCCGCATGAACTGCGGAATCCCGCACCCTGAAACCTTAGGCTCAAATTTCAAGTGCAACATCCTATGCCCTACGGGCGGTGGATGTTGCACTTGCAACTTGAGGCTAAGCATTGTTGGCGGGCAACCGGATGGCGTAGAAATAGCCCGCTTCTTCCAGCCGCGAATAGAGCGCGGGGATCGCATAGGCGGCATCGGCCCGGAAGAAGCGCAGGATGTCCCGCGTTGCATACCAGGCGATCACCGGATCAAGGACATCTCGCCAGCCGTCGGCGCTGTGGACGTTGCCATTGCGAAGGGCGCAGCGTTCCAGCATGCCGAACTGGTTGAACAGAAAGTTCGGGTGATAGCAGCTGCAGTCGAAATGGCCGTTCCAGGCGGTGCCCTCCTGATCGCCGTGAGTGGGGCTGACCGAGCTGTCCATGTCCAGCACGATATACTTCAGCCCGTTACGGTCATGGAACCTGTCGATCCATTGGCCGTTCAGGTCGCCCAGAGCTGCCCGGTTCTCGGGAAGGGCAAGTGTTTCGGTCTCAAACCGCCCCATCTGCGAGGCCGAGGCCGCTTGCGCATCGACAGCACGGCCACCCACAACCTGGCGCATGACCGGATCGAGGGCCAGGCGGTCGGCATCGTTCACATCCTCGTACCCGGCCAGTCGCCCGAACACCGATTGCCGGAACAGTCGGTCAAGACGATGGATCGTGTTCTTGCCGCGTCGGGTGTCGCACAGCGCCGCAGACGCGAGGCCGGACAGCCCGAGCGCGTCATCGAGTTCGCGCATCACCAGCAGACCGCCGTCCGAACTGATCTGCGCGCCTCGGAACTGAAGCCGCACGCGGCGGTCGAAATCGACCCGATCACCCCGATCCGAGTCCGCACCCTCTGGGAGATCCATGAAACACGCCCCTCACAGCTATCAACACCATGATTTATATAGGAAATATCAATCTCAGGACAGCGAAGTTGGCGGTTTACTTGGGGAATGCGGGGGCAACGTGGACCGCCAGCACAAGCTGGTGCGCCGTTACCACGTCGGCGATGCGGCGCTGCACGACAGTCAGGCAGTGGATCATCTGCTGATGCAGGGCAATACCGGGGCTGGCGTCTGGGCTGATCCGGCGTATCGCTCCGAGGAGATGGAGGCGAAGATCCGCGCCCGGGGCCTGAAGAGCCGCATCCACCGCAAGGGCAAGCGCGGCAAGCCGCTGAGCGAACAGGGAAAGGCAAGCAACCGGACCAAGTCCGCCGTGCGCGCCCGGGTCGAGCATGTCTTCGGCGCGCAGACCAACGACATGGGCGGGACACTGGTGCGCACCATCGGACTGGTTCGCGCGAAAGCGAAGATCGGGATGAAAAACCTTGCCTACAACATGCGACGGCTGGCGCAGCTGCGCCGCCTGAACCCATGCCCGGCGTGATCCGGGGCCTGGACGTCAGGCCGAACGGGCCGAAACGCGCCGTGACCGGGCAGAACGGGCCCTGATTACGATGTCAAACATCCCGGAAAGCCGCTCGCTTGTCTTATGGTCTTCGCAGGCTCCTGGGTTAGAAAGGAGCCACTGCCCGCCACGCCATTTATGGCGGGCAGTGGCGGCGGTTGGATCGTAAGTGGCTGGGTCGTAATGGACCGTTCTGCAGTTTGATCGACCGCCGTCTTCGCCCCGGGCCTGAACGGATACGCGTGTGACAAGTCACGCATGACAAGCATAGGACATGGTGAAGATGACAGATCATACCATTGGCGTCGATATTTCAAAATCCCATCTGGACGTTTTTCATCTGGAGGGGAAAGTGGCGCAGCGTTTTGAAAATACCCCTGGCGGTTTGCGCGCGTTGCGCAAATGGCTGGGCCCCACGCCCCTGGCGCGCGTGGTGTATGAACCGACCGGGCCGTATCATCGGCTTTTCGAGGAGACTCTCGCGGGCAAGCTGCCGCTTGTGAAGGTGAACCCGTTGCAGGCGCGACGATTTGCCCAAGCCTGCGGAACCCGCGCGAAGACCGATGCACTCGACGCGCGCGGCCTGGCGCGCATGGGGGCGGCGCTGGAGCTGGAGCCTGATGCCGTGATCTCACAGAATACACGCGTTCTCAGAGACTTTCAGGTTGCCAGAACAGCCCTGATCAAGGAGCGCACCCGGCTGCGCAATCGCGGCCACGCGCACACAAACACCGTGCTCAAGCGCCAGACAAAGACCCGCTTGGGGTTGGTCGAAAAAACCGATTGCCGAGCTGGATGTCGAGATTGCCAAGCTCATTGACGCGAATGAAAGCACGTCACGCCAGCGCGACATCCTGCGCTCCATTCCCGGGCTTGGCCAGGTCGCCACGGCCGCGATCCTGACCTTCCTGCCCGAGATCGGCACGCTGGACCGCCGGCAGGTCGGCAGCCTTGCCGGCCTCGTTGCGCACACCCGCGAATCCGGCCAGTGGAAGGGCAGATCGTTCATCAGCGGCGGCCGCAAACCCCTGCGAGACGCCCTCTACATGCCAGCCCTCGTCGCCATGCGCTTCAACCCCGATCTCAAGGCCAAATATGCCGCACTCCGTGAGGCTGGAAAGCCCGCAAAAGTTGCCATCGTCGCCGTCATGAGAAAACTGATCGAAACAGCAAACGCGCTGGTCAAAGCTGACCGGATCTGGGTTGAAAAAACCGCTTGATCAAGACGGATACTGCAGGCTTCACGCCGCCAAACCGGCTCCGAACAGCTGAACACAGCGAAAAATCGAGGTGCCCGGAAGTGAATCATGTTCTCAAAACCGCGTCGAGACCGGCCTTTTTCAGCAGCCTGTTAGAGGCAGCAGCGAGGGCGTCATGAATTATGCGGGTTAGCGAACATCTTGTTTGACAAACACTGGCCGACGCTGTCTCATCTCCGTGCCGCAGTACAATCAATCAGAACGCGAATGGAACCAAAGATCGCAACATGATTTCCATCGTCATTCCATGTCATAACGCCGCGTCAACGATTAAGGACGCCTATCAATCTATCCCGGAGGCGGGAAAAACGAGCCTCGAACTCGAGATCATTTTCGCGGATGATGGGTCATCTGACGACACGCCGGGCCTATTGCAGTTGATCGCCGATTCGGACATGCGTGTGAAAGTGGTTTCAAATGAACGGAATCTGGGTGTATCAGAGGCCCGCAACAAGGCGATCGAGGCTGCACGCGGAGAGCTCATCTTCTTCATCGACGCCGACGATAAACTCAGGCCCGGAGCCTTGGAGATCATGGCGCGGGAAATGACAGAGGACGTCGATTTCGTTCGCGCCAAACACTATCTCTGGGACCCCGCCTCCGGGAAACATACCGAAAATATCGGGGAAGAACTCAATTTCCCCGAATTACATGCGGTCCGCCCGGATCAGTTTCCACAAATGTCGGCGATATATTCATCATGGAATGCGTTGTTACGTCGATCCTTGATAATGGATAGCGGTCTCAGCTTCTCGCCCGATCTGAAACTGGGCGAGGACCGACTGTTCAATCTCAGATACATCATGGCGTGCCGCAAAATCACGTTGCTAAACGAATACACTTACCTGTGGCGCAAACCGACCGGCGAAAGCCAGCAAGCCACACAGGTTCTGGTCAAAAAGCCCGAAGACGTTTTTCGGAGCATCCGCCATTTCTCTGAAGAGGCGACAGGGAAATGGTTTTCACGAAATCCGCGTCATCGCCGCGTTCTGGCCAGCGCCATGGTTGTCGAACTGGCGAATTTTCTGGCCTCGTTTTCCAAGCAGATCGATCAGAACATCTTTCCCAAGCAAGCGCGTGAGGATATCGCCGCGGCGTTTTCGGCGTTGCAGCCGGACTGGATCGATCTTGAACTGCGGGGACTCAAGGGGCGCACGGATGTTTTCGTCCCACTCTATGAACTTACGGCCGCCAAGCTGGGCACGGCCCCTGATGAAAATTTCTACAAGATGTTCATGAAGCAGTTGGGAGAGATCCGCAAAATCCTCGAGGCCCAGTCTGCGGAGAAGGGAGCGGATGCCCGGCCACGACACGAACATGCTGCGAAGCTGTTGTCGCGCGTTTTTACAACGGCTCGCCAGGATCGCCCCGAGGAGGTGCTTATCGCGGAGCGACGCCTCATATCCGGATCAAACGCGTTCGACAAAGAGCACTACCGTCGCAACAATCCCGATGTCGTAGCGGCAGGAGTCGGTGAGTTGGATCATTTTCTGAATTTTGGCGCGGGAGAGCAGCGGTCGCCCAACACATGGTTCGATATCGCGCGCTATTTCGACGAGCACCCCGAGGTATTGTTATCGGGCATCAATCCTCTCGCCCATTATCTCCTTACATCACCTCATCATCGCATGTGGAATGTCTGATGCTATATGTTTTCACCACCTGCGCGCTCAATTTCGTCCCCTGCGCCAAATTGCTTGCTTCATCCGTGCGCAAGCACATGCCGGATGCTCGGTTTGTTTTGACGCTGACCGATGCCCGTCCCGATGATTTCCGGCTGGAAGACGAGGGCTTCGACGAGGTTTTCTATCTCGACGACTTCACGGACCAGCTCGATAACCCTTTGGGCTGGGCCTTCGGTCATACGATCATGGAACTGGCGACAGCGATCAAGCCCTTCACCGCCAGCAAGCTGATGGAGCGCGAGGATTGTGATGCGGTCATGTTCTTTGATCCCGATTGCGTCCTGTTCGGCCCAATGACCGAGATGCGTGAGGCGCTCAAGTCGCATTCGGTCGTGCTGACGCCCCATGCGTCAAAACTGCATGAGAATTCCGATTGGTTGTTTTTCGAAAAAAATCCCTTGAAAGTCGGCGGCTTCAACCTCGGATTTTTTGGGTTCCAGAACAATGAGACAGGCCGTGCGGTCTCTTCATGGTGGCGGTATCGTTTGCGTGATTACTGCATCATCGCTCCTGACCAAGGCATGTTCACGGATCAGAAATGGATGGACCTGCTTCCCAATTATATCGAAGACTTCAAGGTGATGCGCCAGCCGGTCTATAATATTGCGCGCTGGAATACCTTCCAGCGCAAGATCACTCAGAAGGGCCGGAAATACTACGCCGACGGCGAGCCTGTCCAGTTCGTGCATTTTTCGGGGTTCTACAAGATCGGCCCTTATGTGCAGGGTCTTTATGATCGCAGCTCCGAGCCTCTGATCGAAGACCTGAAGCCGCTGCAGAAACTGTCGCTATGGTATGGAAAAGAACTCGACGAGGCCCGCTCGCATCCCGAATACATGCAGCCCTGGAAGCTGGGCAACTACAGCAATGGCGAAACGATCAGCGAGGCGGACCGGCGGCGATACAAGAATTCGACCGACCTTCAGCAACGGTATCCGGATCCGTTTTCCACCAATATTCTTGATTCCTACTGGCTCTTTTGCCGCAAGCAGGAGCGCATCGAAGCCGAGGTCAGGATTCGGGAAAGAGTGCCCACAGCGGATCAAATCAATCGTAGCGCCCAAGCGCATAATACGCTCTTGCGCAAACTGAATGTCGCTCTCGAGAACCAGCTGCGCAATACCAAGACGGAGCTTGTCGAATCGAAGGCCCGGGTGAGCCAGGCGGACCGGTTCGTCGCTCAATTCAAAAAGAGCGTCACAAGCTTGCTCGCACAGGTCAGCGATGACCAGGTGAAGGAGGCGTTTTCCGGCGTGGACATTTCGGATACGTTCAACCCAGAAGCTTATTTAAACGCCAATCCGGACGTTGCTGAGAGCGGTCTTGATCCGCTGGTGCATCTCGTGCGCCATGGCTTGGGAGAAGCGCGCGAAGCGGAAGGATTGGATGTGAACCTGTTTTTCTCACAACACATGGATGTTCTGCTGGGGTTAATCAGGGTTATGGGGCCCGAAACCGTTTCAGAACCAGATGTTGAACTCAAGGATGAGACACCCCGCCGCAGAACGCTCGACATGCTTTTGAAATGGAACGCCTGAACAGCCGGGAATGTGCCAGAATGAAGATTATCTATTCCTGCGTCGTCGATCGCGACCCGAAGTTCTACCGTCAGGCTCTCAATCTGGTGATGTCGCTGCGCGGCGTCGGCGTCGATGCGAGGCATATTCTTGTCAACCTGACCCCGCCCGCTGAAATCTACCGCGCCGAGTTCGAGCGGTTGGGCTGCCTGGTGCGCGCCACCGTGCTCTTTGCTGATGGCAAATATTGCAACAAGGTGGCGCAGCTGCGCAATGCACCCGAGGATGCCGATTTCGTGATCTGCTGTGACACCGACATCATGTTTCTGCGCGACCTCGCCCCCGATCTCGAGGGCAAGCAGGGCCTCGTGCTGGGCAAGATCGTTGATTTCGACAATCCACCCATCGACCGCTTCCGGGCGGTCGCCGCGCTCGATCCGACGCTGCCCGAGATCGCCGACGTCGCGTCGGATGTGAACGGCGCGCCGACCTTGGCCGGTAATTTCAACGGCGGGCTCTATATCCTTCCTGGCGTGCATCTGCGGAGCTTCTCGGCGGCGTGGGAGGCTGAGGCGCTGCGTCTCTACAACTCGCCCGAGGCGCAGGACATCCTGGGCGAATTTAGCTGGCATATCGACCAGATTTCCTTCTGCTTCACGCTCAACCGGCTGGGCCTGGAATACGAGACCCTGCCGATCACCTTCAATTTCCCGCTGCATTTTGCGGTCGGGCAAGCGCGCCTCAAGGACCCGTCGCAACTGCGCATTCTGCATTATCATGACGCGGTCGATGAGAATTTCATGCCCGTGGCCGACAAGGTTTCAGGCCGTGATGCAAAGATCTTCATCGCGGACGCGATCGAGAATCTGCGGTTCCTGTTCTACATGGAAGCTGCCCGCGCGCAGGCCGAGCAGCACGCGCGCATCCGCTTCACCTTTCTGGCGGGGTTCCACCGGTCGGGCACATCGCTGCTCGCCTCGGGGTGCAACAGCCTCGGATATTCGATCGGATCGGGCGCGCTTCTGGCCGCCGGAAAGGACAATCCCAAAGGGTATTACGAAAATCGCAGCCTGGTGCAGATAAACGAACGGATCCAGAGACAGGTGCTCTCCGACTGGGACGATATCTTTTTCTCCCTGGGGGATCAGGCCGACGCCGTTTTCCACGATGTCTCACCACGCATATCGAGGTTTCTCGAAGAAGAATTCCTGGTTCATCCGCATCCGAACTACCTGCTCAAGGATCCCCGCATCCTTCAGACCTACCGGGTATGGAAGGAGTCGATCCATGCCATGGGTCTCGCCCTGCCCGAGATCATCTTCATCTTTCGCAATCCGCTGGAATGCGCGCACAGCCAACAGCAACGCTATCAGAACAGCTATGCAGGCGGGGGGGATCCGTTTCATTACTTCGGCGCAGATCTGCGCGAGACGCTATTGCTGTGGTATGTCTCTACCGTGCGTTTTCTGATGACGCTCGGCGGAGAGAGGATGATCGCCGTCTCCTATGCCGACCTGCTGAACGACCCCGCCAATGTGCTCCGGCGGCTTGGCGATTGGTCCGGGATCGAGGCGGATGCGGCCGAGGTCGAACGCTTTGCCAACGAGTTCTTCGAGAAGGATCTGCGCCACCATCAAAAGAGCGCCGAGGACCTGCGCCAGGCGACCTTGCAGATCCCCTATGTGTTCGATCTCTACAAGCGGCTGGAGCCTCTGGGCCGCAAACCCCAGGTGACACCGCGCGACATCCAGACGATCGTCGAACACCACAGCGGGCCCTATGCCGAACTCATGCAGCTTGACTTTCTGGGCCGGCTTTATACCGTCCCCAAGCAACGCTGGATCCACGAGCGGCATATGCGGAGGGGAACTCGATAATATGGCAGCAGATGTGGTTAGACCAGATTCCCCCTTGGGGCGAGGGATTGGAATATTAAATGAAATCAAGCGTTAAGAGAATAGTTCTCCACTGCGGCTTGCCGAAAACCGGGACGACCGCCCTTCAGCACTGGTGCCATCAAAACCGGGAGGAGTTGCTGCGGCATGGGATTGATTATCCGTTTGTCGATTTGGATACGTCGCTTTCTCCTCGTTTGAATGACCGGACACCAAAGCACGGTTTTTTGGTATCCAGCCTTCGTAACGATAATATGAAAGGTGTTCGGCAGGCTATCGAGAATAGTCCGGCTCCAACTCTTCTGCTGTCGACAGAGGGCCTTTCCAATCATTTCTATTCCTTTACAGAAGACTCGCTGCGAAACCTCCGCGCTGAATTCGGAAGCATACCGGTCGACCTATTCCTGTGCGTCCGCAATAAGGAAAAATGGCTTCGCAGTCTCTGGAAAGAAGGCGTGATCGCCTTTCCTGGTACCACGCTTGGCTTTTCGGAGTACTGCGCTCTACCGGCGATCAGGGCCCTTTCAGACTGGCCGAAACTTGCCAAAGACATGACGGCTGCGTTCGGCGCGCGCGAATTTCGCTTGGTTGCGCTCGAGGATAACGGCTGGAAAGAACCGCTATTGGATTTTCTGCACGTGTCCGGAATGCAAGAAGTTCCAGACACTCAGGATCAGTTCAACGTATCCGTGAGCAATGAGCTGATCGGAGTGTTGCGTCACCTGAACAAGCAGCGACTCGAACCTGCAACGCGGTTGATGTTCCTGTCCCTGGCACAAGAGAAATTTCGCACCTCTCACCTGACATTTCAGAACGCCTACGATTGGGCCTCGCCCAATCGTGCTCAGCTGCTTGAAATAAAAACCGCACTCAAGGCTTTGGGTCCATTGCCGAAACCTCTAACAGATCTGCGCAATCAGCTGATTTGGCATATCAACAAGACTTTGCGTGAGATCACGGAGCCCGACGCTTCCAAAGGGGATCATGTCACGGCCAAAGTTGCGAACCGGGGCGCTCGAGGCGAGCATTCTAAGGCTTGACCCTCAGGATCAACTGCCCCTGATTATATCCCTTGATTTCAAGCACGGACGCGTGCTTGCCAAGGAACTCATGCGCCGCGCGGTTTATCCCGTCTTTCCACCAGCCTTCGATGTTGTAGTCATCCAGGGCCAGAAAGCCGCCCGGTTTCACCTTCGGAAACGCAAGCTCCAAGTCCTGTTTGACGCCTTCGTAGCTATGGTCGCCGTCAATGTATACAAAATCGACCGATGCGTCCTTGAACTCGGCAAGGCGTTCTTCCGATTTGCCCTGCATCATGACGACCCGACCCGCCGAAATCTCGTCCTTGAACCGCGTCGCCACGTCCGACATGATCTGCGCCATGTCATTGACCGAGTCTTTGCCAAAGAGAGATTTGGCGAACTTAGGGTCGTCCATATTTTGCCACGGGTCGATGAGAAACAGCTTCTTCGGCGTCAAAACCTCGAGAATGGAGCTTGAGAAGTCACCCTTGAAAACCCCGATCTCGATCCCGACTGCGTTTTTCGGCAGATGCCGTGCGACGATCTGTCGACGCCCTTTCAAATCGTTTGCCATGATTGACTTTCCTGCTTGTCGTTGTTGCTAAAAAATCTGGTTCTGATCTGCACCGTTAAGGAATCGCCGAACTCTGCAGGTACTATGCCCTACGCCCACCTCGTTTGTAGCGCTTGCACCAAAGGTAGAGTGCCGATATGAAATACCTTTTAAGACCAGAAGAATCCACCAAAATAATCATCTCAGGTCAGGTTTAATCAGATGGTAGACGGCGAAACAAAAAAGCGGCGAGTCTTCCTTCACGCCGGGATGCACAAGACCGGGTCCACGCTCATTCAGCGCAACCTTCATGGCCTCGCAGAACCCGGATGGTTCTATCCCGACTACGGCTGGGGCGGGCTTAATGAATTGTATCATCTTCTGTTTGAGGACCGACGACAGGAGTCCGAAGCAAAGTTTACGCGCAAGGGTATCGACGCCCAAGAGCAAGACAAGATTCGTGAATACTGGCAGGAGCAACTGGAAAATCGCCTGAGATCGGGTGAGGAAAACATCATCTTTTCGGCGGAGCGGATAAGCGGTGCCGACGCGGAGTCGCTCGTCAGGCTCCGGGACTTCTTCACCCGATACGGGCACGCGGTTCAGGTCATCATTTATGTCCGACCGCCAGTGTCTTTCATGGCGAGCTGGCTGTAACAGAAAATCCTGTATCACCAATCGGCCAGGATTCAACCGATGACGCTTTATCCGAACTATGAGAGGCGAATTGGAAAACTCGATCAGGTGTTCGGAGCCGGGAACGTCAACGCCATAATCTATGACCCTGCAAAATTTCCCAACAACTCCGTATATTTCGACTTCATGGCAAGAGTTGGTCTGCCTGAGGTGGATCAGCACGTGACCTCTGCCAATCGAAGCCTGTCATTAGAGGCTCTGGCCCTGCTTTTCGCTTGGCGTCGATTGGTCTGGCCAGGTCCCGATCACGGTCGGGAGATATTGCAGCGCAGGGGTAATTTGCTTCGAAAGATCGGTGAAATAGGAAATACCCGTGTGAGGCTGTCTGAACAGATCGTCGAGCCGGTGATCGAGAAGAAACGCGCCGACATAGACTGGATCGAAGCCAGACTCGGCGAACCGATCCTTGACCGCACTTACGGTGACGGCCCATCGGTGGAAAACGAAGATCAGCTCATGGACATCGCTCTTCGGCAACAAGACGCACTTTCCGAGCTTGTTGGCGATGCAGGAGACCACGTCGCACCAGACCCGCAGGAGAGACTGAAACGGAATCTGACTCGTCTGTGGCAATCCGTGTGATAGATACGAGGTCAGGAAATTTGGATTCAATATTGGTGGCAGGTCAGCAGCAATGAAAACAACAGATACTTCGCGAAGTTCTTCTGACACTGAGGGACAGGGCGACAGCCAAAACGTGCGTTTTGTCGAGACGATCACGAGCGAGCAACGCGACTTGGAAAAGGCGCTGGCGCGCGATCCACAAAACTCCGAGCTTCGAGCGGCGCTTGCTGCTTTTGCTGCAGAGAACCCGGATTTCTATTACCGTCGAGATATGCCCAAAAGTTGGTGACGGCCGTCATCAGGCGGCGGCTTGAAGTTGCTTGATCCCGTCTTTGAACTCAACCCCCTGAATGACTTCGGGCAGACGGTTTGGCCCGGAGATCTTCCGCCATTTCTTCCTGCCCCCTGTGTCAAGGAAGTTGTCCGCTACTCTACTTTTCCTCTATTTCACAGGTGGGCGGGATAGGACGATGACGTGGGATATTCACCGGAACGCAAGGCGGCTGTGCTGAAGCGGATGCAGCCGCC
>Ga0209347_1001735_pt1 | contig 32890 bp, 28 predicted proteins | sample AutmiccommuBRH23_FD_187382 | JGI IMG/M metagenome (GOLD analysis project Ga0209347, IMG submission 187382) | Deep subsurface microbial communities from Mt. Terri, Switzerland - Autotrophic microbial communities BRH/23 (SPAdes) (version 2) | ecosystem: Environmental > Aquatic > Deep subsurface >...
GGCCGTCGCGGTGATCGGCGCCCTCACCGTGGTCCTGCACAGGAACCCGGTGGTGGGAGCGATCTCCCTGGTGGCATCCATGTTCTCGCTGGCGGTGATGTACGTGCTGCTCGAGGCGCCATTCATGGCGGCGCTGCAGGTCATCGTCTACGCCGGCGCCATCATGGTGCTCTTCCTTTTCGTGATCATGCTGCTCAACCTCCAGCACGAGGCGGAGCCGACGACGCGCCCGATCCAGAGGTTCCTCGGAGCGACCGCCCCGGCGGCCCTCGGCATCACCATCATCTACTTCATTCTCAAGAGCGTTTTCATCGAGGCCGACCCTGCGGTTCCGTACATGAGCGATGTCCGCTCGATCGCATTCAGGCTCTTCGAGGCTTACATCTTCCCCTTCGAGATGGTTTCGATCCTCCTGCTCGCAGCGATCGTCGGCGCGCTGCTGCTCACCCAGCGTGACCGCACCAACCCGCCAATCGCTGCGATTCCGGGCGGCACCCCGCATGACGAGTCGAAGGAAGTCACGCGATGATTCCGGCCAACTGGTTCCTGATCCTCAGCGCGGTGCTGTTCACCATCGGCGTGGTCGGCGTTCTGACCCGCCGGAACGGCATCACCATGTTCATGTCGATCGAGTTGATGGTCAACGCGGTCAACCTCACCTTCATCACCTTTGCCCGCGAATGGGCTTCCCCTCACGGGCTGATTTTCGTTTTCTTCATCATGGCGATCGCCGCCGCCGAGGCAGCCGTGGGGCTCGCGATCTTCATCGCGCTGTTCCGCCATCGCGAGACGATCGACGTCGATGAAGCGAACCTGATGCACTGGTAACCCCCGCCCCTCCAGGTGAGGGTCGGACGCTCTTTGAGTCCCGGGATTTCAGTCGAAACAAGTCGATGCTCCTCAGGCGGTTGGGAAGGGCCATCGACGGCACGATCATCGCAATTCTTCCCCGGAGAACGGAGGAACACGCGATGGACAAGACCGATCGACTGAGCGACTGGGAAGAAACGGAAAAACGCGACCGGGACGGGAACGGGATCGACGACGAGATCCAGCCCCCGACCGTCGACATCGAAGCGGGCTCCGCGGAGCTCGCCGAGCGGTTGCGCGAGCACCACTCCACCGATCCGTCTCTCTCGGCGGGCGACATCGACGCCCGGTGGGAGGACGCCGAGGGAAGCGGCGAGGAAACCGTTGCCGGAAGCGCTCCGACCCCTGGTCAGGACGACACCCGGCAGGTTGCTTCCGCCATGGGCATCGAGTACGCCGATGACGAGCCGCTGAAAGTCGGAGAGAAGGAACGGAACCGGGACAAGAATCGATTCGAGCTCGACCCTGCCTCGTCGGAAGACTGGCAGGAGCGGGCTCGCAGGAAGAATTGACGCGGCAGGCGCGGAGAGACATCTCCCCGCTCCTGTCGTGAAGGAGCGAGGAGAGGTCGGGTGGCCGCCAGCGGGGCGGTCACCGCCGTGACTGCATGCTGGACAAACTGGTACTCATCCCCCTCATCCCGTTCATCGGGTTCCTGCTCAACGGCCTTCTCGGCGAGCGGGCCGGCCGCGGCTTCGTCAAGATCGTCGGCCCCGCCGCGTCGTTCACCTCGGCAATCCTGGCGACCATCGCCACGTTCGAGTACGTCGGCCGCTACGCTCACGGCGAGCGGCACCTCGACGTGGTCTACACCTGGTTCGCCTCCGGGAAGATCGCCGTCGACTTCGCCTTCCAGCTCGATCCCCTCTCCATCGTCATGATGCTGGTGGTCACCTGGGTGGGATCCCTGATCCACCTCTACTCGGTCGGCTACATGGCGCACGAGGAAGGCTTCGCGCGCTACTTCGCCTATCTCAACCTCTTCATGGCGGCGATGCTGATCCTCGTGCTGGGGAGCAGCTACCTCTTCATCTTCCTCGGGTGGGAAGGCGTCGGACTCTGCTCGTACCTGCTGATCGGGTTCTATTACGACAAGAACTTCGCCGCCGCCGCCGGCAAGAAGGCGTTCGTGGTCAACCGCATCGGCGACTTCGGCTTCCTGATCGCCCTCTTCCTGCTGTTCGCCTACGCCGGCACAAGCGACTTCGCCGGCGTCTCCGAGGCTGCCGCCGCCGGGGTGATCGGCACCGGAGTGATCACCGCGATCTGCCTGCTCTTCTTCGTCGGCGCCACGGGAAAATCGGCGCAGTTGCCGCTCTACGTCTGGCTTCCGGACGCCATGGCCGGCCCCACGCCGGTCTCGGCACTCATCCACGCCGCGACCATGGTCACCGCGGGCGTCTACCTGGTCGTCCGTTCCAACGTTCTCTTCCGCCAGTCTCCGACCGCCATGGCCGTCGTGGCCATCATCGGAGCGCTGACCGCCCTCGTGGCGGCCACCATCGGCGTCGCGCAGAACGACATCAAGAAGGTCCTCGCCTACTCCACCGTCTCGCAGCTCGGCTTCATGTTCATGGGTGCCGGCGTGGGCGCATTCGTCGCCGCCATCTTCCACCTGGTCACCCACGCTTTCTTCAAGGCATGCCTCTTCCTCGGGTCGGGCTCGGTCATCCACGCGATGAGCGGCGAGCAGGACATCCGGAAGATGGGCGGGCTCAAGTCGAAGATCCCGATCACCTACTGGACGTTCGCGATCGCGACCTTCGCCATCGCCGGCTTTCCCTTCGCCGCGGGCTTCTTCTCGAAGGATGAGATCCTCGCCAGCGCCTTTTCCACTCCCTACTTCCCGGGTCTGGGAAAAGCGATCTGGGCAATCGGCTCCGTCGCCGCCCTGCTGACCGCCTTCTACATGTACCGGCTCGTTTATCTCACGTTCCACGGCAAGTTCCGCGGAACCCACGAGCAGGAGCACCACCTCCACGAGTCGCCGCCGTCGATGACGATTCCTCTCGTCGTCCTGGCGTTCCTCTCGGCAGTGGGCGGATTGCTCGGCGTTCCCCACCTGCTCGGCCACCCGATTCACGTCGGGCACTTCCTCGAGAAGTGGCTGCATCCGATCTTCCCGGAGATCGAAGGCGTCCAGCCGGGGGTCTTCCTCCCGTCCGCTTCGGCCGAGATCCTGGTGATGGTTCTCTCGACTCTGCTCGCCCTCGGCGGCTGGATGCTCGCCCGGAACTGGTACCGCGACCGCGGCACCGAGCGGGACCGGGAACTGGCGGCGGATCATCCCCGCGCCTGGTCGACGCTCGAGAACAAGTACTGGGTGGACGAGGTGTACGACGCCTCGGTGGTCGAGCCGCTGCGCAGAAGCTCGAATTTCCTCTGGAGGGGCGTGGATGCGGTCATCGACGGCGTCCTGATGCTCTCCGGTTACCTCGTCGCCGCCGTCGGCGACCTGCTCCGTTTCTTCCAGACCGGCAACGTCCGCAACTACGCGCTGATGCTGCTGCTCGGAGTCGTCGTGCTCATGTGGGTCTACGTCTGATCGCCCGATGCGGGTGAATCGCTAATTAAGGTCGAAATCGAAATCATGTCGAACCTGCCACTCCTCAGCATCGTGCTCTGGCTCCCCCTCGCGGGGGCCGTCATTCTGGCGGTCTTCCCGCGAAGAGCCGAGGGAGCGGTCAAGGCAACGGGCCTGATCGTCTCGCTGCTCACCTTCGCCATCTCGCTGGCGATCCTCCCGCGGTTCCTCCAGGGGACCCCCGGGATGCAGCTCGTCGAGCTCCATTCGTGGATTCCCGACTGGGGAATCAACTACGGACTCGGGATCGACGGCCTTTCGCTCTGGCTGGTGCTGCTGACCACGTTCCTCACCCCGATCGTTCTTCTCTCTTCCTGGTACTCGATTCATCGATACCCGAAGGAGTACGTGATCTCGATGCTGGCGCTGGAGTTCGGAATGATCGGCGCCTTCCTGGCGACGGATCTGATCCTCTTCTACGTCTTCTTCGAGCTGATGCTGATCCCGATGTACCTGATCATCGGCGTGTGGGGCGGTGTGAACCGGATTTACGCCGCGATCAAGTTCTTCATTTTCACGATCGCGGGATCGCTGCTCATGCTGGTGGGGATCCTCTATCTCGGATTCCTTCACTTCCAGCAGACCGGCACGATGAGCTTCGCGGTCGAGGACCTGTACGGGCTGAGCATCGCCGCGAAGGCCCAGGTCCTGATGTTCTTCGCCTTCGCCATCGCCTTCGCGATCAAGGTGCCGCTGTTCCCCCTGCATACATGGCTGCCCGACGCGCACGTCGAGGCGCCTACGGGCGGGTCGATCATCCTCGCGGGCGTGCTCCTCAAGCTCGGCACCTACGGCTTCCTTCGCTTCGTTCTCCCCTTCTTCCCGGAAGCGGCGGGAGAGTGGGCGTGGCTGTTCGGGGTGCTCGCGGTGATCGGCATCATCTACGGCGCGCTGGTGGCCTGGGTGCAGCCGGACATGAAGAAGCTGGTGGCATACTCCTCGGTATCGCATCTCGGCTTCTGCGTGCTGGGTATTTTCGCGATGACCCAGGCCTCGGTCACCGGATCGGTTCTGCAGTCGATCAACCACGGAATCTCGACCGGCGCGCTCTTCCTTCTCGTCGGCGTCATTTACGACCGCCGCCACACCCGCCAGCTGGCGGACTTCGGCGGACTGGCCAGGATCATGCCGGTCTACGCAGTCCTCTTCGTCATCTCGGCCCTCTCCTCGGTCGGCCTTCCCGGCCTGAACGGCTTCGTGGGGGAGTTCCTCATCCTGGCCGGCTCGTTCGAAACCATGCCCCGCCTGACGATCTTCGCGGCCTCGGGCGTCATCCTCGCGGCGATCTACCTCCTCTGGCTCATCCAGAAGGTCTTCTACGGCCCGGTCGTGCACGAGGAAAACCGCGGGCTTCCCGACATGCGGTGGAATGAGCTGCTGGCGGTGCTCCCGCTGATCGTGATGATGGTCTGGATCGGACTCTTCCCGCAGCCCTTCATCCGGCGGATCGAGCCGACGGTCGAGCAGCTGATCGCGGTCTCCACCCGCGGCGGCAGCGAAAGGCCGACCCTGGCCGCGCGTGAAACCGCGACCACTGCCGAGCCGGTCGCCGAACAACACACTTCTGAGAGCGGAGCCGCCCGATGAATCTGGTCCCTATCCTCGAGCCGAACTGGTTTCAGGCGATCCTCCCGGAGGTCGTGCTTTCGATCTCGGGCCTGGTGCTGATCCTGCTCGACGCCTTCGCCCCGAAACTGCGTCACTACTTCTCGCACATCGCGGTGCTCGCACTGATCGGCGCGGCCTTCGCGGCATTGAGCGCCCCGCGCGGCGCGTGGTTCGGCGCGATGTACGAGACCGGCCTGCTGACGCTGATCTTCGACTACATCTTCATCCTGGCGACCCTGCTGGTGGTGCTCCTCTCCCGCGGCTACATGGCCATCCAGCGCCTCGAGGGTGGTGAGTATTACGCGCTCCTGATGTGGGGGACGGTGGGAATGATGATGATGGCCAAGGGGCTCGATCTGCTGATCGTCATCCTCGGCCTCGAGATGCTCTCGATCTGCCTGTTCGTCCTCACCGGCTATCACCGGAGAATTCCGATCTCGAACGAGGCGAGCCTCAAGTACTTCCTGATGGGGGCTTTCGCCACCGGCTTCATCCTCTACGGAACCGCGTTCGTCTACGGGCTGACCGGTTCCACCAATGTGCTCCAGCTGGCGCAGTGGACCACCAGCACCGCCGCGATGCCGCCCCTGATGACCGTGGCGGTGGTGCTGCTGATGGGAGGGATCGGGTTCAAGCTCGCGCTCGCGCCGTTCCACGGGTGGGCGCCCGACGTCTACCAGGGAGCCCCGACCCCGGTGGCCGCGTGGCTGTCGACGGCGCCGAAGGCCGCGACCCTCGTCGCGCTGATCCGCATCTGGGACGCGCTGGCGCAGGGTGAGGCGAGACCGGCATGGGCCGGCCTGGTCGCTGCCCTCGCCGTTCTCTCGATGGTCGTCGGCAACCTCGTGGCGATCGCGCAGCGCGACCTCAAGCGCATGCTCGCCTACTCGGGCATCGCGCACGTCGGCTACATGATGATTGCCGTTTACGTGATCAGCCCCGACTCGGTGGCCGCGGTCACGATCTATGCGGTCAGCTACGCCCTGATGAACATCGGCGCGTTTGGCGTGATCGCGCTGCTGCAGAAAAACCAGAATGATGCGCAGACGCTGGACGACATCGCCGGACTCGGATTCCGCAGGCCGTTCCACGGAATCGCGCTCGCCATCGCGATGCTCTCGCTCGCGGGAGTGCCGCCGACCGCCGGCTTCATCGCGAAGTTCTACCTGTTCAAGACCGCGATCGCGTCGGGAGCCATCTGGATCACCATCGTCGCCATCGTCATGAGCATCACCTCGGTCTACTACTACCTGCGGGTCGTCTACTACCTCTACATGAAGGATGCCGACGAGCCGGCCGTGGAGACGGGAAGGGACATCTTCTCCACCGCGGCCCTCGCCATCTCGTCGATCGGGATCTTCCTGATCGGGATTCTTCCCACTGGACTGATCCGGGGAGCTCTCGAAGCAGCCCGTCACGTGATTGCCCCCTGATCTCATGTCCGAACGACCTGGTGCCCGTCGAAGCGGCTCTACCGAGAGCATCTCGGAGCTGACCACCGAACGGCTCTCGGTCTACCTTCGCTGCCTGACGTGGCTCGAGTCGCAGGGCGTGAGGACGGTCTCCTCTCACCAGCTGGCCCGCCGCTATCACCTCAACTCCGCCCAGATCCGGAAGGACCTGGCCAACCTCGGCGAGCTCGGAATCCGCGGCGTCGGCTACCAGGTCGAGGTGCTGAAGAAGCACCTGGTCGAGACGCTCGGACTCGAGCAGACACGCAACATCATCATCATCGGAGCCGGCAACCTCGGCACCGCGCTCGCCGACTACCGCGGTTTTCACCAGCCGGGCTTCTCGATCGTCGCCATGCTCGACAAGGACCCGGAGCGGATCGGATCGCGGTCCCGAAGCGGGGTTCCGGTGATCTCCATCGAGCGGCTGGAGGAAGTGATCCAGTCGCAGAACGTCGAGATCGCCATCATCGCCGTCCCCGCGGAATCCGCGCTCGAGATCTACGAGCGGGTTCTCGACGCCGGCATCCGCGGCGTGCTGAACTTCGCCCCCGCCCAGCTCGGCCGTCGCGAGGGAGTGAAGCTCCGCAACGTCGATCTGAGGATCAACCTGGAGGCGCTTTCGTTCTTTCTTAAAAACGAGGGACTAGGGGCTAGGGACTAGGGGCCAGGAAGAGCAACAGCAAAAGCAGAAGCTCGCTGACGACGTCCTGATTTTGCCTTTGTTCTTCCTAGCCCCTAGCCCCTAGTCCCTAGCCCCTGCCTCCAGCTCTTCCCTCTCATCGAACATCCTCTGGAGTCTCTCCGTAATCGGGCCTCTCGCGGGGATGCGCCGGCCGTCGATCGAGCTCACCGGCATGACCGAGAGGGAGGTGCTGGTGACGAAGGCCTCGTCGAGATCGTAGAGCTCGGCCTCGCGGATGGGGCGCTCGTCGACTCGGATCCTCTCCTCGAGAGCTCTCGAGATCGCGACGTCGCGCACAACGCCCGCGAGGATCGCTTCATCGGCGGTGTGCGTGATGATCCTCCCCTCCCTCACCGCAAAGAACGAGGAGCTCGCTCCTTCCCGCACTTCTCCCCGGTCGATGAAGAGCGCCTCGACCGCTCCGGCCCTCTCGGCCGCCTTTCTCGCCATCACGTTGGGCAGCAGATTGGTCGTTTTGAGATGGCAGGCCCGCCAGCGCTGCTCGGGGAGCGTGATCATGGAAATCCCTTTGCGCTTCCGCTCCGCGTCGGGAAACGAATGCTTTCTCGGGTATGCGATCACGTTCGGAGTCATCCCCTCGGGCCAGCCGTGGCGGCGGGTCGCCTCGCCGCGGGTGATCTGGATGTAGAGCAGGCCGTCAGGAGAGGAAGCTCGCCCCACGATCTCACGGCAGAAGAGATCGAACGACTCCGCGGTCCAGGGCGTGGGGATCTCCAGCGCGGCAAGGCCCTGGCTCATCCGCTCGAAGTGCGGTGTGACCAGCGTCGGCGTCCCCCGGAGGAACTTCACCACTTCGTAAACCGAGTCGCCGAACTGAAGGCCGCGGTCCTCGACGCCGATCACTTTTTCGTCGGTCGTGGTGTAGCGGCCGTTGAAGTAAAGGATGTCTGCCACTCGCCGTCCTTTCGGTGGAGAAGACCGTCCCGCGCGGGGACTCAGCGCGCCCTGTTGACTTCGACGCCCTTGACGATCACGACCGTCCGATCGTCCTCGCCCGCGCGTCCCCACATCTCGATGGCGTTGAGGACGGTCGAAACGATCTCCTGCGCAGGCTTCTCGCGATTCAGTCGCACCAGGTCGATGAGCCGGTCGAGTCCGAACTCTTCGTCCTCCTCGTTGTGGGCCTCGGTGATCCCGTCGGTGTACATGCAGAGGACGTTCCCCGCGCTCAGCTCGATGTATCCGCGGTTATAGCTCGCATCCGGCGTGGGGCCGAGGATCAGGCCACCTTCTCGCAGGAAATGATGCTCGTCTCCCTCCTTGAGGACGAAAGGAGGGTTGTGACCCGCGTTCGAGTAGATGAACGTGCCGTTCTCTTCCAGCTCACCGTAAAAGAGAGAGACGTATTTGGTCGTCAGCCGCGAGCGGTGAAGGATCTTATTGAGCTTCTGGAGCGTCCGGATGATTTTGAAGTCGCGGTCCACGCCCATCCGCAGGCCCATGTAAACGTCCCGCACGACCAGCGCGGCGGAGAGCCCGTGCCCCGAGGCGTCGGCGATGGCCAGCCCGAGAATCGAATCGCTCATCGGGATGAAGTCGTAGAAGTCGCCGTTGACGATCTCGGCCGCCACCGTCCGCCCCGCGATCTCGTAACCTTTGTACTGCGGCACGCGCTGCGGGAGGATCGACTGCTGGATCCGCTGCGCCTCGTCGAGAATGCTCTCGAAGTGCTCGGTCCGGAGCTTCTGGTTGATGGTGTAGCGGACGAGGTTCAGCGAAAAAAGGATGTCCTCGCGGCTCAGCTCCGGCGAAACGTCGAAGCTGAGGATCCAGTCCTCGTCACCCACCGAGATCGCGGCGAACCGCCGCGCGCCGATCTTCTGCTCGAGGACGGGGTCTACGCCCGGGTCGGTCGGGTCCATCACCACGATCCCGTTCTCCAGGACGAGCTCGATCGGATGGTAGGTCACGGGCACCAGAATCCCCATCTCGGCGCTTCCGTAATCGCCGAAGCGGTGGACGAGCAGATAGTCCTCGTCCCTGCACTCGTACAGCCGCCCGCCGGTGATCCCGAGCTGCTCCCGGAAATCGCGGGCGATCGTCTCCGCAAGCTGCGCGACCGTCGCGGCGAGATCGTCCGATGTCTCGATCGACGAAAGAGTTTTCTGAACCTGAATGAGAAGGGACTTGTAATCCATGAAGGCGGGGCCAGTATATAAGGCAGAAGGCAGAAGGCAGAAGGCAGAAGTAAAGTAAAGGCAAAAGCAAAACCGCCGCGATTTGTCTGCCGCTGCCGTTGCCGTTGCTCTTACTTCTGCCTTCTGCCTTCTGCCTTCTGCCTTCTGCCTTTTCTTCTGCCTTCTGCCTTCTGCCTTCTGCCTTTACTTCAGCGCCACTCCGTCGAGCTCGTACGGCGGCTCGAGCCGAAGCAGGTCGAGAACGGTCGCGTAGATGTCCGCAATGTAGGGAGCGCGGTCGGTCGCGAGGGGTCGGTTGTAAAAGAAGATCCCCTTCACCTTTTCCGGGTCGAGAGAGCAGTGGTCGCCGCTCCACACCCGGTCGTTCGTGGAGAAGAGGTCTTTCTGGACCCCTCCGAGGGAGGTCTGCCAGGCGACCCGGTATCCGGGATTGTTCGTCACGAAGAGGTCGGGAATCATGTTCGGATCGAACTGGCGGTAGGCCTCTTCACGGGTCACCACGCGGGAAACCGGCTTCTCCCCGGTTTCCGGATCCACGAGAGCCTCGAGCTTTTCGGCGATTTCCGTCTTCAGCTGGTCGTACTCCGCCCCCGGCTCGACGGTCCCCTGCGACTCCCGCCCCTTGAGATTGATGTAGATGTTTCCGAGTCCGAGCGCGTAGGCGCGGCTCCTGGTGAAGTCGACGTTCTCCCAGAACTGGCCGGAGTCGAACAGGATCTCGAGATTCCGCTCGCCCGTCTCGGTGCCGGAACGGAGGACGAGATAGCCGTTCTGCACGAGCCACGTGTTGTAGTTGATCGATTTCCGCCACGTCGCAAATCCGTGGTCGGACATGACGATGAGCGCCGCGTTTTTCTTCTCGGCGGCCGCCATCGTCTCCCCGACGATGGCGTCCATCAGCTGATACGAATCGAGAATCGCGTTCCCCCATCGCTCCGCGAGGGCCGCGTCATAGGCCGGATGCTGGGGATCGACCAGCCTCCAGAAAACGTGGCCCACGCGGTCGGGGAACTCGAACTGCTGAACGAGCAGGTCGTCGTCGTCCTCCAGAAAGCCGCGGAAAAGAGTCCGGAACTGCGAGACCGTCCAGGTCATGTCGTCCCAGAAGATCTGCTCGCTCGCAAACCCCTCGGAGATCGCCCAGGTGTCGATCGCCCATCCCATCGTCTTGAAGCGCCCGTTCTCTTCCGCCAGCGCCTTCGCCCACCCGGGCGGGGTGGAGATTCGGAATCCGGGCGGCAGCTTTTTCGGATCGAAGTTGATCGGTGAGAGGTAGAGACGAACCTCGGGCTGAGACGAGATCAGGTGAAAACGGCTGACCCCGCGAACGGTGATGAGCGGGTTGAACTCGAAGTCGAACTCCACCCAGTCGGACCATTCGCCCGACCGGAGCCGGACCTGCTGCTTCCCGATCGCCAGCTCGACCGATTCCCGGTCGTCGGCGACGGTGACCGTCATCGGCTGCGCGATGTAGGCCGGCTCGCCGAACAGCTTGTTCGGCGGCCCGACGATCTCGGTCTCAATGACCCCCCGGTTGTCCTCGAGCCGCACGACCTCGATCGAGAACTCGTTCGAGCCGCTCATCTTCAGGTCGAGCTCCGAGGTGAAGTAGAAGGGCTTCCCGATTCTTCCGGAAATGTCGGGAACCCCGAGTCCGGAGATCATGTGGCCATGCTCGATGTCGGTCGCCGGAAAGGTGACCGGAATCTGGATGACCTTCGTCTTCATCCCCGCCCGGGCAGCGACGTCCCACATCGGGATCCCTTCCCGCCGGTTCACCACCCCCGGCCGCGTGTCCGGAATTAGACGGTCAGCGGCGACCCACGTCGCGCCGGCGGCGAGGATTCCGGTGAGTCCGGCCGCGATCAGCGCCGCCCGCCTGCCGCCGAAAGCCGCGACGAGCAGAAAGACGAGGAGTCCGAGGACGACGAATACCACGGCTGCCGCGGCGGCAGGGTTGTACTTACCGAACAGCACCGTCTCGGTCGTCTCGTCGAACGCAGCGAAGACCGGCATGTAGGTCTCCGGATCGCGCCGCAGAAAGTCGAAAATGCCCGTCCGCCCAGGGTCGATCCCGGTGGAAAACGTCGACCAGGAGACCGGGGTCTGGGCCGGCAGGGTCGGGCGAAGGGGGCGGAAGGTCCCCTCTTCCCTCAGCCGCGCGAGGTTCGGGAGCTTCCCCTCGTCCATCCACCGCTCGGTGAAGCCGGCATCGACGCCGTCGAATCCCAGAACGATGACCTTCGGGGTCTCCTGCGCCAGGGCGCCGGGGGCGAAAACAAGAGCTGCGACAAGGGAAAGGAGCGCGGTTTTAAGCGCCCTGAAGAGCAGGTGCATGTAGGGATCGGCTCCTGAGCTTGGGTCGCCGCATGATAGCAGACGCGTCCGAACGCCCGCCCTCAGGGCGGACTCGGCAGAATTCTGGCAATACCCCGACGAGCATCGAATGAAGGAGCAACCAATGACGAAGCGAATCTCGATCCTGACCGCCCTGATGATGGCGGCAACTCTGATCATGGCTTGCGGCGGACGCGGTGAGCGCGCGACCAACGGAGGGGGAGGCGGCCGCGAGCTGGTCATCGCTCTCGACAACGCTCCGACCCATCTCGACTCCCGGGTCGGCAACGATTCCGCCTCCGGGCGCCTCATGGACCTGATCTATGCCGGACTGGTGAAGTTCACCCCCGAGGCGGGGCACGCTCCCGATCTGGCGGAACGGTGGGAGATCAACGAAGAAGAGAAGACCATCACCTTCCATCTGAGGCCGAACCTCACCTTCCAGGACGGGCGCCCCCTCACGGCGCGCGACGTTCTGTTCACGTACCAGTCGCTCATGGCCGACGATTTCGAGTCTCCCAAGAAGTCGGGCTACTCCTCCGTGACGGCCTTCGAAGCTCCCGACGACAAGACGTTCGTGATCCGCTTCAGCGAGATCAACGCCGGCATTCTCGACAACCTCACCCTCGGGATCGTCCCGGAGGGGGCGGATGCCGAGCAGTTCCGGACGCAGCCGATCGGAGCCGGCCCCTATAAGGTCATCAACTTCATCCCCGACGACCGCGTGGTGATGGAGGCGTTCTCCGGCTATCACGATGGCGCGCCGGCCATCAGCCAGGTCGTCGCCCGGGTCGTTCCGGACGCGACGACCCGAGTGCTCGAGCTCCGCCGGGGCTCGATCAACTTCGCCCTGAACGCGGTTCCGCTCGACGCGGTTGCCGCCTTCAAGAGCAACGACGAATACGACGTCATCGCCGAGCCGGGCTCGATTTACCAGTACCTCGCGTTCAACCTGCGCGAACCGCACCTGAAGAACGAGAAGGTCCGCCAGGCAATCGCCCACGCGATCGACAGGAACCGCATCGTCAGCGACCTGCTGCTCGGATACGGCGAGGTGACGAACTCGATGCTGCCCACCTCGCACTGGGCGCAGACGAAGGACCTGCCCGACTATCCGTTCGATCAGGCCCGGGCGAAGGCGCTTCTGGACGAGGCGGGCTTTCGCGACCCGGATGGCGACGGCCCCCAGGCTCGGTTCGCGCTGACCTACAGCACGTCGACCGACGCCGAGGCGAACCAGCAGGCGCAGATGATCCAGCAGATGCTCAAGCAGGTCGGGATCGACATCACCATCAACTCCAAGGAGTTCTCGACTTTCTACGACGACATCCAGAACGGGCGGTACGACATGTTCTCGCTGCGACGCGCGGGCGTTTCGGATCCCGACTTCTACAGCGTGATCCTCGCCTCGGACGCGATGCCGCCCGAGGGGCAGAATCGCGGGTTTTACTCGAATCCGAGGGTGGATCAGCTCCTGGCGGAGGCGAGGTCGACGTTCGATCAGGGCCGCCGGACGGCGCTCTACCAGGAAGTGCAGCAGATCCTCGCGCGCGACCTGCCCTACATCTCCCTCTACCACCGCTCCAACATCGCGATCATGAACAAGGATCTGGAAGGGTTCGAAATGTACCCTGCCGGATTCCTTCTCTCGGTCGCCGATATGCGGTGGTCCCAGTAATCTCACGCGTGAACGTGGCCGGGGCTTTCCAGCCCCGGCTACACCATCGCGCAGTAGGTGGAGTGGTCATTCTCGCGGTTCACGGCCACTCGAGAGCGGGCGAACAGCACCGAGGCGTGACGAGCAGGACATGCTGGGTCTCGTTGTCCGTGACGCTCGCCATGGCCCAGTAGATCGCGCGAAAGGGTGGGAAGTCGCGCTCGTGCGGAACGATGCGGACATGCACGAGGTCGACCCCTTCCAGTTCAGAGAACTCGGTACGAAGATCGGGAATGATTGCGAACGCCGGCGCCGGAAGATCGGCGATCCCGCTGCCGTAGGTCAGCGTGGCGGGATCAAACCTCGGTTCGACAGTCCGGCGAACCAGAAGACCGGTTTCACCGTAGATCTCAATATCGAAACGCTGGCGTGTAATCATCGGAAAGATCTCGAAGATTCGAACGGCAGCTCGGCTGTGTGCCGAGAGCGGGATCGCGAGCAGGTTCGCCGGACCCTGGAAAAAGTCTTTTTCTCGAACGACGGGAATTTCGACGCCCTGAGGCTGGCTCCTTCGTGATGACTCGAACATTCGGGCGGTGATCGTCAACTCCTCGATCATCGTTCGCTGAAATCGCAGGAGTGCTGCAGATTGCCATGTCTTGATTGAGGGGACACGTCGAACCTCAAGTGGGGGATAGGTGCAAGCCGTGCAGCCGACCTCCGACCACAGCTGGAACCCCCCTCGGAGCGTCTCCTCGGTCCCGTTCCGAAGCCAGACTTCGCCGCTCCAACGGGAACCGTACCCGCCGGACAGCTCGACATCGCCAACCACGATCGGAATGAGGATGACCTCCTTGTCGGGGTCGGGTGCCTGACCGAGCGCTGGCATGGTCATCGCGAAGAGAATCAGAAACAATGTCGAGAAGCGGAGGACGATGGACATAGGTTCACTCCGAAAAGCCGGATAAGTGAGTGGTCTGCTTATTCAAGGGTTCTCCTTTGGAAACTGACGGTCGTCGTCACGGCGTCGTCAGTCTGGGGGGGGGGGGGGGGGGAGGGGCAAATGCAGGTGACGACCATCACGTTCACCGCCGTTGCGGTCAGATCATCAAACAGTTCCCACCCGTTTGAGTCTCTGATGATCAGGGCGAGCGGGATCCCCAACTGGTTCTCCGGCCGCCAGACGCGCGGTGACGGCGCAAGCGCCAGACTTGTCAGTCTGGAAGGGGGCGATAGATAGCTGGCTTTATGCCGCGCAGTTCCCTAGTTCCGACTGCGCCGGAGATCCTGCATCCACGATTGCGCTCGCCGCAGGCTTCCCCTCATCGTCCCGGTAACCGGATTGCCGTAGCGTCCCTTGGTTGCATGGCGGATCCGGTAGAGGCCGGGAACGTCGAGAGGCGTCCCCCCGGTCCCCAGAAGCCAGCGAAAAGCCCGGTCCTCCCACGCTTTCCGCCATCTCTCCGCGGGGCGTTGATAGACCTTCAAAGCGTCGCAATAGCCGAGGGCGCGTGCCACGTCACCGTGAGTGACCTGCATCCCCCCTTTGGCAACGTCGAGGTCCTGTCGTACGAAGAGACTGGTGTCGATCTCCAGCACGCGAGGCTCGTCGACAGCAGCCGTGAGCATCGGATGATCCGATGGAAGAAGCGGGGTGATGTGCTCCATGGCGGGATAGACGAGCAGATCGCGCCGTCCCTGCAGCCGCTCCGTGAGCACGTCGATGCACCCCTGGTGGAAGACGATGTCGCAATCGGTGAACCAGACCCAGTCGGCGCGGGTGGCGAGAGCCGCGCGGTTTCTGCCGATCGCGCGGCGGAAGAGGAGCTCTTTCGCAACGGGGGACCAGTTCCAGGTGACGCGGGGCACTTCGATCTCGCCGAAAAACCGCAGCATTTCTTCCGTCGCCGGGTCTTCGGGTGAGTAGAAGACGGTCATCGTCACGGTCGCCTGCCGGGGCGGATGGTTGACCAGCGAGCTGAGTTGATACGCGAGGAGATAGTGGTAATTCCAGCAGTGGCTGACGATCTCGATGCTCAACTCTCCGGTCCGGGGCGTGAGCGAGGCGGGGTCGGGTCGCGAACGGACGAACCAGCTGGGAGACGCAGCGCCGGAGACGGCTGCGCGCATCAGCACTTCCTCGACGCGGTTCCGGATCCGGCTCACAACGCCGCTTCTGTTCCCTTCTTCCATACGTATCCCGTGGCTTCCCCGCAGTTTCAAACCCGTAGCAGTTGCAAAGAAAAGCCCGCTCCGACTCGGGGCGGGCTTGTCACTCATTCAACTCGAGCGAGCGTCAGGAGCAGACGGTCTCGATCAGGATCGCGCACACTTCGTACGGATCCATGTTCGCGGCCGGACGCCGGTCCTCGAAGTATCCCTTGCCGTTGCGCGCCGTGAGCATCGGGATGCGGATCGACGCGCCGCGGTCGCTCACGCCCCAGCGGAACATGTGCATGGGGGCTGTCTCGTGAAGACCGGTGAGCCGCTCTTCGTTGTGCGCCCCGTAGACCTTCATGTGGTCGTCGTGGCGCTTCTCGAGCTTCTTCATCGCCTCTTCCATGATCTTGATGCCGCCGTCTTCCCTCATCGATTTGATGGAGAAGTTGGTGTGCGCCCCCGCGCCGTTCCAGTCGCCCTTCATCGGCTTCGGGTAGAGGGTCGCAGCGACGTTGAACTCTTCGCCGACGCGATAGAGAAGCCAGCGCGCGATCCAGATCTCGTCGCTGACCTCCAGCGGTCCGAGCGGTCCGATCTGGAACTCCCACTGCGCGGGCATCACTTCGGCGTTGGTTCCCTCGATTGCCAACCCCGCGCGAATGCACGCCTCGGTGTGCGCGTCGACGACTTCGCGACCGTAGACCTCGTCCGTTCCCACTCCGCAGTAGTAGCCCCCCTGCGGCGCCGGGAACCCGCGCTCGGGCCAGTTGAGCGGCTTGTTCCCTTCGAAGAGCGTGTACTCCTGCTCGATCCCGAACCACGGTTCCTGGTCGCCGTGCTTCTCGACCATCTCGCGCAGCCGCGCGCGCGTGTTGCTCCAGTGCACCGTGCCGTCGGGGTTGAAGACCTCGCAGAGCACCAGGATGTCGTCATCCCCGTGAAGCGGATCGCGAACGTAGCGCACCGGCTTGAGCAGGAGATCGCTGAAGTGACCCTCAGCCTGATATGTGCTCGAGCCGTCGAACCCCCACTCCGGGATGTCTTCGAGCTTCTTCACCTTCCCGTCGATGACTTTCGTCTTCGATCGGAGCTTGGCGGTCGGGCGTTGCCCGTCAATCCAGATGTATTCGGCTAAGGTCTTACTCAAGGCGTCTTCCTCCAGGCGCGCGGTGAATTCTTCGATTGTATGGGAGGGTGCGGTTCAGAGCACGCTTTCGATTGTAACGCCTTCGGGGGGTTCCGCCACCGGGCAGAAAAGTCACTGCGACCATCAGCCCGCTTCCGCCGAGCGGGCATCCCCCGCGTGGCCCCGGCTGAGGACGATCCTTCCCTTCCCCTCCGACTTCGCCACGTACATGGCGGCGTCCGCCTGCTTCATCAGCGTGTTCTTCCTCTGCTCGACTCCCTCCGCGGAATGCCGCGAAGCTGGCAGATAGGCGGCGACTCCGAACGAGGCGGAGAGGATGTTCCTCAGATGGAGGGCCGGCATGCCGTACCCGTAGTCGCGCGCGAGGAACGTCTGGTCCCGAATGGCCACCATGACCCGTCGCGCGACCTCCTGCGCCTCTTCCGGCCCCGTCTTCGGCAGGGCGATCACGAACTCGTCTCCGCCGTACCTCGCCGTGACTGCGTTTTCGGTGTCGACCACCCTCTTCAGAATGAAGCCGACCTCGCGGAGCACCTGGCTTCCGGCCAGATGTCCATGAGTGTCGTTGACGGTCTTGAAGTAATCGAGATCCATGAAGATGAGCGCCAGGGGCTCACCGCTGGCGTCGGCCTCACGGATCAGTTCCGTAAGGCGGACGTGGAGCCATCGATCGTTGTAGAGGCCGGTCAGATCGTCGCGGCGCGCGAGCTCCTGCGCCCGCCGGGCATCGAGGGCGTTCTGGAGCGTGAACGAGGTGTACCCGGCGAAGATCTCCAGCAGCGTCATGTCCCGCTCGGTGAAGATCCGCCCATCGGTCCGATTGATGAGCTCGAGCACGCCGCAGACGGTCTTGCCGATGTAAATCGGAACGCAGACGACCGAATGCGTCTTGTGACCGAGCTGTTCGTCGATTCCCTTGAAGAAGTTCGCGTCCTCGTCGACGTTCTGGGAGAGGTAAGGTGAGCCGGTCTGATAGACCTGCCCCACGATGCCCGAGCGCGCGGAGAGGCGCTGGCCCACGAGGTTCTCGCTGCCGGCTCCGAACGTGGCGATGAAGACCAGGTCGTTCTCGTCCCGGGAGGCCACCTTGCGGAAGGGGTCATCGAGCAGGATCGAGCCCGACTGAGAGGGGACGAACTCGTTGGACTTGCGGAGGATCTCTCGCAGGACGACGTCGAGATCGATCTCGTTACTGAGGGAGAACGATGCCTTGTGCCGCTCGAGGAAGTGCTCGAGGTCGGTGGGCTCCAGCGAGTGAAATTGCACCATCGACGTCCTGTTTTCCGCTCCCCCCGGCACTTCGTTCGCGGTTCAGCCGGGCGGCGCGCCCGGCGCACGGAGATCATCCGACTAGCTCGAAACACCTTGATTATACGTGGGTTTGCGTGTTCTCCGGCAACCTTTCGGCCAGTCGCGCTTCCCTCTCGAACCCGATCGCGTGATACGCGTCATGCGGCCCCAGACCCTGACGGCGAAGCTGGCGATACTCTTTCAGGTAGGCGATCAGAAAACGGATCGTGCCGAGACGAGCGACCTGGCGGACATGGGCGAGCTCGTGGCGCAATGTCCGCTCGAGCAGATCTCCACCGCCGAGGGCGAGAGCTCGCGAGACATAGACGGTGCGCCCGAGGGTGATTGCGACGATCCCACGCCGCAGGAGGGGTCGCAGCCATAGCGGGTAGCCGACGCGCACCCGCCCCCCGAGCGCCATGATCCCGGCGATCTCCCGCGATCGGTCCGGAGTGAATCTGCTGTCGGTCCTGGAGTTCATCGCTCACCCATCGATCGCTTCAACGGCCGCGCCGCGGTAACGATTCGAAGAATAGCGCCGAATGAGCCCCCGGCGTAGAACGCCCTCGGGTAAGATTGTGCGCTCTCGTCGATCCATACAAGCTGCTCAGGAGGCACCAGATGCGACACATCATGCTGGCAATGCTCGTGGCGAGCACAGTCCCGGCTCTCGCGCAGACCGATTTCTCGAAGGTCGAGATCAAGGTCCATCCCGTCGCCGGAAAGATTTTCATGCTGGAGGGAGCCGGGGGGAACATCGGCGTCTCGGTCGGCGAGGACGGCATCGTCATCGTCGACGACCAATACGCTCCGCTGGCGCCGAAAATCAAGGCGGCGCTGGCTTCGATCACCGATCAGCCGGTTCGATTCGTTCTCAACACCCACTACCACGGGGACCACACCGGCGGGAACGAGTACTTCGGAGAGAAAGCGCCGGTGGTGGCTCATGAGAACGTCCGGAGCCGGCTCGTCGAAGGCGTTCCCTCCAGGAACATCGATCCGGCACCCGAGGGAGCGCTCCCGGTGATCACGTTCAACGACCGCCTGTCGATCCATCTCAACGGCGAGGAAGTCCGCGCCCTGCACGTCCCCCACGCCCACACGGACGGAGACTCGGTGATCTTCTTCAAGGGCTCGAATGTCGTCCACCTCGGCGACCTCTTCTTCAACGGCCTCTTCCCCTTCATCGACATCGATTCCGGGGGAAGCGTCGACGGAGTCATCGCCGGGATCGAGGCGCTGCTGCCGAAGATCGCCGACGACGCGAAAATCATCCCGGGCCACGGCCCTCTCGCGTCGAAGCAGGACCTGGAAAAGACTCTCGGCATGCTGCGCGAAACGAGTGCGCTCGTCCGCGCGGGCCTCGCCGCGGGGAAGACCGCCGAGCAGATGAAGGAAGAGAAGATCCTCGCCAAATGGGACTCCTGGTCCTGGGGCTTCATCTCAGCGGACCGCTTTGTCGACACCCTTGCCCGAACGAACTGAGCTTGCGGACCGGGGGGCGGAGGATGAATCCTCCGCCACTCTCCGGGCGTTTTATCTACGGATTGCGGGGCGAATTCCGTTAACATGAACCCCGAATGGAAACGCTCAGACCCTCGTCCCGCATGCGTGACGCCAGGCGACTGGACTGAGCCAACGACATGCCACCGACCATCGTCCTTCTTGATGACAATCCTCTGGTGCTCAAGCTTGGGCGGGCTCTCCTGGAGAAAGAAGGGTGTCAGGTCATCGTCACCAGCAACTGGGGCGAATTCGGCCAGGCGATGATCGCGACGCCCCCCGACATGATCCTTCTGGACGTGAACATGCCGTCGATCAGCGGGAACCGCCTGACCGAGATCATCAAGATGAATCCGAAGAAGGCGTCGATCCCGGTGATCCTGATGTCGGACATGCCGGATGCCACGCTCGAAGAGGTCGCGACCAAGTCCGGCGCTGATGCCTGGATCCGCAAGCCGCTCACCAAGGACAAGCTCACCCTTCTGCTGAGCAGGTACATTCCCTCCTGGAAGCCGCGCACCTGAGCCTCCGGGGCTGAAGCACGGCGCCCCGGATCGTAGAATGCCTCGCGGATGAAGGCTCTATTCGTCATCAATCCCTCCTCGGGACGACGGCAGGATCTCGATCGGCTCCGGCTGGCGATCGACCGGCGATGCGCGATTGCGCGAATCGAGTCCCATTCGCATCAATGCTCCGACAAGGACGAGCTCGACGGACTGATCGCCAACGCGCGCGCCGACGGATTCGATACGTTCATCGCCGTCGGCGGTGATGGCACCGTGCACGAGCTCGGAATCCGTCTGATCTCCACCGGGCTCGTTCTCGGGATCCTTCCAGCCGGCTCCGGCAACGGGCTCGCCCGCCATCTGGGAATCTCCATCGATCCGGAGGCGGCGCTGGAAGCCATCGCCGGCTCTCACGTCGAAACGATCGATACCGCCACGGTCGATGGCCGCCCTTATCTCGGAGTCGCGGGCGTCGGCTTCGACGCGGCGGTCGCCCACCGGTTCGGACTGGGGGGAGAGCGCGGCTTCCGGACGTACGTCCGCGAGTCCGCCCTCCTGCTGCGCAGCTTCGAGCCGGCTCCTTACTCGATCGACCTGGGGGACGAGAAGATCGAGACTCGGGCCCTCCTGGTCGCCGTGGCCAACTCGAACCAGTACGGCAATGAAGCCCGCATCGCCCCGAAGGCGTCTCTTCGCGACGGTCTTCTCGACGTCTGCGTGCTCGAACATCCGCCTCTGGTCACGGTTCCCCTGCTGCTGACGCGGCTCTTCGTCGGCGCGCTGCGGGATGGTCCGGGAGTGACCATCCGCCGCGTTCCCACCGCCGTCGTCGAGCGGGCGGCCGAGGGAGAGGGACATCTCGACGGCGAGCCGGTCTTTCTCGGCCGCCGCATGGAATTCTCCGTTCGGCCGGCATCCCTCCGGGTCCTCGTTCCCAGGAGTGACCGGAGAATCTAGCGAGCGTGGATCGGCATCCACCGCAACGGACCTGACACGGTAACGTGACGGATCGGGTTTCCGAAATATGCCGTTTCCCCCTTCCCGTTGTTGCTACAGTACCGGCGCCGCGCCTCACATCCGGCCGGCGCCGCCCAGGTTGCTCAGAACGACCAAAACGATTCAGAAAGAAGGAGATTTATGCGCAGACTCCGCGCCCTTGCCCTGCTGCTCGCGCTCGTACCGTTCGCGGGCGTCGCGGCGCAGACCGAACCGATGAGCCAGGATTCCAGCTCCGCCGACATCCTTCCGTTCGACGCCGTGGAGAAGACTCTCCCGAACGGGTTGAAAGTCGTGGTGGTTCCGACCCCCTTCCCCAACCTGGTCTCGCTCTACATCAACGTGCAGACGGGATCCCGCAACGAGGTCGAGCCCGGCAAGTCGGGCTTCGCCCACTTCTTCGAGCACATGATGTTCCGGGGAACCGAGAAGTTCCCGAACGAGAAGTATCAGGAAATCATGACCAAGGCGGGAGCGAGCACCAACGCGAACACGTGGGACGATCGGACGATCTACCACATGACCTTCGCGAAGGAAGACCTCGACACGATGCTGATGCTCGAGGCCGACCGCTTCCAGAACCTCGACTACTCCGTCGAGGACTTCAAGACGGAGTCGCGCGCGGTGCTCGGCGAGTACAACAAGAACAGCGCGAACCCGGTATCCAAGCTGTTCGAAGTCCAGCGCGATACGGCGTACTCGACCCACACCTACAAGCACACCACCATGGGCTTCCTCCGCGACATCGAGGACATGCCGAACCAGTTCGAGTACTCCCGCCAGTTCTTCGATCGCTGGTACCGCCCCGAGTACACGACGGTGATGGTGCTCGGAGACGTGCAGCCCGCTCAGGTGATGGCGATGGTGGAGAAGCACTGGGGCAACTGGGAGCGCGGGAGCTACAAGGTCGAGATTCCGACCGAGCCCGCGCCGAACGGCCCGAAGTACGCGCACGTCCCCTGGGAAACCCCGACCATTCCGTGGGTCTCGGTGGCGTTCCATGGACCCGCCTTCGCCACGTCTCCGGCCGAGTACGCGGCGCTCGACATGCTCTACAACCTCTGGTTCGGCCGCACCTCGGACATCTACAAGAAGCTGGTGGAGCAGGAGCAGGTCGTCGATGCCTTCTCTACCTTTTACCCGCCGCGTGAAGACCCGTATCTCGCCTCGATCCTGGCGCGGGTCAAGGACCCGAAGAACGCGACCTACGTCCGCGACGAGATCCTGAAGACGGTCGCGAAGGCGCGAACCGAGGCGATCGACCGCCAGAAGCTCGAGGATGCAAAGTCGAATCTTCGCTACGGCCTCGCCGCCGGCCTGGACAACACCGAGGCCATCTCCGACCTGATCGCCGAGTACGCTCACTACGAGCGCGCGCCCCTCAAGACGATCAACGCCGCCTTCCGTGACTATTCGGCGGTTACCGCCGACGACATTCTCGCGGCCGGAAAGAAGTACCTCACCGACGCGCGAATGGTCGTGACCACGCTCTCGCACGAGGCCATGCCCGAGGAAATGGCGAAGCTTCCGGCGATCGCCACCTTCACTCCGAAGGCCGCCTCCGCCTCGAACATCGAGTTTCTGGTCCAGCGCACCGCGCTGCCGCAGCTCAACATCAAGTTCCTCTTCGACGTCGGCTCGGCGCACGATCCGACCGGCAAGGAAGGTCTCGCCTATCTCACCGCAGAGATGATCAGCGAGGCGGGCTCGAAGTCGATGAAGGTCGACGAGATCACCCGCGCGCTCTTCCCCCTCGCCGGCGGATTCGGGAATCAGGTCGATCGTGAAATGACCACCTTCACCGGGTCGATCCACCAGGACAACTGGGAGCGCTTCTTCGAGGTCGTTCTTCCCCAGCTGCTCGACCCGGGATTCCGCGAGGAAGACTTCCAGCGGCTGAAGGACTCCCAGAAGAACGCACTCGTTCAGAACCTGATCGCCAACAACGACGAGGAGCTCGGCAAAGAGCGCCTCCAGCACATGATCTACCGCGGCACCTCCTACGCTCATCCGCCGGTGGGAACGGTCGCGGGGATCGACTCGATCACCCTCGACGACGTCAGAGAGTTCGCCCGCGCGCACTACACCACGGGCAATCTGGTGGTCGGAGTGGCGGGCAACGTTCCCGATCAGGCGCTCGACACGCTTCGCCGAGAGCTCGCGAAGCTGCCGGATGGAAACACCGCCCCGCCGAAGATCGCCACCCGCGAGCCTGAAGGACTGAAGGTCGAGATCATCGACAAGTCCACTCGCGCCGTCGCCATCTCGCTCGGATTCCCGATCGAGGTGACCCGGAGCCACCCCGATTTCGCCGCCCTGTCGGTTGCCCGGGCCTGGTTCGGTGAGCACCGCTCGTCGATGTCCCATCTCTACCAGCGCATCCGCGAGGTGCGCGGCATGAACTACGGCGACTACGCCTACATCGAAGCCTTCCCTCGCGGGATGTATCAGTTCTATCCCGACCCCAACATCGCCCGCCGCTCGCAGATCTTCGAGATCTGGATCCGCCCGGTCGTTCCGGAGAACGCTCACATGGCTCTTCGGATCGCCCACAACGAGCTGCAGAAACTCGTGGAGAACGGCCTCACGCAGCAGCAGTTCGAGACGGTCCGCGAGTACCTCATGAAGAACGTCTATGTCCTGACGGCCACGCAGAATCAGCAGCTGGGTTACGCCCTGGACTCGAAGTGGTACGGCATTCCCGAGTACACCGAGTACATGCGCAAGGGACTCAGCGGACTCACGGTCGAGAAGGTGAACGCGGCCGTGAAAAAGCACCTGCAGTGGAAAGACGCGTTCGTGGTCATGATTGCCGATGATGCCGAAGGGCTGAAAAAGGCACTGGTGAGCGACGCTTTCTCGCCGATCAAATACGACGCCGACAAGCCGGCCGAGCTCCTCGATGAGGACAAGGTCATCGGCGCCCGGAAGCTCAATATCGATGCGGCCGATGTGACCATCGTTCCGGTCGACGACGTCTTCGCCAGGTAACGCTCTTCTTGCAGTCCCTCCAGAGCGGCGGCCCGTCCGGGCCGCCGCTTTTTTGTCTCTCAGGCCCGGCGCGCGCAATGCGCTAGAATCCGCGTGCATGTCCGACGATCGCCGGCGCCTCGAGCGCATCCGCCTGAATCAGCCTCCCGCGGCGCGCGTCGGCGAGCTTCCGGGGCGGATTCTCGACATCGGCCTCCTCGGCGCCCGCATCGAAACGGAGATGCCGCTCGAAGTCGGCTCCTCCCACGAGATCGTTTTCGCATGGGCGGGCCACGCCCTCAAGATCCAGGGGAAGGTCACCCGCTGTGAGTTTCAGGCGATCCTCTCCGAAGCGCGCGGAGAGAGGATCTTTTTCTCCGGCGTCGAGTTCACCTCTTCGAACCGCGACTCGGCGTCCCTGCTTCACCGGCTGATCACCGAAGAAGTCACGAACGCGCTCGCAGCCCAGAGGGCGAACGCCCACGGAGCTCTCGTGGACATCGTCGAGGACGTGCCGTTTCTCAGCTCCTCGAAGGGAGGGGGACGGGTGCGGCGAACCGAGGCGCCTTCGTTCGTCTGCTGCCGCCTGGGAGCCGACGGCAAGTGGAAGAAGACCGTCATCACCCGGCCGGCCCAGCCGGTCGATGGCTTTACGATCCGGCTTCGCGACACCGAGGACGAGATGGAACGGCTCTGCCGCGCGTACCAGGACGCGGGCCCCGAAGTGAGAAAGCTCATCCGTCTCTGCGCCGAGATGACCACGCTCGAAGAAGACGATCCTCAGCTTCCACCGACCCTGGCGGGGTGACGTCCAGCCCCGCATTTTGCCCGTGATATGCTCCCTCCGGCGCCGGGCCCTCCGGCTCCCCCGCCGGCCATCCGGCCGATGAATTCCCCTCGAGGAGTCGAGTCTATGAACGCTGAAACGACCCGCTCGATCGCGGACCGCTTCTGGGACGAGAGCGCGCTTCCGACGATCGAAAAGTACATCGAAATCCCGAACCTCTCCCCCTTCTTCGATCCAGACTGGCGGACCCACGGTCACATGGACCGGGCGGTGCGGCTTCTCGCGGGTTGGGCCGAATCTCAAGGCGTGAAAGGGCTGAAACTCGAGATCATCGAGCCTCCCGACCGGACGCCTCTCATCTTCATCGAGGTCGATGGCGAAGCTCCCGGTACGGTTCTTCTCTACGGTCATCTCGACAAGCAGCCGGAGATGGTCGGCTGGGACGAGGGCCTGGGCCCGTGGAAGCCGGTGCGGCGGGGAGACCGGCTCTATGGCCGCGGCTCGGCCGACGATGGCTACGCGATCTTCGGCGTGATCGCGGCGATCCGCGCGCTGCAGGATCAGAACGTCGCCCATCCGCGCCTGGTCGCAATGATCGAGAGCTCCGAGGAAAGCGGTTCGTTCGACCTCCCCTGGTACGTCGCTCAGCTCAAGGAGCGGATTGGCACCCCGGGGCTCATCGTCTGTCTCGACAGCGGCTGCGGAAACTACGATCAGCTGTGGCTCACCGATTCTCTGCGCGGCGTGATCACCGGAAACCTGCGGGTGCGCGTGCTGACCGAAGGCGTGCACTCGGGAGACGCCGGCGGCGTGGTTCCCTCCAGCTTCCGGATTCTCCGGACTCTCCTCGACCGGATCGAGGACTCGGGCACCGGAAGGGTCCTTCCCGATTTCCTCCATGTCGAAATCCCCCCGGAGGTCGAGCAGAGCACGAGGCGCAGCTCCGACATTCTCGGCAACGAGCTGTTCGCACGATTCCCCTGGGCCGGGAAAACGCAGGCCATGGGGACCGACTCCTTCGAGCTGGCCCTGAACCGCACCTGGCGGCCGTCCGTGTCGTACGTCGGCATCGAAGGACTTCCGAAAGCCGCCGATGCCGGCAACGTCCTGCGCCCCGAGACCGCGATCAAGCTTTCGATCCGGACTCCTCCCACCGCCGACGCGATCGAAGGCGATCGCAAGCTCCGAGAGCTTCTGGAGAAAGACCCTCCGTACGGGGCGGAAGTGAAGTGGGAATCCGACGGCGGAGCGCCCGGATGGAAGGCTCCCACCCTCGAGCCGTGGATCGCGGAGGCGCTCGACGACGCCTCCAAGCGCTACTACGGCCGCGGCATGGCGATCATGGGAGAAGGCGGATCCATACCCTTCATGGGCATGCTCCACGAGAAGTTCCCGCAGGCTCAGTTCGTGGTGACCGGAGTCCTCGGCCCCCACAGCAACGCCCACGGCCCGAACGAGTTCCTCGATATCCCGACCGTCAAGAAACTGACGTGCTGTATTGCGGAGATCGTGGCAAAAGCGGGAGAGCGGGGACGATAGGACCGGCCGGTAGGGACCGGCTGCGCCGGTCCGGTCGCCAAAGGCGACAAAATCCGGGTCGCCCGGCGCGTCGCGTCAGGCACATCGGCCACGTGCGGCCTTTGGCCGCCGGACCGGCGCAGCCGGTCCCTCCGCGATTCGTCCTATTCGTTGGAATGCCGCTCCCCCCTCCTCTCGATTACAGTCTGATACACGCAAGGAGGAAGCGCGCATGGTATCGGAGCGGATTTTCGGAAGCATCGTCGACACGATCGGGGACACGCCGCTGGTCCGGCTCAATCGGGTCGTACCTGATGGGGCGGCCGAGGTTCTGCTCAAGCTCGACTGGTTCAACCCGGGCGGCTCGGTCAAAGACCGCATCGGTCTCTCGATGATCCTCGAGGCAGAACGTCGCGGGGAGCTCAAGCCGGGGATGACGATCGTGGAACCGACCTCGGGCAACACCGGCATCGGCCTCGCCCTGGTCGCCGCCGCGCGCGGTTACCCGCTGGTCATCGTCATGCCGGAAACCATGTCGATGGAGCGCCGCAAGCTCCTGAAGGCGTTCGGCGCGACCATTCACCTGACGGAGGGCCCGAAGGGAATCAAGGGAGCGATCGCGCTCGCCAACGAGCTTCTCGAAAAGAACCCGGGCTGGTGGATGCCGCAGCAGTTCGACAATCCGGACAATCCGAAGATCCATCGCGAGACCACGGCGCTCGAGATCATCCGCGACACCGCCGGAAGGTTCGACGCATTCGTCGCCGGTGTCGGCACCGGCGGAACGGTGACCGGTTGCAGCCAAGTCTTCAAGCGCATCCTCGATCGTCCCGTCCATGTGGTCGCGGTCGAGCCGACCGATTCTCCGGTACTCTCCGGAGGCCAGCCCGGACCGCACAAGATCCAGGGCATTGGAGCGGGCTTCGTCCCCTCGATTTACGACAGTGAGCTCGTCGACGAGGTCGTCACGGTCTCGCTCGAGGACGCCAGCCGCACCACTCGGGAGATCGCGACCAAAGAGGGGATTCTGAACGGGATCTCATCCGGCGCGATCATCTGGGCCGCCATCGAAGTCGCGAAGCGACTCGGCGCAGGCAAGCGCGTGGTCGTCCTCGTCCCTTCGAACGGCGAGCGCTATCTCTCAACCGTGCTGTTCCAGGATCTCGGCGTCGAAGGCGGCGCCGGCACCATCCTCTGAGCTCGCCGGCCGTGAGGACGGGAGGTCGGCCTTCCGCTCGAGGCGTCCTCGCGGTACATTGATTCCGTGCTTCCCTCCGAAAACACCTTTCGAGTGGGAGATCTCGTTCGCGCCCTGTCGGTTGCGTGGAGATACATGGCCGCGTACCCGTCGGACCATCCCACGCTGACCCGGGCGCTCTCTGAGGCCCATGCGCGCCTGAAGGAGCTTTCGTCGCTCTCCGGAGTCGTCAACTTCGGGATCACGCGCGACGGTCTCGTTCTCGAGGATGAAAAGATCGATTCGCCCCACGCCCAGAAGCTGGCCGAGGCGCTCTATCGCAGAGACGTCGCCCTGGTGGCGTTCGACCGCGACGTGGAGCCCTCCGAGCTCGAGGCGTTCTTCCGCCAGATCACCGGAGATCCGCTCAAGGCAAGCCTCCCTCTCTGGGACTCGCTCGCGGCCTCCGGCGTATCTCACATCCGAATCACGCCGGTCGACTACACCGGGATCAGGGCGACCGGCATGGAGGAGGAGCCGCTCGAGGAGCCGGAGTCGATCCTCGAGGACATCGTCCGCGCCCTGATGACGGGAAAGCAGATTTCTCCCGATGGAATCGATCTTCGTGAAGGAGAGGCGATGACCGCGGGCGGGCTCGGTTCGATGCTCGCGCGGCTCATCGACGCGGAGGGGGTCGACGCGCGCGCGGGCACGGGACTCGACCGGGAATCCCTCTCCCGGGGATCCCGGCGAGCCGCCGACATCGCCGAGGCGCTGTCCGATCGGGTGCGCGCGCATCTGAGCCGCCCTGCCGACGAGCAGCGCCGGGTCTCGGCACATCAGATTGCGGAGCTCATCCGGGCTCTTCCAGCCGACGTTCGGGAGCGCGTGCTGCTGGCCGCGGTCCGCGTCCTCTCCTCGGATCCGACGGCTGAGGAAGAGCTCCGATCGCTCGCCCGCGTGCTGGAGCCCGATCAGATTCTGCGCGCTTTGACCGCCGTGCGGCTGGAGGGAAGCGGGATCTCGACCCACGCCCTCCGCCTGCTGCAGAGCCTGATGATGCTCACCTCGGCGACGGGTGGAAGGGCCCAGAGCGACCGGCACGACGTCACTCGCCTGGTCAACGAGATCTCGGGCCTGCTCGCCGAAGAAGACATCGACCGGTTCAATCCTCCCGAGCACCTGGAGATTCTCGCGGCGATGGACATCGAGGTGGCCACGCTGGCGGAAGGGGATCACGAGCGGGCGCTCGAGCTCGGCCCCGAGAGGCTCGCCAGCCTCGAAGACGACGTCATCCTCAAGCATGTCCGCTTCGCGCTCCTCGAAATGCTCCCCTCGCGCGCCGGAGATTCGGAAGTCGGAAGCATTTTCGAGAGACTCGAAGAACAGTTTCTGCAGCTTCTCGGCACGATGCAGCTGGATGAGGCGGTCGTGCTCGTCGGCGCAATCCAGTCTCTCACCGTGGACCCTGCCGCCTCGCAACCGGTCCGCGACGCCGCAAAACGCTCGATCGAACGGCTCGCGACCGGTGATGCCATTCACGTGCTGATCGATTGGCTGCATCTCGCGGCCGACGACCTGATCCCGCAGATTCACCGGATCATCGAACTGTTCGGAGTGACGGGGATGCGGGCATTTCTCTATGCGCTCGCCGAGGAGAATGACCGTTCCCGCCGGCGCCGTCTGTTCGACTTCATCGCCGGCATGGGACAACTGATCGTGCCCGACGCGATCGCCCTGCTCTCCGACGAACGCTGGTACGTCGTCCGGAACATGATCGGACTGCTCCGGACGGTGCGCGACAAGCGAGCCATCCCGGAATTCCGGAAGCTCACCACTCATCCCGACCTTCGCGTGCGTCTCGAGGCGATCCGAACGCTGCTCGCCTTCGACCGGAACATGACGCACGAGCTGCTGGAAAAGGCGATCGAGGATCCCGATCCGAAGGTGGCGGAGACGGCGATCACGCTCTGCGGAACCTACGGCATCGCCGAGTCGCGTGGACCTCTCGCGCGCCTGGTTACTCGGCGAGACTGGTTCGGACGCCGGAAACCGCTGCGGCTCCTTGCGCTTCGCGCGCTGGCAGAGCTGGGGAGACCCGAGTCTCTCGAGGATCTCCGGCCGGTGCTGGAGACCCGGTGGATCCCCATTGCCGGATCCGAGGAGCGCCGCCTGGCTTACGAGCTTCTGGAGTTCTATCCCCTCGGCGCTCGCACTCCGTGGGTGGACGAGGGCCTCCGTTCGCGCGATCCCATCATCCGCGAGATCTCGCGCCGCCTCTCCAGCCGCACCGACACTGCCCGGAAAGAAGAGGCGCCATGAGCGTTCAGAGAGAACGAACTCCGGTAGAACAGCTGATCGTCGAGATCAGCGCCGCCGTCAATTCGCGCGGCCTCTACGGCGAAAACCACCCCTCGCTGAAAAGCTCGGTCAAACGCGTCGTCGACCGTCTCGAGCGGAATCTGGGCGAGTCCGGACGGGAAGAGTTGACCTTCTACGTGGTCGGAGAAGAGCTCATCGTCGACCAGCAGCCTCTGCGGAACGACACCCTCTTTCAGCGGCACTTCGTCCAGATGCTCCGCCGGCGACACGTCGAGCGGCTCACCCTGGCCCGCGGCATCACCGAGGACGAGCTCTCGCGATTCGTCACCTCGATGTCGAGCGGAACCCAGCCGGAGAGCTCGCCTCATCTCATCGTCGGCCGGGTAGAAGTGGGCTTTACCGATGAAGATGAAGAGAAAAAGGCCGGAGGCGGAACCGATGGCCTGACGCCCGAGAAGCTCGAGCGCGCGAAGGAAGCGTTCACCCGATTCCGGCGCGACCGAAAGGTCGGACTCACTCAGCTCGAGGAGGTCATCAGCGGCCTGGTCGAATCTCTCGCCCGATCCACCCGCTCGATGCTTCCGCTCGCCGCCCTCAAGGGTCACGACGAGTACACCTTCATCCATTCGGTAAACGTTTCGCTCCTCGTGATGTCGCTCGCCCGCTGGCACGGCTTCCCCAACGAGCAGGTCCAGGTCATGGGGATGGCCGCGATGCTCCACGACATCGGCAAGCTGACCATCCCGACGGATATCCTCAACAAGCCCGGGCGCCTCGAAGGGGAAGAATGGACCAGGATGGCGAGCCATGCGGAACAGGGCGCGTGGGATCTCGCGGCATCTCCCTCCACGCCCTCCCTGGCGATCGCCGTCGCCTACGAGCATCATCTCCGCTTCGACGGCCAGCCGAACTACCCCATCCTCAGGACGCCCCGACGGCCGACCCTCGTCTCCCGCATGACGGCGATCGCCGACACGTTCGACGCGATCTGCACCATGCGGCCCTATCAGAAGGCCCAGTCGGCAGCGGCCGCCCTGGAGATCATCCGCAAGCGGGCGGGAACTTTCTACGATCCTTTCCTCGTCGCGAACTTCGACCTGATGGTTCGCGAGACCGGCGCGGGCGGATTCTCCTCAGCGGAAAGGTGATCCCCTCCCCGCCTCGCTATCGATTCAGCAGCAGGATCGAGCCGTTCAGCGCCGTCGCGAACGTCACCCACGCCAGGTAGGGAACGAGCATCCACGCCGCCAGCGGGCGATGCTTTCTGAAGGCGAATATCGTCGCGAGGATCAACCCCCACAGCGCGACGATGTCAACCAGCGCAAGACCGATCGCGTGCATGCCGAAGAACAGCGGCGACCATATGGCGTTGAGCAGAAGCTGCGCGAGGTAGAGGCCCAGCGCCACACGCGCTCCCGAGAATCCTTCTACCTTCCAGACCATCCACGCCGCGACGGCCATCATGGCGTAAAGAATCGTCCAGACGGGACCGAACACCTTCGGGCTCGGACTCCACGAAGGGCGCGCGATCTCCTGGTACCAGGAAGGATCGGTGAACATCGACCCGATCGCGGCCGCAGCAAAGGTGAGCAGGAGCCAGAGGAACAATCCTCCCCAGATTCTCATCGTACCGCCTCTCTCAATCTCAGCACCGCTTCGTAATCCGCCTGGCTCAGAGCGATTCCTTCCCGCGGAAGCGGACGAAGCTCGACGAGCTCGATCTCCCACCTTCCGAACGATGCAGAACTGGGACCTCCAGTATGAAGGGTCAGACTCGCGGAATCGTTCACGTCGCTCGCCCGGAGTGCGACCACGGCGTCTCCTGCCCAGATGCACTGGACGTCCACGGGACACCGGCTGTCCGAAACGACCTGGGCGAACTCCAGCAACCCTTCTCCGGGCAGCGCAGCGCTCGCGGCCACCGAGAGGGCGAATTCCTCACCGGGAACGATCTCCACCGCCTGAGGAGCGACGTGGCCACAGGCCGTGAGGACCAGGGCGAGAAGGGCGTGCCGAGCTCTCATGAGCCGGTATGGATTCACTGAGCGTGCCGGGCCATGGCGTGAACCGACCAGTCACATCAGGCCGGCGCGCCACGTCGGATATTCTGGAGTCTCGGCGGCGCAGCCGCCACAGAGGGGCTGCCAGCAATCGAGAGCCTCTCCAAGCCAGTCGAACGGAAGCTCGTTCCACTGGAAGAGCAGACCGTTCGGACTGACGAAGTAAACCTTCGTCCGCGGCCTCCCCTCGCTACAAAAGACGCGCCCGCACTTCGAGCACTGCGAGCTCGCCCGCCAGTGGTCGATCTGAGCGCTCAGGCGCGTGGCGTCGAAGTCGGCCGTGATGTCGGCCATGCATCCGCGCCCGCAGTCCGCGGCATCGGGCCAGCGTGAGCAGTCGGCGAGCTCGATCTTCGGCTCGCGGCCGAGCGTTCTGGCAATCGCGGCACGGAACGACTCGAGCCTGACCGCCGCCGGGCGCGAAGTCGCGGGGCACCGAATCACGCGAGGCGCGCCGAGCGCGTAACGCGCCATCACGAACTCGGCGGCGAAAATCGCAACTCCAATCAGGAGGAAGCTGAGGACAACCAGTACGGGCGTGACCATGACCTCTCCTTTCGCGTCCCTGCTGATGGAATCGGTCGCAAACCAACGCCGCGCCGTGGCGGGGATCACGGAAGGAGGTGACGGGAAGGCAGAAGGCAGAAGGCAGCAGGCAGAAGTAAAGGCAACGGCCAAGGCGGCGGCGCTTCCGGTCATCCTGAGCCGGCGAAGCGCGGCGAAGGATCTCAAAAATGGCAGGATCGTGAAACGCCAGGTCGACGCTGTGCTCGCTCATGATGAAGGTGACTTTGGTTTCTGCGTTTGACTTTGGTTCTCTGCCTTTGACTTTACTTCTGCCTTCTGCCTTCTGCCTTCTGCCTTGCTCAATTTCTGCACGTCCCTTGCAATTTGCCAACGCAGCATTCCGAGAAAGGAGTCTCCCATGCCGTCGAAATGGTCGAACAAGGACGAGCGGATGTACGAGCACATCAAGGACAGCAGTGAAGAGCGGGGCAAGTCCACGGACAGGGCGAAGGAGATCGCCGCACGCACGGTCAACAAGCAGCGCCGCGAAGAGGGGCGAACCCCCAACAAGACCACACAGGGAACGGGCAACCCCA
>Ga0209347_1001738_pt1 | contig 32784 bp, 30 predicted proteins | sample AutmiccommuBRH23_FD_187382 | JGI IMG/M metagenome (GOLD analysis project Ga0209347, IMG submission 187382) | Deep subsurface microbial communities from Mt. Terri, Switzerland - Autotrophic microbial communities BRH/23 (SPAdes) (version 2) | ecosystem: Environmental > Aquatic > Deep subsurface >...
GAAGGTAAATCAGGAGTAATTTCCGAAGATAGAGACGTATATTCATTGTTAATGATTTTGGCGACATATGTTTTACTTGGAGGAATACCCCTTGTCTCAGGTGTTTTGCAAGGAGGGTTAATCATTTTTGCTGCCCCACTAGTTATGCGTACTATATCTAAATGGCGATCGTTCAATCAAAATCATTATCCAAATGTTCATATTGAGAATATTAAAATGTCCTCAAGTGACGAAGCCCAAAATATACTTGAAATTGGTCATAAACCTATGGTTAGACAAACAAAAAATAACCCATGAACTATTATAGTACTGAGCGTATTGGTGGCGCTGCCACACCGAAATATTCATCTGCGAAGCTGAGTAATTCACATTAGGCTAATAATTGGAAGTTCAATATTAAGAAGCAATTAAAATTTCAAAATAATACAGAAACTCTCGGAAATGGACTGAAACTACTATGAATTTATGATTGAGGTGATCTAAATGTCATTTACAGCTCATATAAGTGATATACAAGTAAAAATTAATTCGGTGTTACTCTATGCTGATGAATCTATTTTAGCGCTTAGTATTGGAAATGGCTATGTAATTGAGAAGTCAAGAATTGAAGTACTACCAATATATGAACGAATCACGGATAGGAAAGGACAACTGGATATCAATTACTTAGGTTCAAAACTTACTGAACCTGATGTATTCGATCCAGAAGCTTTTAGACCGATCGTTTCATTAGTACATTTACATAAGGAAGATACATTTACTGTGAACCCTCCAATTATGGAAAATGGTATTCATTATTCAGATTCACAACTTGACTGTCACGAACAGCTAGATACCTATCAAGACAAGGAATTTCAGTATCTTAACTCTATAGCTTCTTTGCTGCAAATATTTAAGAAGGGTAATATTGGTTTGAAAGAGATTTTCTTTGAGTTTAGGTATACTGTTATAAATTTTGCTAACCAGACAAAAAATAGTTGTATCAATATTCAAGATGCAAATATAGTTAAGCAAATGAAATATGCATTGTTACCAAATGAGGTGGTTGCCTGTAATTCATTTATAGCAAAGCATATGGGAATTAGACCGGATGGCACAAGGAGATTCAATTCTGACGGTAGCGGCTATATCAGTCCGGAATTTAGGATGATGAATCCAATTATCAATGAGTTTACGTTTGGATTAAAGCAAATTGATATTCCCACAGGATTTGAACAATTTACAACAGCATTGGAAATGACTTTCCTTACTACAAACGAACAGGGTAAGAAGGAGGCACTTTCAAGAAGAACAGCTGCATTGCTTGGTAATACTGATACTGATGTCTCTGCGTTATTCGATAAAATGAAGAACTTTTACCGCTTCCGTTCGGAATCTCTCCATGAAGGTGATGGGAGTAATATTACGGATGTTGAATTAAAAGAGCTTGAGGACATTGTTCGTCAAGTGATTCAAAAATACCTCATTTTCTGTGAAGCAGAAATCATTGCAAATCCAAGTACCACATGGGATATTGTTAAAGCTAAAAAAATTCATGATTTAAAAAATATTGTAATAGGTTACAAGACGAGAGGAGTATTACCACAATAATTCTTGAGGAGAGATTATTGTCAGGTATTCCCCGGGTTCTTTGTTTCATATCAAGATAGTAAAATATCGTCGAGCCTAATTTACCTGATATAAGATATTAAAGATATGTCTCGGTTCATACTTATGTCATTTATGACTTCCCTATAAATAAAAGATTAGGTGGAGGTAAGGGTTTTGTTACACCTCCACCTAGCCTTACCTTACCATACCCCACCCCACCAGGCCGTGCCTTGCCCCACCTGGCCGCACCGTACCGCGCCCCATATTATATATCAATCCTCCCACAGTAGCTCTCGCCAAAGTATTGGAATGATACCATCCCTAAGAGCAGGCGCAATCATCCCTCTGTGTCGGAAATCCATTCTAGTAACGTGACATCTCCTGCAAAGGGTTCGAAGTTCGCAAAGCCGGTTACCGGAAAACTTTCCAGATTTGATATGATCTATATGACATTTATGAAGTTCTAATGGTTGGCCACAGTGCTGACATTTTTTTTTGTCCCGCAGCCAGACCTTTAGTCGGATATCCTGCCAAATATCATTGGTTGGTCTATGTCGTGGCATCATTAATTTCCACTTTCTTGACTTGTAAATTGAATTCCTCTACTGTATACCGACCAAAACCAATAGCTCGGCCATCTCCTAGACCAATGAATTGTCCTGAATGAATAACAATTGAGTGCATTTCTTCTCTACTAATTAGAGTTTTGTCCCATACAATGGAAAACCTCGATTGCCAACCGGGTGATAATGCAACACGGTAACGCATATTACGTGCCTTGGTGGTTGGTTGTTTGACTCCTCGAACATCGAGATAAACAGGAGCATCTGTGCAATTAACATAATCATTTAGATTTGTAGGAACAAAGCAGTTAAAATAAATATTTTCGTCCGCTATCTGGAGACACGCCGCTAGTTTTCCGACATGTCCACCGCGAGTACCGAAAGCTATACGAGAACCGGCTCGAAAATTAGCCAAAATATATTCGCTTGGTACGTATAGCTGACGCTTATCAGTCATAAGTACTGTGTGTTTCCATTCTTCAGGGTTATTTCCAGCGACACCCGATTTCTCGCGGCGTTCCAAAGGTATCGCATCGGGACCAAAATGATGGATGAGCATCGGTCGTATACCTTGAATGTGCACATTTGCTTGGATGACATTAGACATAGCAGGACTCCTCATAACAATAATATTTATTTGGCATCTTGGATTATTTCAAAATTAGAAGTAAACGTGACTCATAGTCCGTTGAACTATAGTAATCATTCCGAATAGACTAATGATCAAATCGGAGTGATAGCGAAATGGATATTAGAATTTCAGTTGGAAATAAAATTAGAGAATTGCGAAGAAAACAGAATTTATCACAGGAAGATTTAGCACATCTATCAGGACTCGATAGAACATATATTAATAGTGTCGAAAATGGTAGAAGAAATATTACTATCATTAGTCTTGAAAAGATTGCTAATGGGCTTAAAGTAAAAGTAAGCATTTTTTTTGATGCGTAAGTACTTTAAAATGTTGACTATAAGTCACATTAATATATGCCCCTCATATGAAAATTCTAAACATACATAAAGATCAATTTAGTAATTACAAAAATAGAACTCATCGAAAGGGGGGTTCCATAGCTTATAGTTGTAATTAAAAGTACGTTTAATCCAGGATTGCCAAATGCTGAGTTTTTATTGTTAGATACAATATTTTGTGGTAAAATATTCTTATAATTTACCTCATGTTATCGCCAATTGGCGTCTCATCCTACATTTGATGTAAGATTGAGGAATTTAATTTTTGCTCTCTATTGATAGAGAGTGATCTAGAGTGCGATTGAAAAAAACTCTGTATTGTCCAGGACTTAGCTTTGTGTTGTCCGGAAATAGAGAGTTTATTTAATCTTTAGAAGATGTTCGTGAAAGATGGCTTTTATGCTATCCATTGAATAGTTTACGAATGGCTCATCTAAAGATTCTTTTGCGTTGTGATGTTGAAGTGTCATTGCATTTTTTAGTAGTCACTTTAACGAGTTTGCTTTATATTAACATTTTAAAAATGGTATGAAGGTAGTCGTTTTAAAATTTAAGTATAGAAAGGGTGTATGCCATTAGTGAAACAGAAGTTCGCGAAGCCTTGTTATCTATGGTGTTGAATGTGTAGGAATGATTGGTTAATTGCTTCGCTTGTGGCTTAAAGCGATTAACCTTAGTTGCGTTTCGGTAAACATAAAGAAAATATCGAAATTGCCCATTTATTTGACGCCGTAGCTAATATGCTTTAAACTGATTAAGTTCCCTAACAATTGAATAGGATGCGTTTGTAATAGTTGATGGTAACGTATTAGAAGGAATTTTTATCTAGAATGTAAAAAGGTTTTATATTTCTACTAATCAAACGTGTTAGAAAGGATTTAGTAAACCTAAATCCCGTTCTAAAAGGGAAGGGGAGAATTAGTATGAAACGTGAACGAGGACGTCGCCCACGTAAGAGAGTATGTAGTTTTTGCGTAGATAAAGTTGTGTCTATGGATTACAAAGAGACACACAAAGTACGCAAGTATGTAACGGATCGTGGCAAAATATTGCCCCGCCGCATTTCAGGAAACTGTGCAATGCATCAGCGTCAAGTGACATTAGCTATCAAGCGGGCTCGCAGTATTGCCTTATTGCCATATAGTGTAGAGTAAAAACAAAGGGAGCGAGAGCTCCCTTTTCAATTTTTTAAACTTATTAGCCTACATGCCTCTACGCGGCACCACTGATGAATGAACGGGGTAGACTCTTCCTTGCGCAGTAGATTGTCCGTTTTTACAGAGTATGGTTAAATTTTCATAAGACAGAAGTGCAGGAGATTTACAGAGCTATCACGAACTATTGGATAGTGCAGTCAGAAACGTCCCGTACGAGTTATGGCCAGTGCTTCTCCGCAAAGTTAACATGTGCGAAGACAGTGTCTGCAAGAAGGCTAATTCGTGCGAAGACAGTGTCTTCGCGCGCGCGGGCGCTAGCTAATTTTTCTATAAAAATGGATTATAGGAGGGGGCAACCCTGGAAAATTTTGAAGTTGATGTTGTCAAGGGCTTAAGGGCCATTGATGAACTAAAGGTCAATTTAATTCAGGCACAGTGGCTTATCCAACATGGGACACTGAGTGGTTCAGAGGATGAGATGTTACAAGGGTTGGCTGATCTTGTTGGGATGAGTTATTTGCTTGCAAGGAGGTTGGGTTTTGACTTTTCCCGTCTGGATCGCATGCTTTTGCAACGTCTGGAGGGATTGAAAAATACGGATGAAATGAATCTGGAAAAACAGTGGGGAGATTTGAGCTTACTTTTAAGCTACCTTGCCCCTGAAGACTAAGCTAGGAGAATTGGTTAACATGTTTTTAAAAGATGAAGTGGCTTTGAACTATTTAGCAGGAGCTATCCTATTGACCTTTCCTTGGTTGGGAGTCGTTCTAGGAACATGGGGGTTTATATGGGGAGTTCTCATGTTACTCGCTGTGTTTTTAGTCGCTCTTCGAAGAGGGCTGTCGATAGCAGTGCTATCGCTATTAATTGGTTATGTTGCACCGTTAATTGTTTTTGGAGTAACAGTTTTCAATACGGTGAGCCTCGTCCCCCTGGCGGGGTTATTAGTTGTTTTGGGTTGGCAAAAGCATTGGCCAGTGCGTGTTACGTTCTTCTGGAGTGCTGCGTTGGCTGCAGTGATTGGGACAATACCCACACTTTCATTCATGGTGCAAGGGCTTAGTGAATTGACCGCAAGTGAGATGACTAATACGACAATTCAACAATACCAAGCTTCTGGATTACTGGAAGTGATGCAACAACAAGGGATCACCGAGGTACAGGTTCGAGAATTATTGCAACAAGGAATTCATCTTTATGCTTTAGTCCTTCCTAGTTTTGCTGCGCTGGTGGCATTAGTTGAGTTTGGATTTGTTTTTTATTTTGTGAGAATCTGGTTTAATAAAGATGAAGGACGGATCCCGTTTACGCATTGGCGTTTGCCTTGGTATTCAGTTTGGGGTGCAGTATTAGGTATTGTCTTCTATCTTTTAGGTGATCAATTTTCCTGGCCAATTCTTCATGTAGCAGGCATTAATATAATGGTTGTTTACGGAGCATTAACCTTAGTTTTAGGTATTTCTGTTTTTGTGTATTTTTTACAATCTCCAAGGATCCCTCGCTTTTTGAAATTGGCCTTAATCATAGCCGGCTTCATTTATCTCCTCTTCAGTATCATCAGTTTGATCATGTTTGGACTGTTTGACCTAGTTTTTAATTTTCGTCGTCTACCAGAAGAAGCGTAAGGAGGAATTTATATGAAGGTTATTCTTCAAGCAGATGTCAAAGGTACGGGTAAAAAGGGACAGGTTTTTGAAGTCGCGGATGGGTATGCCCGAAACTTTCTTTTTCCAAAAAAGTTAGCGATTGAAGCAACGTCTGGAAATATTCAAGATATCACACATAAGAAAGCGCTGGAAGATCGTCGCAAGGAGAAAGAAAAAGAGGCTGCGGTCCAATTAGCAGCTAAACTTAATACTCTTCAGATTGAAGTAAAAACGAAGACCGGTGAAGGCGGGCGTTTGTTTGGTTCAGTAACCAGTAAGGAAATTGCAGATGCTTTGAAAAAGCAACATGGGGTTGAAGTGGATAAACGAAAGGTAGAGTTAAAGGAACCGATTAAGGCGCTTGGGAATTTTGAGGTCCATGTTAAAGTCTATGCTGATGTGATCGCAACCCTCAAAGTCCATGTTTTATCCGTATAGGGAACTTACTTCAGATAGATATCTAAAATTTAGCTGAAGGTATACCGGGTCTTACTCTAATTTCGAATTATGAATTACGAGCCAGGTACCACGAAAGGGGACCCCTTATGAAAGGGATTTTGACAAAATGGTTAAATCATACTAATCTCGGTGATCGGTTACACGATGAGGAAGAGTGGAGCCGTGAAGTCGAGACACTCTATGTCCTGCTTTCGAATTATCATGGAACAGACAAGTTAGTATTGAAGGCTTCTAAATTAGAAGCGCTTAACCTTATGCGTTCCAATGAACTCGTTGAACGAGTTGCTGGATTACGCAAAATTGTCTCTGATGACCCTACTGTCCAAAAAATTCCTAAGCTTCAAGAAGTTCCGCAACTTCTAGATGAAATTGAGGAACAGATAGCGGAACTAATTGCCCGGCGTTCTGTGGAAGAACGGCTGGAGCGTGTTGTTAATGAAAAGATGCAGGAACGGCATGGGGATTATGTTAAAGAGATTATGATTCAAGTTCTTCGAGAGACGGGTGGACCGGAAAATGCTCAAACTCTCAAAAAACTGGCCGTGCTTGAAAAAATGCAAACCATATCACTAAAGCGTTCTGCATATGATGTATTGCGTCCTCAGACTGTGGAAGAAATCAAGGGACAGGAAAGTGCTTTGCAAGCCTTACTTGCCAAGTTAGCTACTCCCTACCCTCAACATATTTTGATGTATGGACCCCCAGGAGTTGGTAAGACTTCAGCAGCTCGGGTCGCTTTAGATGCGGTTAAGAACCATCCCCATTCACCCTTTGCTAAAGCGGCCCCGTTTATCGAAGTGGATGGCACGACTCTTAGATGGGATCCTAGGGATGTAACTAATCCTCTTTTGGGATCAGTTCATGACCCAATATACCAAGGAGCCAAACACGACTTGGCAGATACGGGCATACCGGAACCAAAAATGGGACTAGTGAGTGAGGCTCACGGTGGCATTCTCTTCATTGATGAAATAGGGGAAATGGATCCCTTGCTTTTAAATAAATTGCTTAAAGTACTCGAGGATAAGCGAGTATCCTTCGATTCTTCGTATTATGATCCGAGTGACCCCCATGTACCTCAGTGGATTAAGAAACTCTTTGATGAGGGGGCGCCTGCTGATTTTGTCCTTGTTGGTGCCACTACACGGGATCCTGCAGAGCTCAATCCAGCCCTTCGTTCCCGCTGTTCAGAGGTATTCTTTGTGCCGCTTGAGCCGAGAGATGTTCAGGACATAATAAGGCAAGCTGCCCGAAAACTTGAGGTGGAATTAGAGGACAATGTTCCGGAAATTATCAGTGAATATGTGATTGAGGGACGGAAAGCTAATAGTATCCTGACCGATGCCTACGGTTTGGCAAGGTATCGTAACCCGAATCAAGAGGGCGTTAGGGTGACAAGTGCCGATGTGTATGAGGTTCTGCGCTCGGCCCGACTTACCCCCTATATTTTCCGAAAAGTCCAACCTGGTTTGGAAATTGGAAGAATCTTAGGACTGGGAGTATCTGGATTTTTGGGTTCAGTGTTGGAGATCGAGGCGATCACCTTTGCTGGGCGGGATGGTAAAGGGACGTCTCGTTTTAATGAAACGGCTGGAAGTATGGCGAGAGATGCTGTATTTAATGCCACCGCCGTCATTCGTGATCTGACCGGTGAAGATTTGAGGAATCATGATGTACATGTTAATGTAATCGGCGGGGCAAAAATTGACGGCCCTTCAGCGGGTTTGGCTACAACACTGGCTATCTATAGCGCATTGAAAAAGCAGCCATTGCTTCAGGATGTCGCTGTTACTGGGGAAATTTCCATTCAGGGTAAGGTAAAACCTGTTGGTGGTATTTACGAAAAGATTTTCGGAGCAAAGCAGGTAGAAGTACGCAAAGTATTAATCCCACTAGAAAATATGGCTGATATACCTCAGAGTTTGCATGGCATTGAAGTAGTGGGAGTCAGTACGATAGAAGATGCTATGAAGCACGTATTTTAGTGAACTCGTTCAGCTAAAGCTGAACATCGAGGCTTCAGATACGATAGTCTCCAGTACGATAGTCTCCAGTGGAGAGTATCGCCGAAGCCGTGATCCCAGGAGAAATACTTAACGGCGTAGGATAGAGTATTGCCGAAGGCGCAGATCCCCAGATGATACTTATGCGCCGTAGGATTAGTATCGCCGAAGGCGCATAGCCACTGTCGAATACATTCGCGCCGTAGGATGGACTCTACCCCACCTGAAGTTTACGAAGAACCCACCCCCACTTATAGAAGTGGGGGGCTTGAAAACTTGATTATGAGCGGGTACGACCGGGAGGAGAGAGGATATGGAACTACTAAAAGTTCCACCACAGAATTTAGAGGCCGAACAAGCGGTCTTAGGTGCGATGATGCTTGAACCTGAGGTCGGAAGTTCCGTCTTTGAAATACTTCAACCGGAAGACTTTTACAGAGATAATCACCGTCTGATTTTTTCCGCAATTCGAGAGCTCTTCGAAAAAGGAGACCCAATTGACCTAGTCAGTGTCGCTGAGACTTTACGTCAGCAGGGACGGCTGGAACAGGTAGGCGGGATTGCGACGATCTCTGCGATTGCTCGATCTGTCCCTTCGGTGGCGAATGTGGAATACTATTCCAAACTTGTGACAGAAAAGGCTCTTCTTCGCCAGCTTATTCGTGCGACAAGCAGTATCTTAGAGCGGGGTTATGAGCAAGGTGAAGAGGCACATGTTCTCTTAGAGGAAGCAGAAAAACTGATCCTCGACCTTTCTCGTCGACGAGTAAAGGATGGATTTAGCTTCATTCGTGACGTTCTCCTAGAAACCTTTGAAAAAATTGAGTATTTATATGCTAATAAAGGAAATCTGACGGGTGTTCCCACCTTTTTCACGGAATTAGACCGGATGACATCGGGGTGGCAGCCTTCGGATTTGATAATCATTGCTGCGCGGCCCTCCATGGGAAAAACGGCCATGGTTTTAAACATGGCCCAAAATGCAGCTGTGCGAGCAAAAATTCCGGTTGCTATTTTTAGTTTAGAAATGTCCAAGGAGCAGTTGGTGCAACGTATGCTTTGCGGAGAAGCGATGGTTGATCAACAGCGCGTAAGGACCGGAGAATTACTTGATACAGATTGGCCGAAGCTAACTCGAGCGGTAGGTCCTCTTTCGGATGCTCCGATTTTTATCGATGATACGGTAGGGATAACTTTAGTTGAGCTCCGCTCCAAGGCTCGCCGCTTAAAAGTGGAACATAATTTAGGGTTGATCGTGATTGATTATCTTCAGTTATTGTCAGTGGGTGTTGGGAAAAAGACAGAAAGCAGACAACAAGAGGTGGCTCAAATTTCCAGAACCCTCAAAGGGCTTGCTCGGGAGTTGAAAGTCCCAGTTGTTGCTTTATCGCAACTTAACCGGGGTGTTGAGCAACGCCAGGACAAACGGCCGATTATGTCGGATTTGTTAGAATCTGGGGCAATTGAAGCCGATGCGGATGTGGTTTCTTTTATTTATCGGGATGAGTATTATAATCACGACTCTGAAAAGAAAGGCATTGCCGAGTTAATAATTGCAAAACACCGAAATGGCCCAGTAGGAACCGTTGAATTGGGTTTTCTTAAGGAATTTACTAAGTTTGTAAACCTTGAACGTCAACATCAAACTGCTTAAAGAAATCCCCTTGCCAAGTTCGTGGGCGGGGGGATTTTCATGTACTTATCAGACCCCCATGTTGCTGCGGGGCACCACTGATGAATGGAAAATAAAGCAGAATTGTCGAATGTTTTATGTATATTATCGCTTAATGTTCGATTATTGGATTGACAAGGAGGAGGAGGATTGTTAAGATGAATTTGTTTGTGGCTAGCGGTTCTTTACCCGTGAGTAAGTGAACTCGTTCAACTAAAGTTGAACATCGAGTCTTCGGTGGGAGAGTCTACCCCCACCGAAGCGGAGTACGGGGCACCACTCCCACTTGTAGAAGTGGGAGTCTCACGATTAGCTGAAAACAGCTCTAGGAGGTATACAATTGAAACATGTAGTGGATGTCCTAATTATAGGTGCTGGTCCGGCAGGAATTTTTACGGCTTTAGAGTTATCAAAACACAATAAGGAGTTAAAGATTCTAATTGTAGATAAAGGGCGTACTATTGAAAAGCGAAAGTGCCCTGCCCGCGCTACGGGAGTTTGTGTTGGGTGTAATCCTTGCGCTATTACCAGAGGGTGGTCAGGTGCTGGGGCCTTCAGTGATGGAAAATTATCTTTGAGTCCTGCAGTCGGCGGTCGTTTGATGGAATATATGAAAGAAGAACAAGCTCAGGAACTGATTGATTATGCGGATTCAATTTATCGGGGGTTCGGAGCCCAGGAAACAGTTTATGGTTTAGATAGCCGACGGGTTGAAGATATTCAATACGAGGCATCACGCCACAATATTGCGCTAATTCATTGTCCAGTACGTCATTTGGGAACCGAATTGGCTTATGATGTTTTAAAGGGTATGTATGAACATCTTATGAACAAGACAAACACGACCTTTTGGGAACTTGCTGAGGTAAAGGATATTTTAGCTGGACCTGAAGGGGTCATAGGGGCTACCATTCAACGCCGTGATGAAGAAGAGCTGGATGAAGTGACCGCCCGTTATGTGGTTGCTGCCCCAGGAAGAGGGGGGGCAAATTGGCTTACTGAGCAAACCATTCGATTAGGAGTAGCAACAGAAAATAATGAGGTAGATATCGGAGTACGTGTTGAGGTTCCAAACTCCATTATGGATCATCTTACCCGAGATCTTTACGAACCTAAGTTGGTTTATTATACGGACACCTACGACTTGAAAACACGAAGCTTTTGTGTTAATCCTGGCGGTGTTGTTTCTGAGGAACATTACGATGGTGATATCGCTGTGGTGAACGGGCATAGTTATGCCGACTCCGAGAAAAAAACCAAAAATACAAATTTTGCTTTATTGGTTTCAACTCGCTTCACAGAGCCTTTTAATCAACCGATTGAATATGGGCGATATGTTGCTCGGCTCGCGAACATGTTGACCGGCGGTGGCGTGATGGTTCAGCGTTTGGGGGATCTTCTGAAGGGTAGGAGAACAACTATAAGTCGTCTGCGTAAATCGACGACAATTCCGACTCTTTTATCTGCGGTTCCGGGAGACCTCAGTTATGTATTGCCAGAGCGGTACTTGACTTCCTTGATTGAAACCTTACAGGCCTTTGACAAAATTGCGCCGGGACTGTATTCGAAAAATACGTTGCTATATGGAGTTGAGGTTAAGTTTTATTCTTCTAAAGTCAAAGTAAAGTTGAACTTTGAAACAGCTATTCCCCGATTATATACTATTGGGGATGGAGCAGGAATTACCCGCGGATTGATACAAGCGTCAGCGACTGGTATCGTTGTAGGGAGAGATATTGTGACTAAGGTATAACTAAAAAGCTAAGCGCGGAAGCTAATAAGGACTCGTAATTAGCGAGGCCGCGGAATATCAAGGGGGCGAAGTTTTGCTCGATCGATATACTCATCCTGATATGGGAAGGCTATGGCAGGACGGATATGAATATGAGCGCTGGTTGGAAGTTGAACTAGCGGTTGCAGAGGTTATGACTAAGCGTGGAGAAATACCACATGAAGCTATGGAAGAAATCCGTGCCAAGGCAAAAGTTAACCCAAGTAGGGTCTTGGAAATTGAGAAAGTGGTACGTCATGACCTGATCGCTTTTCTTCAAGCGGTTGTAGAGGAAATCGGTGAAGCCGGAAAATTTCTTCATCTCGGCTTGACTTCATCCGATGTGAAGGATACCGCCTTAAGTCTCGTCTTAAGAGATTCGGGTCGTTTGTTAAAAAGAGACCTTGGAACGTTTCGAGATGCCTTGGTCATCCGAGCGCTGGAAAGTAAATATACCGTAATGGTCGGTCGGAGTCACGGTATACATGCAGAGCCGTTGACTTTTGGCTTGAAGCTGGCTTTATGGGTTGCCGAGATCGATCGTCAAATCGAACGTCTTGGTCAAGCAATTGCTTCAGTTAGTGTCGGAAAGATTTCAGGAGCAGTAGGAACGTATGCGAACGTGGCACCTGAAGTTGAAGAGGCGGTCTGTAGTCACTTAGGGTTAGAGACGGCCTTGGTAAGTAATCAAATCTTGCAACGAGACCGGCACGCACATTTTATGACTACTCTAGCCCTTATCGGCGGTTCACTTGAAAAAATTTCAACCGAGATTCGCAATTTACAACGAACAGATATTCTTGAAGTCGAGGAACCCTTTGCGGAAGGGCAAAAAGGATCCTCTGCGATGCCGCATAAGCGTAATCCGATCGTGTGTGAACAGGTGGCGGGAATGTCAAGGTTACTCCGTGGCAATGCCTTGGCGGCTATGGAGAATATTGCTCTTTGGCATGAACGGGATATGACCCATTCTTCTGTAGAACGGGTCATACTACCGGATAGTTGCATTCTTTTGGATCATATGCTCCGTCAGATGACTCGGGTGATTTCCGGGCTTAAGATTCGTGAGGATCAAATGAAGCGAAATCTACAAAAGACCTTTGGACTGACGTCTTCTCAGCGAGTTCTCTTAGCCTTAGTTGAACACGGATGTATGAGAGAAGAGGCCTATGCTTGGGTTCAACAGGATGCTTTTCACGCCTGGGACAAGGGGCTGGATTTCATTGAAGTCGTGACAGGAGATGCACGCATTATTAACTATTTAACCAAAGAAGAAATTCAGGGCTTGTTTGATTTGAAATATCACCTCGGGCACGTTGATGATATTTTCAAGCGACTGGGATTATAAGCGTAATATTCAAGTTTTCGTAGTGAAAGATGGGAGGAATATCAAATGGCTGCAGTAGTATTAATTGGTTCACAATGGGGAGATGAAGGAAAAGGTAAGGTTACGGACTTTCTGGCTGAAAGGGCGAACGTTATTGTCCGTTGCCAGGGTGGAAACAACGCTGGTCATACGGTTGTTGCGGATGGAGAAGAGTTTAAGCTTCACCTTATTCCTTCGGGAATCTTATACTCTGATAAAACCTGTGTCATTGGTAATGGTGTAGTGATTGACCCGAAGGTTCTTTTGGAGGAACTTGGTTACCTTGAAAAGCGGGGTATCAAGACAGGTAAATTGTTGATTAGTAGCAATGCTCATGTGATTATGCCCTACCACTGGGTTCTTGATGGGTTAGAAGAAGAAGCACGCGGGGCGAATAAAATTGGTACGACGAAGCGTGGTATTGGGCCTTGTTACATGGATAAGGCGTCACGGATTGGAATTCGTATCATTGATCTCTTGGATAAAGAAGAGTTTGCAGAGAAGCTTCGCCTTAATTTAGTTCAAAAGAATAATTTATTTGTGAAAGTCTATGGTCTGGAAGCTCTTAAATTTGAGGATATTTATGAAACTTACCTGGGTTATGCTGAACAACTTCGTTCTATGGTGACCGACAGTTCACTGGCGATTGATCAAAGTATTCGCTCAGGTGGAAAAGTACTTTTTGAAGGTGCCCAGGGGACTTTACTGGACATTGATCATGGTACCTACCCTTTCGTGACATCTTCTAATCCGATTGCCGGAGGAGCTTGTATCGGAGCAGGTGTTGGCCCAACCCGCATTGATCGTGTGGTCGGGGTAATAAAGGCATATACTACGCGCGTCGGAGAAGGCCCTTTCCCAACAGAACTTCTGGATGGGACCGGTGATCAAATGCAGGCTAATGGTCATGAGTTTGGAACCACCACCGGACGGCCGCGTCGCTGCGGTTGGTTTGATGCTGTTATTGCTCGTTATGCTGTTCGAGTGAGCGGAATTTCTGATTTTGCCGTTATGAAACTTGATGTCCTGACAGGGTTCGATACACTAAAAATCTGTGTTGGATATCGTGTTGGTGAAGAGATCATCCGCGAATTCCCGCAAAGCCAAAAGATTTTTAATAAATCTCAGCCTATTTATGAGGAAATGCCTGGTTGGCAGGAAGATCTGACCTCTGTCCGTCGCTTTGAGGATCTACCAGAAGCCGCGAGAAATTATATTCTCCGAATTGAAGAACTGACTGACGCGCCTGCTACGTTGGTCTCAATTGGCCCAGGACGCGAACAAACCATTGTAAGAGGCGAGATATTTTAAAACGGTAGTTTAACTAGGGCAACAGTCTTTGCGGGCTTTCAGCGGGATATGCGGTCCAGAAGACAGTGATCGGAAACATTTTCACTTATGATTTCATCCAATCGTGAGACTCCCACTTCAAGTGGGAGTGGGACCCCGTGCTCTGCTTCAACTTTAGTTGAACGAGTTCACTTAAAAGAAGTTAAATATAAGTATTGACACATATGGTACTATCGTGTAATATTTAAATTCGTGATGTAATTATTTGAGCCATTAGCTCAGTTGGCTAGAGCACCTGACTTTTAATCAGGGTGTCCCGCGTTCGAGTCGCGGATGGCTCACCATTTACTTGACACGGATAGGAATCTCGTGTAGTATTCATATTTGTGAGCGTGATTTGCTCGAACAAAGAATTTTACCCATCCATTAAGGCCCGTTGGTCAAGCGGCCTAAGACACCGCCCTTTCACGGCGGCTACACGGGTTCGAATCCCGTACGGGTCACCATTATCGAAATTCGAAGATCGTGGTTCGAAGTTCGAAGAGTGAATCTTCGCAGATTAGAGCTTATGATCTCGATGATTGAATAATGTCTAGAGTGATAAGAGGAATACAGAAGTTCGAATATCGAACTTCGAACATCGCATCTCGATTTTGCCTCGGTAGCTCAGTCGGTAGAGCAGAGGACTGAAAATCCTCGTGTCGGCGGTTCGATTCCGTCCTGAGGCACCATTTATCGCCTTGACGAATAGGCGATGCTTGCTTATGAATTTGTTATATCCTGCGGACGTGGCTCAGTAGTAGAGCATATGCTTTCCAAGACCGAACTGAAAATTTGCATGTTCGTCTGTAGCAAATTTATAAAAAAATACTGATATATCAAGGGTTCTGATGATTTCCTCTATGGAAATAATCAGAACTTTCTTTATTGCAGCCAATGCCCATAATACCATAAATCTAATATCGGACTTAAAAGAAGCTGCACACCCGAGAGTGTAGCTTCTTTGATATTCTAATATAATATTTTTTTATCGAAGTATAAAATTTTATGATATATACAAGGCTCAAAAGACATATCATAATAAATTGACTGAACGGTCGGGCATTATTAGAAGGGAGGTTAATAATGGCAAGACTGAAAGATAAAGAGGAAACGATCCTCAATGCAGCTTTTGAAGTGTTTAAAGAGAACGGTTTTACAAATGCCAGTATGAAGGATATCGCAGTGAAGGCTGGACTGGGAAAGGGAACCCTTTATGAATACTTTCAGAACAAGGAAGATTTGTTTATACAGATAGTCAAGGCTAAATCAAACCATTTCTTTAACGAAATGAATAATAGGATAAGCGATAAAATTACACTGCGGGATAAATTGAACGAAATGATTAAGATTACCCAGGAAACGATAGAAGAAGTTGAATTCTTATTCAAGTTTATGATGTTTGGTCAATTCCTCGCCATGAGCAGCGAAGCGAAGCATAAGTTATTTGAAATATTTGTGAGTCACAGGGAGAAATATGTGAATTTAATGCGGGAACTCTTTGAAAAAGGGTCTGCAGACGGGATTCTTAGGGAATTTGACTGGGAGTTTGTGGCGAGTCTCATACCTCAAATGATTGCCACTGATTGTAATTTTAAAGTACACATATTGGGCGGTTGCTGGTTGCAGCAGCAAAAAGATCTTGATAGGGAAAAAATGATTGATTTTATACTTAACGGAATAGGGGCTAAAACAAAGTGAGGATAGATTCTTTTTTAGTCTAAATGAGGAGTGAAGGTATGAGTAAAAAGAGAATAATCTTAGGCGTAATTATTGTACTTATCTTGATAGTTGGAGTTGCACTTTTTCGTCACAATGTATTTCAATCAATCTTTGCTGCCAAGGGTAATCAAGGTAAGGAAACTGTTGCCAATAACAAGGTGGCAGTAGAAGTAATTAAGCCGAAAGCGGTAGCTCAAGGTGAAGGGACATACTATAAAGCAACTTTGGAAGCTGATCAGGAAGGCATTGTAAATTCGAAAAATAGCGGAAAGGTTATCAGTGTTTTATTTGAAGATGGACAGCATGTCACTCAGGGTGAGACACTTGTAGTTTTAGATGACCAGGATATTAAGAATCAGATAAAGTCCGCTGAAAGTCAGTTGGAGGTCTCCAAGGCGTCTTTACAAAAGCCGGAAGCGAGCTTAGAAAGTACTCAACGCTCCTACGATCGGACTAAAGTACTGGTAGATCAAGGTGCTCTCGCCAAGGTTGAACTGGATAATGCAGAAACTTCTTTGAAAATGATTAAGGGTGACATTGCTTCAATTCAAGCTAATATTCGAGTAGCGCAGACCAATATCGATAATTTGCAGACTGCCTTGGCGGATACGATCATTCGAGCTCCGATCACCGGTGTTATGGATGGGAAGAATGTCAGTCTAGGACAGTTCCTCTCACAAGGAAACGTTCTGGGGAAGGTTAAGGATACGTCATTGATAAATGCCGTTATCGAGGTAGACCAAGCGCTAATTCAGACCATAAAGGTGGGACAAAAGGCTAGTTTAAAGCTTAATGAAGAGGATACGGAAACCTATGAAGGGGTCGTAAAAAGTATCAACTCTTCTGCAGATCCATCTTCCCGAGCTTTCAAGGTGAAGATTCAATTGGATAATGCGAAGTTGTCCTTAAAACCAGGGGTATCTGCTAAGATCATGCTGACGAACGATGCTAAAGTCCAGAACTTTGCAATCCCTGTAGCCCTGATAACCGGGAAGGAAGGAAACTATACCGTATTCATCAATGATAATGGAATTGTCCAGAAACGTGCCGTTACAGTTGGATCCTTGGCAAACAATCAAGCAGAGATTACATCGGGACTTCAAGGGAATGAATCCATTATTTCGACAAACCTGAACATGATTCAGGAGGGCGATAAGATCACGGTGGTTTCAGAATAGGGGGAATTAAGGGATGTTTATAACAAACATTAGTATAAAACGGCCAGTGTTTATTATCGTGATCATCATGGTATTCCTTCTGGTAGGGATCATGTCTTATCGTGGATTGAACATCAATGATATGCCTCAAGCAGATTTCCCCTATGTTACAGTTTCCATAACACAGCATGGAGTTGCCCCCGATCAAATGGAAACCAATGTGGCTAAGAAAGTTGAAGAATCTATAGGGCAAATTTCCGGTGTCAAGCATGTTTATACGAATATCAGTGAAGGCTTATGCAATGTTATCGTTGAATTTGCCTTGGAAACATCGCCGGACGTTGCTGCCCAGGAAGTGCGAGACAAAGTCAGTTCGATCAGGAAAAGCCTTCCTGATGATATCGATGAGCCAATTATAGCCAAATATGATTTTTCAGCCACGCCAATCTTATCGCTGGCAGTAAGTGGCACAATGGATAATCGTGTCATTTCCAAGCTTGTGGATGATGTTATCACCAAGGGTTTATACGCGGTTAACGGTGTAGGCTCGGTCAAGGTATACGGTAAAGAGGAAAGAGAGATCAAGATTAAGCTGGATCTCGAGAAGTTAGCTGCCTATGGTCTGTCTCCAGCTGAGATGGTTAGTGGAATCCAGAATGGCAACATGGAAAAACCAGGCGGGAAGATTACTGACGGGCAAAGTGAAATATCCCTTCGGACTGACAACAATGTCAAGAGTCTAGAGGATTTTTACAACATTACGGTTGGGACACGTTCAGGTCGCGAGATTAAGGTTCGTGATGTGGCTACGGTATCGGACGGAATTAAAGATCAGGTCAGTATCTCGTATTATGACGGCAAAGAGGCCATCGGGATCGATGTTATTAAACAGTCGGGTTCAAATACGGTGCTGGTTTCGGATAATGTAAAAAAGCAATTGGAGCTTATCAAGGGAGTGCTTCCTCAAGGGATAACTATAGATGTTGTCGCGGATAATTCTGTGTCCATTCGTGATTCAGTTGATGAAGTTGTAAAAACTATCTTTGAAGGGTGTATCCTGGCAGTTATTATAGTGTTCCTTTTCTTAGGAGAATGGGAAAGCACTTTAATCAGCGGGATTTCACTGCCAACCTCGATTATTACTACTTTCATCGCCATGAAGGTCATGAATTTTTCGCTTAACACCATGTCTCTCATGGCGCTATCACTAGCGGTCGGCTTGTTGATTGACGATGCAATCGTGGTGATCGAGAATATTGTTCGGCACTTGCATATGGGAAAGCCACCCTTGCAGGCAGCCCGGGAGGGTACCTCAGAAATTGGGCTGGCGGTAATGGCTACAACCTTTGCGGTGGTCGCGGTGTTTGTGCCGATAGCTATGGTTACGGGGATTATCGGCAAGTTTTTTATTGAATTTGGTCTCACTGTAGCCTTTAGCATGCTGGTTTCCCTGTTCGTGTCCTTAACGTTAGTGCCTATGATGTCTTCCAGATTGTTGAGGGCAGAGAGAAAAGCAAAGAAAACTTTTATTGGTCGTTTTTTAGACGGGTTTAATGACAAGTTTGATGCACTGGGAACGAACTATTCCAAATTCTTGAAGGTTGTTCTTAATCGCCGCTGGATTACTTTAAGCTTAACTGTTGTGCTTTTTGTCGCTAGCATCATGTTGGTTCCTCTGTTGGGCTTTAGCTTTGTCCCAGCTACTGATACTGGGAGCATTTCGATTAGCGCGGGTACAGACTCCGGTTTGACTCTGCAGGCTGGAGGGGAAAAAGCTAAAGAAATCGAAAAAAGGCTGAAGAATTATCCTGAGATAATGCATGTTTATACAACTGTGAGTTCTGACGCTATTTCAATAAACGTGAAGCTGTCCGAGAAAACAGAACGAAAAAAATCGTCTAAACAGATCGCTTCAGAAATCAGAGACGACATAAAAGGAATCGCTGGAATTGAATTGGCAGTAAAAGCAGCTTCGCTAGGACCCGGTGAAGGGAAGGATGTCTCCTTTGTGATCATGGGGACCGACCAGGAGGTACTACAGGGTTTTGCTCTAAAAGCAAAACAGTTGCTGAGTGAGGATCCTCAGACCAAAGATGTCGGGATCAATGTTAAAACCGGCAAAACGGAAACCAAATTAGAGGTGGACAGAGATAAGGTCACGGATCTTGGTGTTAATACAACCCTTGCGGCTGAGACGATACGGGCGCTTTTCGACGGAATCGATGCCGGAAAGTTCGAGTATGAAGGTGAGCGGTATAATGTAAGGGTTTCCTTGAAGGATAATCAGCGTAAAAGTTTGGATAATCTGGATGGTATTTATGTAAACAGTACAAAGGATCCATTAAAAATGATACCCCTAGCCAATGTTACCAAAAAAGTACTTTCCACGTCGTATTCTTCAATTCACAGATATGATAGGCTTAGACAAATTGAGCTTTCGGCAAATCTAGAAGGAATAGCCGCTGGAGATTTTTTACAAAAATATGAGAAGAAGCTTCAGAATGAGCTTGATATTCCCAAGGGAGTGATTGTTAAGGTTGGGGGAATGAACGAAATGATGCAGGAAGGCTTTGGTAGTCTTGTGACAGCACTCCTGATGGGTATATTGTTCATGTTCCTAGTTATGGCCATGCAGTTTGAAAGCTTTTTAGATCCTATCGCGATCATGTTTTCTCTGCCCATGGCGTTGATCGGTGCAGTTCTAGGACTGTTTATCGCAGGTAGTGAGCTTAGTATTATGTCCCTCATTGGAATCATTCTGCTGATGGGATTAGTAGCTAAGAATGGCATTCTGCTGATTGACTTTACAAGGCAGAGAAGAAATGAAGGACTTAGTGTAAAAGAGGCTCTGATCGAGGCTGGGGCCGTTCGGTTACGACCTATTCTGATGACGACTTTGGCTATGATCTTCGGGATGATTCCCGTTGCCACTGCAACAGGAGCAGGGACAGAGATGCGCGCGCCTATGGGGCATGCGGTCATCGGGGGGTTGATCACTTCAACGTTATTGACACTCTTTATTGTTCCGGTGGTCTACTCTCTGTTGGATGATCTGAAGAAAAAGTTCCGCAGGAAAACTAAAAGTACTGTATCCCCCAATTCACCATACGAAAAAGGAGATCTCTTACACGACAGCTCTATGTAATGTCGTAAAAAAAGTTACACAGTCGAGAAAAATAGATCATAAATATCCACCTTTAGCATGGGTTATAGGCACGATCCTTGGTACATCTATTTTCTTATATTTTGACATCCCGGTAGGAAGTATGAAGTAGCACTCTTTATTTATAGAAAAAGACCCTTGTGATGAAACACTTTTTCATCACAAGGGTCTGCTAGTTAGTGGCCACGAGGTTTCTAAAAACAGGACCCATTCACTTAAACTCGATGACCCACCCTTCCGGAGCCTCCACTTCGCCGTACTGAATACCTATTAGATGGTCATAAAGCTTCTTTGTAACGGGGCCCACCTCGGTTTCGCTGTAGAAGATGTGTTTATTCTTAGCATTGGTTAGGCTACCTATCGGCGCGATGACTGCAGCTGTACCGCAGGCACCTGCTTCTGCAAACTCATCCAAGTTGTTGATGTAGACGTCTCTTTCCTCCACCTTCATCCCAAAGACCTTCTCCGTAATATAAAGCAGAGATTTTTTCGTAATGCTGGGGAGGATCGATGGAGAAATTGGAGTGACAAATACATTGTCCTTGGTAATGCCAAAGAAGTTTGCTGCACCAACCTCTTCGATCTTAGTATGGGTTTTAGGGTCCAGGTATACGCAGTCATGATAGCCTTCATGGGCAGCGGACTCATGGGGCAACAAGCTGGCCGCATAATTCCCGCCTACTTTGACTGCTCCTGTTCCGTATGGTGCAGCCCTATCGTACTCGGAAACCACCAATTTGATCAGGGACAGTCCACCTTTAAAATAAGGTCCGACTGGTGTGACGAAGATACAGAAGATATATTCCGTAGCCGGGCTGACACCTATGTTATCGCCAACGCCAATCACAAAGGGCCGTATGTATAATGTTGCACCGGAGCCGTACGGAGGAACAAACTCCTCGTTGGCTTTGACGACCATTTTAACAGCTTCAATAAACTGCTCTACCGGAACCTCTGGCATGAGAATCCTCCTACAGCTTTCCTGCATGCGCTTCGCATTCTGGTCGGCCCTAAAAAGTCCTATAGTCCCATTCTTTCTTCTGTAGGCTTTCAAACCTTCAAAGCACTGCTGGCCATAGTGAATTGCAGTGGAACCCATGCTAATGGTCAATGTGTTTTCCTTTACCAGTTTTCCTTCATCCCAGGCGCCATCCTTCCAGCAGGACACATAATTTGCATTGGTCTTTCTATATGAGAATCCTATATTTCCCCAATCGAGATTTGCAGTATTCGTCATCAGATTTCCTCCTTGTTTTCCGTTAATAATTTAAGTATTACATCAAGATTATTATACATATTATCACATCTGAAAGTAAAATGAAGAATAATAATGTTTATCTACAGTAACTTCAAGACAAACATAATTGACATTCCGATACTCAAGGTGGCAATAATATTACGGCTCTTATAGGCCACAAAAGCAGCAATTATGCCCGCAATCAGGTAGTGATTGTTTAAACTAATATCCAAATATCCCTTGGGTAAAAGTAATGATGGTACGATTAAGGCTGTCAATATGGCAACTGGGACATATTTTAACCACCTGTTTAACCAGGTTGGTACCCCTGTATACCGGAACAAAGCTAGAGCACCGAATCTGGTAAAATAGGTAACTAAAGCCATCCCTATAATGATGTAAAAAACTTCACTACGCATGTTCGCTATCCCCCTCTAATAGGCCACCTATTAAACTTGCTGTCAGGCAGGCGATAATAATATACCACTTACCGGGTAAATACAGGGCAGCATATACCGAAACCACTGCTGCCGTACCGAATACAATTAGACTGATGCGGTCTGCCAACAGCGGTATCAGCAATACCAGAAAAGTTGCCGGCATAGCAAAATCAAGCCCCCAAGTTAAGGGGTCGGAAATGTAGCCGCCCAAAACTACCCCGGCTACGGTTGACAAAATCCAAACTAGATAAAGCATCGTACTCACGGTCAATTGATAGAGCGCACTATATCTGGCCTTGTGAATTCGGCTGATGGTCAGAGCATACGTTTCGTCGGTCAAAAGGAATGCCAGGAGTGCTTGAAGGGGAAAGGGCAGTTTAATCATATAGGGCGCCAAGGATGATCCCATGATCAAGTGGCGCAAGTTTACCAGTAAGGTAGTAAGTATAATAATTCCCCAGCCCGTTATGCCTGCACCCAGCATGGTAATCCCAATGAACTGTGACGCACCGGCAAAAACAATGACAGACATTGAAATAGTTTCTAGACCTGACATGTTTGCTGTCAGCCCCATTATCCCGCAGGTGATACCAAAGGGTATTACCCCGAGCACCACCGGAGTGCACTCGCGGAGTGCCACCCATGCTTCTTCCGCAAGTTCGTTCTTACCTGAGAGGAGATTTGATAGCTGCATAATCATTCCACCTACTTCTGATATTTTGTTAATCTTAACGAGAAGGCAAAACATTGTAAATATCCAATTGCCAAGTTATAATAGAAATTGGATACAAAATAAGGGGAAATGCTAAATGGACATATCCAAACACCTGAATAGCGCGGAGTTGGATACCTTGAATAAGCAACCGCTCTATCTGCAAATCGCCTTACTCATTGCAGACAAAATCCAAAAGCAAATCCTGCCTTCAGGTACGAAGCTTCCCCCTGAACGGGAATTAGCTGACCTCTTTGCTGTAAGCCGTACAACTGCTATTAATGCCTATCGCAAGTTGGAACAACAGGGATTGGTATGGACAAAAGTAGGTAGCGGGACTTATGTCGCGCAAGCACGTGATTTAGAGTCCTTATCTGAAGTTCCTTGGCCCCAACTGTTTACTGCCTATCCTAAAAACCCCTTAGCGTCGATCTTGAGGGATATGGTTTCTACTCCTGCGCCAGGTAATATATCTCTGGCCGCAGGCATGCCAGATCCGGATCTTTATCCTCTGGAGACCTTTACTGAGTTATTTAACCACAATATTGGAAAGACCGCCCCAGGTGATTTTGGACATATTCCTACAGAAGGTTATACCCCGTTGAGAAGGGCAATCGCCGCAATGTTGAGCGAGAAGGGCATATCGGCCTCGACGGAGAACATACTCACGCTCTCCGGGTCTCAACAAGGCTTATATTTACTTAGCAAAGTATTGTTGGAGCCAGGCGACTATGTTGTGATGGAAGCACCGACTTTTATCGGTGCGATTCAGGTTTTTCAAGCTGCAGGGGCAAGGGTTTTAAGCTTGCCTTGCTCGGGAAAATTATCATTGGAGCTGTTAGAGGACTTTCTAATTCGCTACCGGCCAAAATTGTTATATATCATTCCTACTTATCAAAACCCGACCGGCAGGGTAATGACTACACAAGAGCGCCAAGATTTAATGAAACTTGCAAAACGTCATCGACTTGTGATAGTGGAAGACGATCCTTATAGCGATTTGTGTTATGGCGAACAGCCCCCTCAGGCTCTTAAAACCTTAGATTCCTACGGAGGAGTAATCTATCTGGGGACTTTCTCAAAAATTCTATTCCCAGGTTTACGTACAGGTTATCTTGCAGGTCCGCCTGTTTTAATCAACCGTCTTGCCCTGGAAAAACAGTTTATTGACCTGCATTCAAACAATATAGCCCAATGGCTTGTGACGATGTTCTTGAATGAAGGGAGGCTTGCAGAGCATCTGACTACTGTGCGGAGGGAATATAAAAAGCGCCGAGATACAATGGCAAAAGCTCTCCAGCGTTTGTGTGCAAACGATATTGAATTTACCGTACCCGAGGGAGGGTTTTACTTTTGGTGTAAGTTAAAACAAGCGGGCACTTCCCAGCGACTCCTACAGGAAGCTGCCAAAAACCGAATTTCCTTTGTGCCTGGCGAAGCTTTCCATACAGTACCTACCCTTGATAAAGACTTTCGACTCTGTTTTACGACTTACAATGAAGCAGTTTTGCTGGAAAGCGTACAGCGCTTGTCCAAAACTTTGACACAAATAACAAAAAAGAATAAAAATAATGATGTACCGCCTTGTTCGGTATGGCCGATTGTTTAACCTTCACCATCCGAAGCCCGTCTACGTATGCTGTAATTAAAGCTACCAAAAAGGCGGGAATCAAAATGAATGAACCAATCACTGAACGTACGCCGCAAGGCATCGCTGCTGAGATTAATAGGATCAAACAACAGACTTGTAAAATCATGCTTACCAATGCCATCGAGGTCGGCAAGCGCCTGAAGGAGGCCAAGGCCTTGCTCCCGCATGGAGAATGGAGAAAATGGTTGGTCGAATCGGTGAGCTATTCCCAACGCACAGCCAACAGGCTGATACAGCTCTTTGAAGAATATGGAGATAAACTGTTCGCTTCCATCGATGACGGCGGCAGGTCAAATTCGTCAGCGCTGACGAATTTGACCTACTACCAGGCCCTTCTCCTGCTGGGGATTCCGGAAGATGAGCGGGAGAAATTTATCTATTTGCATCCACACCATTTTATTGTTGCCAGAAAGCAATATATCAAGTTGTAAGAGTTGACATATTTGATCTCTACGCTTATAATTCTCTTTGTTGGGAAAAGGGTAGCCAATGCTCCTAACAGGACTAATGGCAGAAAATCATTATTATTTTAGTTAGACATAGCTTGATCAAAAGGCTGAAAGCCTTGACGAATCAGCGAAGCTTGTCTATAATGAGTTTGTTAATCCATGCGGACGTGGCTCAGCGGTAGAGCATTGGCTTCCCAAGCCGAGGATCGCGAGTTCGAATCTCGTCGTCCGCTCCATAAGAAATGTAGGCACTGCAAGGGATTGCAGTGCTTTTATGTGTTGTAGGGGAAGTGTTGAGAATAGCTTTGACGACAACTAGCATGGAGAGCTTCTAGGGGTATTGGGATATAAGGAAGGGGAAAATAGTACATCATATCCGGACTATACCGTAGAGAAGGCCGCAGACCTATTTTTGTTGCTCCGCCATTAAGTGGATTGTGTTATTGTGGATTGCACGAGCCAATTATCTGGAGACGATTTATCCACTATAGCCTTGAGAAATGCAGATCGAGTGCTTCGATGCGGGACAGCCGATTTAAAAGGCCTGTCTTTTTTTGATGCTCAGTTGCCAGTGTTGTCCATGAACAAAGACTTCCGTGTTGAAAAGCATCTTAAAGCGTTATCCGGATTCAAAAGTCATTTTCCTAAAAAAGAAGTCGCTGAAGCCTATGGATTACCCTTGGTGAAAACAAAGGCAAAGCCTACAGATGCAGAGGAAGAGTTGTTGGCCAGCAAACAACGTGGGCAAGCTCTTCTTATGGTTGGATCAAAACGGCTGAGAGCTAACTTTGAAATACCCGATTACAAATTTGAATACATGGGTAAAGCCGGAGGAAGATAGTGAGGTGAGCGCATGGCCGACCCCGTAACCAGTAAAGTCCTTTTTCGCCTGGCTGTTTTGGCCGCCGACGAAGATGGAAGAAGGAACCTTTTAATTTTCTTTTCAATACCTATAGCCCTGGTTCTTCTAATCCTCATGATCTTCGCCTATATCCTTGCAAGCCCGCTATCTTTCATAGCGGGCTTTTTCACGAACCCAAACGAAATGGCAGCCCTCCAAGCCTTCCGTGCGGAGTATGGCGATAAAGTACGCCTCCAAACGGGAGCCATTATCTTAAACGGAAAATATCCTATGCCAGTAGTAGGTGTAATTACCTCACCCTACGGGCAACGTATCCATCCTGTCACTGGGAAGCTAAGTTTTCACACCGGTATTGATATTGCTCCGGAATGGCATAGCGAAATCAAGAGTATTGCCAATGGTCAAGTTGTCGAAGTAGGGATTGACAATAATTACGGGAATTACATCTTGATCAAACACGATTATCCGGATGAAACCTTCTACTCTTTTTATGCCCATCTATCCAAAATCTTCGCCCTTCCTGATCAAGAGATCTTCACTGGTGACATCATCGGTCTAGAAGGAGGCAATCCGGAACTCGATCCAAATCCAGGTACCAGCACTGGCCACCATCTCCATTTTGAGATCAGAACCTCCAGATTATCATGGAGCCATACGGACCCGGTGGCTTACCTATACGCCCCCCAAAAAAACAAAGAGGGGGGGGAATTCTATTGAAGGGACGTAAAACAATAATTGAATTATTTATCTATACTTATATCCTAGTTGTCGCTGTCATCCTGCTCATTCAGGATAAACGAGAACCTATGCCCATAGAAATCCATCCTGATTTCACCCTGCAAGGAGTTGATTATGATGTTACTTTACCTAACAAGTAATATAAATCTTGGTCTATTCGACTTTATCCAAGATGAAACTATTCCGATTAAAAAACTTTCCGGGGAATTTAACCTTAAGAAGTTTGTCATCCGAGATATGCGTAGCATCAGTCATATCAAGTATGTTGCAATTGATCATCAAGCCCTTAACGACACTGATGAAGAGTTAATTGAAGGTATTCTCGGCTTTTGGGCCATGTATGACGCAAGAATAGTCTATCTGGCCGAAGGAATGATACCAGGCGATGAGCTGCTATCCAAACTCTATGCTGCCGGAGTAAAAAACTTTGTCACGGCCGAAGATCCGGAAGAGATCAAGATGGAAATCCTGGAGTGTATCAGTCCTGAAGGAATGAGCTATGAGAAAGCAGAACGATTCAAAATCCAACCGATCGAAGACGAGCCAAGGCCTAAAGTGAAACGGGCTAAGCCCAAAACTGAGTCTATGAAAGCAGAAAAAGAGAAGGGGTTGGAACAGGAGCCGGTAGACTATGTAGTGGTCAATAAGACGACGAAATTAGGATTGGATACTGAAAAAGAAAGAACGGGGATAGCCGTGGGCGTTGCAGGGATCACTGGGAAGACTGGAACAACTACAACGGCTTTAAATCTGGCCTATTTCCTATCAAGCCAAAACCCTCCGTCAGATCGTAAGTAAACATCCAGAGCATCAAGGATACTTTACTGCTTACTCACCAGATCTATTTGACCCGAGCCCTAACCGCATGATCTGGACAAACATCATGAGCGATTACCTAATTGCCAAACCACCGGAAGAAAAAACTGCATGCTTGGAATAAAGACCTCAAAGACCCCCTACCAATGGCAGAGATAGAAAAAATCTATCGCTCTGTCATTACAGGCCGCCACCATGCCTCCCCCCGTGTCCTTTCATCCATAACTGGCCTATCTGCACATATAAAAGGCTGGTACAAATGGGCTAAGCCCCGCGATCGGAGAAGGGACCATATAAGGGAAGTCAAAGGCGATATCATTGATGATCTCCTCCAACATAAAACCGTTACTGAAACTCAAAAAGACTGGTCAGAACGTCTAGGTGTTGCTTACAGAACCCTAAAAGAAGCTTTATCTCAGCTCCGTAAAGAGGGCATCATCGAAGCCCAAACCTCAAGGGGAAAGTATGCCCAATCCTCTTACAGCCTTTCTGGAGGATATTTAAACTCTCTAACCTATACCAATCTCCCAGCTGCCGCCGGAGCAGAAACCTTATTTTCAAACGGGATTTTAAAAGGGCATACTGCCATATCACCCTTAAAGGGTACTTTGTCTTTCTCCAAAGAGCATTCTACAAGAAGTGGTACTGAATATGGGTAATCGGAGAAAACCTGCTTAAAGAAGAAAGCTCAGGTTGTGGATAATTAATAAAAAGAAAAAAAGAGTCTGGAAAAAGAATATACAGGCCTCTTTCATTGGATGAGGTTAAGGGCACACATTCAAGAAGGTTTTTATTTTCAATAGTGCTAACTAGATAATGCAGCGAAGGTCGCCCTGACATCATCAGAATAGGATCAATTACAATTAATAAATGGAATCCCTTATCGACATAATCATCAGCCGGATACTCCTCAAACGCCGATTAGGATGGTCACATGGTGCAGTGTGGCGCTGATAAATTAGGTTAACTGCCAAAGACGTTCTTTTGAACAAGTTGGATATTTACTAACATTTGTTACTATTGCAGGAATATTTGGGCAACATGTTGAATTCTAGGGGAAATGATTTATGTCAATTACTTAACCCTACAAAAACAGCCGCGTTTCCATATACGAGATTGTTAGAGAATTTAGTTGTAATCATTTTGTTTATAACCAACCTAAAATCCCTTGAAAAATTATACCTACACAGGCTCATCCACGTTAAATGCTTTATAGATCGCCTTTTGATCTTTGGTTAGTGGAAATAGAATTCGAGTTCCATTTATTATTTGTAAGCGAAGTTTCGACAGAGAAATCAGCAACTTCTTCATAGTCATCCTTTTGTATAGTTCTTTTTCCAGCATGACTTTATGGATATGTGCTGCAAGTATTAATGAGATGAAACCGACAAATAGCTTGTTCTGCATGATGTCTTCTCTATGTACTCTTAATCTTCCAAGGTCTAGACTGTTTTTTAAACGGAGGAAGCCCTTTTCAACAACATCCTTTTCCCGGTAAATTCTGATTGATTCTTTGGCATCAACCACATCATTCGTTATGATGACCAACCAGCCTGCTGTTTCCAATTCCTTATTGATTACATTCTCTTTAATGCTGATGGTGTAACCGGAAGGGGATTTCTCCGAGCTGCGGATGAGGAGGTATTTGCAGTATTCCTCTTCATTCAGGGTGGCTGCGGGATTAGCCTCTGCCCGTTCTTTTAGAAGGGTTACATGCGCAAAGAGGTTCTCGCGGAGTTTCATGGCTTTTATGGCATTATAGTAAACATGCGTGTGAATCTTGTGATCCTTGTTCCAGGACCTGAGTTTGGTGACCCCGCGCATGGAGTCGCCCCCTGAAACAATGGTGTTTTGAAGGCTGTCGATATCTTTGCGCTCACCTTCCACTTGCTTTTTTGCAAAGCTGGATGTAAAAGGAACGGAGATGATGAAGCGTAGTTTTGCCGTATCGTTCAACATGGCGTTTACATTTTTGGTACTAAAGAACCCCTTGTCCATGACAATCAGCGTGGGTTTCCCTTTCGATAGGGCATCCATTTTAGCCAACGTGGTTTTCAGTGTGCTGACATCCTTAAGACTGCCACTGTATGCGGTCTGATAGATGGGAAGCCCTGACTTCTCACCCATAAGCATGCAGAGGTTGATCTGAGGAAGAGCTTCCTTGTCCCGGTTGTATCCCCATTCAACGTCTTCAATCAGGTTAGAGTAGGAGGAGATGGACGTGATGTCAAGGGCAAGGTATTCCTGTTCACTGCGGCACGTGCACCATGCCTGGTAAAAGTTCTCCCTGGCATCTGGGGTTATAGCAATCAGTAATTCGCTAATTCGCTGTGAAGACATGCTGCCTACAGGAAGGCACTCTGTACTGTTAAGCCAGTCCTCGCAATAAAGAAACGGATCTCCAGAGGATATCAGGTAACAGGCAAGGTTGAATATCTCCTGCCAGTAATTTGGCAACGCATCTTCTAACGCCCTGAGTAGTCCGGTGCTTTTCGCAATGCTCTGGAATAGGTAAAAGGCTCCATAATCTTTTATGGATGAATGCTGGATATCATCAATGGAAAACGTCATGGTCGTTGTAGGTATCTCAATAGGAGTTCCTTTTTTAGCCATATCGGCTAGATACTCAGGCTTATAAACCGGATTTCCCGTTACGGGATCGATCTTACCAATAGGGACACGTTTATTTCTTGGTTTGCCATCGGCATTCCGAAAAGAAACCGACTCGTAAAGGTAAATCTTGTCACCGACCTTTTGTCTTATGATAGAAGTCAAAGGTTCCTTCCTCCTCACTTGTAGGTATAAATAATTATACCTACAAGTGAGGAGATAAACAATGAATTCTTTCAAAATTATGCAATTAACAAGCTTAAAAAGGCCATATTTATGAACAAAAGCGCTACTTTATACCGAAAACTTGTGTAGGTATAATTTTTTCCGGGAACCAAGGAACCAACAAATCCTGTCGAGTTGGGAACTCCCGCCAGGCCGCTCCAAGTACGACTGCTCCAGTCACAACAACACCACCTACACCGAAAGCCCCAGTACCCCAGCCCACAGCTTCGGCTGGTTCTGTTTCCATCGCAAGCATTGATTTGGCAGGGGAAGTAGTGACTTTGACCAATAATGCCAGTTCGGCAGTGGATTTAACAGGGTGGAAGCTAGTTAGTGAAAAGGGAAATCAAACGTATAGCTTCCCCAGCGGGACATCCATTCCTGCAGGAGGGACCTTAAAGGTCTTGAGCGGCCCTAAAGCGGTGGCGAGCACAGGCGTTCTGGTATGGACAAAGTCAAACATTTGGAATAATGACGGTGATCCGGGGGCTCTTTATAATGCAAGTAGCCAGGTAGTATCCCGAAAATAATTCAAAGAGCCCACGTTTTACTTTATAGATGCTTGGAGGCAAAATAATGCTTACATTTTATTGCTTTCCCCAGTGAACGACTTGTCGAAAAACAGAAGCGGGTCTTCTGCAAGAAAAGGTTAAATTTGAATACCGAAACATTGTAAAAAAACCTCTCTCAGTTGATGAACTGTTAGAGTTAGCGAAACACGGAGGAATTACCGTTCAGGGTCTCCTTAACAAGAAGAGTAAAACTTGCAAGGATCTTGGCAAGGAACTTGAGGAGTCAGACGAATTGGCGGTTGCCAGTTTTCTTGCAGCCAATCCTAAAGCAATGATCAGACCTTTGGTGGCAGGGAAGGACAGGTTGATTATTGGGTTCAAAGTGGAAATGATGAATGATATGTTGACCTAATTAGTTCGCGAAGGTTGACTTGGAATGGAAGAACCAATTATGAGCAGTATACCGGATAGTCTTATTCAAACTTATGATGATCTTATAAAGTTCGTGGCTGATGAGAAACATGTTCTTCTTTATTTCAGCTCACGAGACTGTAATGTTTGCCATGCTGTTTTCCCAAAGTTAATGAATCTAGTCAATGATCGTCCAATCAAGGTAGTGAAAATAAATATCGATGAGCATGTGGAAATTGCCGGGCAGTTTTTGGTTTTCACAGTACCAACTATTCTCGTAATGTATGATGGCCGAGAAATTCTTAGAGAAAGTCGATTTATCGATTTACAGAAAGTTGAGAGGATCTTAATCCTCTTCAATGATGAGATTACTCAAATAGAATAAAGTGTAAAGAAACAGCGAGAGTATTTGCTGAAAAAGGCGATGACTACTCCTACATATTTCGTAAATCAGCCAAGATTTCGTGGATGGTTGAATGGTATTGCTCTGGTGCATAGATTGCTCCCCATCCCCTTTGTAACTGAAACAAATCCCCATAAGCTCCGCTATGCAATGATTTTAGAATATGTGGTATTTGTCTATCGTTAAAATATCCTCCATAATTTGGGCTTCGATTTCGTGATTAAGATCGGCAACCTTGGTATATTCATTCATACTTTTCGCTCCTAATCCTAGTAAGGATATACCATAATGCTAGCGTCAGCGCATGCAGGAAACGATTCTTCATGTCATGAATACTATATTTCTCGATGCACGAAGACATCAAGGTCTATCTTGAATAGGGGAAAGATGAAAATCAAATTACAATTCTCAAACCAAGAAGAATAGCTTGGATGACGTGAAGGAAAATAATGACCCAAAAAGGAGGGACGTTCCTATGAAGAATTGTGAAATGAAGTTGAATGGCAATATATTGACTATAACGGTTGATATTTCGAAGGAATTTGGAAAATCAGCTTCAGGAAAAAGCATTATTATTAGTTCAACTGAAGGAAATGTATCAATACCTGAAAAAGAGGATATCAAGATCGGTCTAAATGTCTATCGAAAGCCATGAAAATATGATGGACTTATACGTTCTTGGGATCCTCTGGTCCATTGGCAGTCCTATCGAGGACAGATATCCCTATTTCATGATTCGTCACCATGATCGATATTTCTTGGACGTAGTTCGTAATGCCTTAAATATTTCGACCAGCGTTTTTGTGGGAGAATCCCTAACTGCTTCACAGTACAAGCTTAAGTTATTTAATTTTGATCTGAACCAATTAACGCAATATGATTGGCAACCTCGTCTCAGCGAGCAGCGTTACTATCCTAATATTCGGGAACATGTCGATTTTATCCGCGCTTATATTGAGTTGCATAGTAGCGCTGATACTCTCACTAGAAAGGATGAAAGTTAGATGTGTGGCCGATATTCGTTTTCCGAACCCAATATAGAACGTTTTGGTCTTGGCCAACTTGCATTTGAGTTTGAGCCACGCTATAACATTTCTCCATCACAAACAGTTCCCGTGGTGATCCAACAAAATGGGGTCAACCGCATA
>Ga0209347_1001740_pt1 | contig 32739 bp, 31 predicted proteins | sample AutmiccommuBRH23_FD_187382 | JGI IMG/M metagenome (GOLD analysis project Ga0209347, IMG submission 187382) | Deep subsurface microbial communities from Mt. Terri, Switzerland - Autotrophic microbial communities BRH/23 (SPAdes) (version 2) | ecosystem: Environmental > Aquatic > Deep subsurface >...
CTGCTTGCTGTAGCTTCACGCTCTAGACTCATGATGTCTCAAGCACTCAGACCTGGTATACTTTTACTGATCGCGAAAGACTTGACCTTAAGATACTTATGGTATCTTTTAGACGAAGCGTATCCACAATGGAGGGCTCCAGTGAGTCAATTTCCCCTCTTTAGTATGGAAGATGCGTTGACAACTTTGTCAATAAATAGCTTCACTAACTCTGGGTCGAACTGAATCCCGGCATTCTTCTGAAGTTCTGCAATAGCGACTTCATCGGGTAAAGCATCTCGATAGCTTCGTGCACTTGTCATGGCATCATAGGCATCGGCAATGGCAATAATCCTAGTTTGAAGTGCTAGTTCCTCGCCCTTTAAACCCTTCGGATAGCCTAAGCCATCCCAGCGTTCATGATGAGCCAACACGTATTCCGCCATTTCCGCCATACCATTGACCGTACTCAGAATACGATAACCGATTTCCGGATGACGTTTAATTTCAGCCCATTCAGCATTGGTCAGTTTTCCGGGCTTATTAAGTATTTCTTCGTCGATGGCGATCTTGCCTATATCATGAAGTAAGCCGACGTTTTTTAGTTCCTGTATTTCTCCTTCCATCAAACCAAGGGCTTCCCCCATACTTTGACAGAGTGCAGAAACTCGGTAGGAGTGCTGTTCTTCTCGTTTGTTTTTTTCGTGAAGAGTTCGGATAATCGTCTCGATCGTTTTCCCGCGCATACTTGGGCCTTCAAAGAGTTTTCTCTTGTACATATAATCTTCGGCTTTTTTAAGTAGTTCATGAATATCCTTGATCTCGTTCCGTTTAGTTTCATAGCCAAACGAAATGGATAATTCGACTGAACCTACTCTTTCCTGGGTAGCTAAAGCATTAACTCGTTTGAGAATTTGCTCTGTTTCAACAGCGCCCGTCTTAGGCAATAGGATAACAAATTCATCTCCACCGAGTCGGGCAATAATATCATCTGCTCGGCAGCCTTTACGCAGCACTTCGGCAACGTTTTTAAGAAGTTCATCTCCGGTAGCATGGCCAAAGGAGTCATTAATCAGCTTAAGCCCATTGACGTCTGCCATCACAAGAGTCAAGGGATAATTTCTTTTGACATCGAGTCGTTTTAACTCTTCTTCGAAAAATCGCCGGTTATAGAGACCAGTCAGTTGATCATGGAAGCTTAGATAAAGAATTTTCTCTGCAGAAAGCTTAGTATCCGTCACATCCTGAATCATGCCAATTAAACGAATCGCATTGCCTAGGTCATCAAACTCAACTTTTGCAAAGCCATGCACCCAGCGTTCCTCTCGATCAGAAAAACGGATGATTTTGTACTCATAATCGAATCGGTCTTGGTCAAGCTGCCTCTTAGAAGAAAAACTGAAAGCTTTGGCTCGCCAATCTGGATGAATAATCTCCAGCAAAGCATCCAGCGTGTTCGGATAGGTCGAATCAACTCCAAAAATCTCATGAACCTCTGGTGAAGGCCTTAACTCTCTCGTTTGGAGATCTATAACATAGCTCCCCAAACCTGCTACTTTTTGAGATTCATGTAACAAAGTATTGTGTTGTTCCAAGACGGCATTGAGCTCATCTAGCTGACTCGTACGCATTTTGATCTTATCTTCAAGTTCCTCATTCAATTTCCGGATGTCTTCTTCAACCTTCTCACGCTTGACGATCTCCTCCTCAAGCAGCGCATTACTTTCTTCAAGCTCACTATTTAGGTCCTCCAGTTGGGCTGTTCTTTCCAGGACTCTGCGTTCGAGCTCGGCATTTAATTCTCTGATTTCTTCTTCAACTTGTTTTATTGCGCTGAAAGCACTCCACAGCTCACCGGTTTTTTGCTTGACCATCCGTTGAAGCGTCCTATTCCAGATAAACAACACCAAGGCCACCAGAAAAGCGGCAACCCCAATGATCACAATCACTCTGAATAAGGGATTTACATAGAAGGGTGCACTCGTCAAGCCAAACCACTTTTTATCAATGGCCTGATATTCACTCTCAGAAATCTGCGCAAATCCATCATTAATGGCAGGCATAAACCCCGAATGCCCTTTTTTAATAGCTCTGAAAAATTGGCTGGTGTATAAGGTAGCGCTTGAATAATTAAAATTATCTTGGATTCCCAGTTTGTACAGATAGTAGAGGGCCGGGGCTTTTCCCAGCGTAAATATCACGGCCTTCTGATCTTTAGCGGCTTGGATAACAGCTTCGGTCGTATCATATTCTTTAATATTGGTGATGCCATGTTCTTTGAGAACATTGATACTGTTATCCCCTTTTTTCACGGCTACCGTAAATCCCTTTAAAGAATTGACATCGGTAATCCCGGAAATATTTTTCTGAAAGAATATGGGGACTTCAATCGTGGCATAGGGCTTTGAATAATCAAAAATCTTAACTCTGTCATCATTATAGGAGATGGTATCAATGACATCGAAGTCGCCTTGCATCATACTCTGATAGGCCTTATTCCAGGTCATCCCGGTGATATTCACTTTTATCCCAGTCTTTTGCTCAAAGAGTTTCCACTGGTCAATCGTGATTCCTTGCAAATCACCCTGATTGTTGCGAAAAGAATAAGGGGGATAGTTGTCATCCATAACCACGTTGATCGTTTTTATGACAGGGGGAGCAGCAGTGACGTGAGATGGATTAATTAGCAAAAATAATAGCAATCCTAGGATCCAATAAATATAATAATTTCGATGCGCAGTTTTTATGATACATAACCTCCCGTGCTACCCCAACATTGACCAAATGTGACTCCGTCAGTTGCCAGCTTCGACTCTTTTAGTACAATTACACTTCCTGTCTTCTGAAAAACGACTTAAAGCATTTTTTTCACAGATAATTTTATATAATTCTCTGTAATTTGTAGAAATCCTGCAAACCTATTTTAAATGCTAATCGAGCTGTTGGTGTTGAAATTGTCAAAACAGCAGGAACAGGCAGTGCATTTGTCGAAGCAGTAAAAGACTTTTAGGGAGATTTATTACGAAGAAAAGAGATGAGTATTGTTTGAAAAAGAATTTTGTCAATAAATCCTTCAAACATAAACTAAGAGCAACTTATACTCTGCTTATGTTTATAGTTCTGATTCTAATATGTGCTATTTTATATTATCAAGTGGGCAACATTGTAAAACCCCTTATTAGTCATATCGGTTTACAGGTTGTTGATGGTGAAGCACAATATCTTGGAGAGCGGTTTGATAGTCAAGGCAATATGTTAGAACACATTGCCAGTTCGGAGATACTTAAAAAAGGAGAATTTAATAGTATCAAGAGAGAGATAGACAATCAAATGATTAGACATCAGGATGTATGGCTATCCATGAAATACAAGTGGGTGACTGGTGCTGAATATGATAATAACCCCAGTAATATTAAACCGTCGGTTGGTTTTGAGAAGGAATTATTAGCTGGAGATAAACTTACTTTGATATCAAAACCTATTGTTGATGACAGGGATGGTGACTATATTATCTATATTGGTACAAAGGTTATAGATAATGAGGGTAAAGTAAAGGGATTAACCATCATTAGCGTACGGATTAAACAATTAATGGGATCATTTGGAAAAGAGAAAATGAGCCAATTTACAAAAATTTGGTTTTTCGATTCAAGAGGCAAAATTATAAATCCGGATATGGAAAAACGGCCAATACCGGATATTAAAAATTTTAAAGAACTAATCTCAGTTAAGCCTACAGGAGAAGTGAAAATTACTACTCCACAAGGGGAAACAAATTATCTAATTTATTCTCAAATACCTAATACTGAGGGCTTATATTTAGCAATAGGATTAGAAAATCGTGAATCTTCAGAAGCTATGAGGTTTTTATTATTCTTAATTTTCGGGGGTGCATTGTTTGCTAGCCTTTTAATTTTCATTGCGGCTAACAAAATGACGAATGTGATGACAAAACCGTTAACTCGAATGGTTGAAATTATCCAGGACTCTGATGGTACAAATATTGAGATACCAAAGGACCTTAAGGCTAGTAAAGATGAGGTTGGAATCCTTGCTAATACCATTGACCAAATGGCACGTAATATTCGTAAGAATGTACAAGCACTTAACAGCGAAATCAAAGAACGTCAAAAGGCTGAAAAAGAGTTGATTCAATTAAATGTGGAACTAGAGTGTCGTGTTAAAGATCGAACCCTAGCCTTAACAGAGGTCACTAATAGTTTAGCTATTTCGGAAGATAGATTCAGAATTGCGATGGAAGCATCGCATATTGGGTTATATGATTCAGATTGTGCCAATAATGCCTTGGTGGTTAATGGCGTTTTCCTTAAATTAATCAATGCGCCGGGGTATCAGCAGGATCTCATCAAAGAGTGCGATTGGGTTCAGTTCAATGGGCAATTGGAAGATTTCGTATACGGAAAAGATCTCTCGAATCTTGCCCCGATTAATGACGATAATTCGCTGGTGATAGGAGAAGACTTTTATACTGAGGTTCGATTAAAAGAAGATCCAAATAGTTGGTTTTCATTCATAGGAAAAGTCATAAAAAAGGATGAATCTGGAAAAATACTAAGGTTTATAGGGGTTTTGCAAAATATAACTGAAAGAAAACGGACCGAAGTCGAGCTAAAGGCTGCTATGGTAGAAGCAGAAGAAGCAAGCCAGGCAAAAAGCCAATTTCTGGCCAATATGAGTCATGAAATTAGAACACCTATGAATGCAATTATGGGACTTACTCATTTGCTAGGTCAATCTGATTTAAAAGATCACCAAAAAAATTATGTTTCGAAAATAGAGGGAGCCTCTACAATACTCCTTAGAATTATCAATGATATTCTGGATTTTTCAAAAATTGAAGCCGGGAAACTTGAAATAGAAAACATCGAATTTAATATCGATAAGGTACTAGAGAATGTATCAAATTTATATACAATTTCTGCTACGAATAAGGGTATTGATATTAATTTTGATATAGGGGAAGCCGTTCCGGACGTATTAATCGGGGATCCACTTCGCTTAGAACAAATCCTATCTAATTTGACGACCAATGCAATAAAATTCACGAACCAAGGAGAAGTCAATGTCTCGGTAAGGGTTCTCGATGAAACAGAAAACAAAGTTAAACTCCATTTTAGTGTTACCGATACAGGGATTGGGATACCAGAGGAGCATATCGGAAGACTGTTCACGTCGTTTACCCAGGCAGATGGTTCAATGACCAGAAAATATGGTGGGACAGGGCTTGGTTTAACCATTTCAAAGCAACTGGTAGAACTTATGAAAGGTGAGATTTGGGTAGAAAGCGTTTTTGGTGAAGGTGCTTCCTTTCAATTTGTTATCCAATTTGATAAAGTTTTAGATGTGATTAAACCCAGTTATTCAGACTATCCGGATTTACAAGGAAAAAAAGTCTTAGTGGTAGATCATAATAAAACGTCATTGATCATCCTTGAAAGAATGCTTCGTTCCTTTTCCTTTGAGGTCACAGCGCTTAGAGATCCTTTTGAAGCCATTGAACTGCTTCAAAAGGAAGACTATGATCTTCTTGTGATCGATTTTAATCTCCCTGAATTGTCAGGGCTTGAATTGTATAAAAGGTTAATAGCTAATACCGAAATCACATTGCCCAAAACTATCTTCGTGAGTGCTACCGGACGTGAAAGTTATTATAATCAAGTAAACCAATTGGGAGTTAAGAATTTCTTAGTGAAGCCGATTAATCAATCCTTAATGTTTGATGCGGTTATGAATGCTTTAAAAGGAACATCATTGAGTCAAGCGAATAAAGTCCCAAATGAAGAAAGCCACATTATGCATCAAAGGGCGCTTGCGGATAAACGTGTGCTACTTGTTGAAGATAATGATATCAATCAATTGGTTGCAAAGGATATTTTAGAGCAAGTCGGTATTCAGGTAAGTATTGCTAGTAATGGTGAAGAAGCCATTAAACATGTCCGTGCCAATAAATTCGATGCAGTTCTTATGGATGTGCAAATGCCTATTATGGATGGATATAAAGCCACAGGAATCCTTAGAAAAACCTATTCAAGTTCGGAGTTGCCGATTATTGCAATGACTGCAAATGCACTTAGTGGTGATCGGGAAAAAAGTATCGAGTCCGGTATGAATGATTATATTTCTAAACCCATTGATCCAAAGCTTTTGCTGGAAACCCTTGAAAAATGGCTCTTAGGAAAGAGTGTGGAAAATATAGGGGAATCCATTAAGGCGATTCCCAGTGAAACTATTCAGATATTAGATTTTTATAACACTCTAATTCGACTAGGCAATAAACAAGAGTTTTATTATGACTTATTAAAGAGATACTCAGATAATTATAGCCACTTGGTAAACGATCTTTCTGATCTGAGACTCAATCAACAAGCTGACGAAGCCAAACGAATGATTCATAGTCTCAAAGGCGTTACCGGGAATATTGGAGCTATGAAGCTCAACAGATTTATTGTTCAGTTTGAAGAAGACTATATGTCATATAATGAAAAGAGCTTTGGTGAAAAGCTTGAGGAACTTTCTAATTTAAATGGAGAATTATTAGAGACGATTAAAAGGGTTATTTCGATCAAGGATTCAAAGGAAAAGTCTCTAGTTACTAATTTTGATGTTAATGAAGCATTAAGTAAATTACTAGATGCTTTGGAAAAGGCCCGTGCTAAAGAAATAAGAGATAGTATGAGCGACCTGGTAGCTAATGCTAAAGATATGCGCTATAGTACACAAATCAACGAAATAAAGAAACGTGTTGATCGCTATCGCTTTAAAGAGGCTAGGGCTATGGTCGAAGAAATAATAGATCTTATAAAGGAGTCCAATAATGGATAGTCAAAAAACGATTATGATAGTGGATGACACTGAAATAAATATTGATATTCTAGTTGAGGCACTTCAGGATGATTATGATTTAATTATCGCCATTAATGGGGTAGAGGCGATGGAGTTACTTGAAGAACAAAAACCGGATTTAATCCTATTAGATATCATGATGCCTGAGATGGATGGATATACCGTTTTAGAAGCGATCAAGAAAAATCCTAATTTAAAGCATATACCTGTTATTTTACTTTCAGCAATTACGGATAGTGATTCGAAGACCAAGGGTTTTTTCTTAGGCGCAGTTGATTATGTTACTAAACCCTTTGAAATGGTTGAGGTTAAAGCTAGAGTTAGAACACAACTAAAATTTGAAGAGGCTCGTCTCGTCCTAGAAAATCAGAATCTTTATTTAGAAGAAAAAGTGAAAGAACGGACTAAGCTTCTTGAAAGAACGAATTCCGCTGCCATATACTGCCTTGCAGCTGTAGCAGAGACACGGGACCCGGAAACAGGGGAACATATCAAAAGAACCCAGGCATATATCAGAGAATTGGCACTTGAATTGCGGGGTAAGGATGAGTATAAAGAAGTTCTAACCAATGACTATATTGAGCTGTTATATCAATCCGCTCCTTTACATGATATTGGTAAAGTTGGGGTAAGGGATAGTATTCTTCTGAAACCGGGACGCTTGACTGAGGAAGAATTTGAAGAAATGAAAAAACACACCATTTATGGTGGAGAATCCTTAATGGTGGGTATTAAGGAATTAGGAGAAGATTCATTCTTGACCCTGGCGAAGGAAATTGCCTTAACACACCATGAAAGATGGGATGGGACAGGATATCCAAGAGGCTTATCCCAAACGGAAATTCCCATATCGGGACGGCTTATGGCACTCAGCGATGTGTATGATGCACTTATTAGTAAGAGAGTTTATAAAAACGCATTGCCCCATGATGAAGCTAGAAATATCATTCTAGAGGGCAGAGGAACTCATTTTGACCCAGATATTGTAGATGCTTTTATCATAACAGAAGTTAAGTTCATTAAAATTATGAGTAGATTTAGGGACAGATTGACTGCGGAGAACTACATTGAAACACTTGAAACAAAAAATCCCGGAAAAACTGGAAGTTGAGACATGAACAATAGAAGAACCGAGGCTTCGCCTCGGTTCTTCTATTGTTAGGTAGTAATGTGTAGTCTGCTGTATTCCAAATCGTCTTTACCTAAAATGAAATTCGTGCCAGTGAATATTAATAAAACCTATGGACCAAAGACCACTGATTGGTCTTCTTACGAGTTTTACCAGCGTAGTTATTGTCAATGATATATGAAAAAGGTATATTTAGGTAAGCTTACTGAAAATGCAAAGTCTTTAATGAGGGGTGGACGCATTTGTATACGAAATCTACAAGGATCACGGGAGGGTACTGTGGAATTTAATTGTAATTGGAACCGGAAATACACCACCATCGCGATGTACAGCTTCATTGTCATTGCGTCCAGCATCCTGTTCTTTCTTATCATGTCGGGACTGGACAACTTCACCCGAGTATTAGGGGGTTATTTTTCCGCCCTCGACCCCTTTATCTACGGGTTCGTCATCGCCTATCTCGTGAACTTCTTTTTAAACTTCTTCAAAGAGCAGTTGGGAAAGATTCCCTCGCTTAAAAAAATCAGAGAATCGCGGTTCCATATACTGTCCCTTCTCTTAGCTTATCTGGTTTCCGGGTTTCTTGTGTATCTCTTCCTCGCCTTCATTTTCCCGCAGCTCTTCGCTAGCATCACCGGGCTTGTCCGGAACATCCCAGACTACGTCCGCTCCTCGACGGAATACATCAAAAATCTATCGGACGATATTCTTCTTCTACCACCGGAAGTCGTCGATTTTATCAATGTACGCTTGGACGAGTTGGTGGTCTTCATTAATAACATCGCCCAGGACCTGGTCCCCATAGCGCTTTCCTTCCTTCGACACACCGCCCTCTCCGTCTGGAACCTATTTCTCGGCATTATCATCTCTATCTACATGTTGGCAGAAAAAGAGCGGTTCATCAGTATGGCAAAGAAAGTCAATTATAGTGTCTTCAACGTGAAGCTTGCAGACAAAATCCTCGAGCTTTTAGGACGCACCCAAAGAATCTTCAGTAGGTTCCTGGGAGGAAAAATCCTAGACTCCTTAATTATCGGCTTATTAACGTTCATCATCCTCACCATAGTGGATATGCCCTACACGCTGCTGGTTACGTTTATCGTTACTGTAACTAACATCGTCCCGTTCTTCGGACCCTTCATCGGAGCCATTCCTTCGGTGATCATCATCTTCTTCGAATCGCCGATCATGGCCTTCTGGTTCCTGATCATTATCTTTTTCCTTCAGCAACTGGACGGGAATGTCATCGGACCGAAAATCCTGGGAGATTCCCTGGGCATTTCTTCTTTCTGGATTCTCTTTGCCATCATTTTAGGTGGTAAGTTCTTTGGGTTTATCGGACTGATTATCGGTGTTCCGCTCTTTGTCCTTATCTACTCCATCGTCAAAGAGATTGTGGAAGTGCGCTTGAAAGCCAAGGGACTTCCGGTGGATACGAAAGATTATCTGCACAAATAGGTGTAATCTCAATCCTTTGGTGGATTTTAATTAAAATATTCGATGTATCAGGTTAACAAAGACCGATCACAAATGATGTACCTTGGTCGCTATGGAGTCTAAGCAGGAAAAGGAGCGTTATTTAATGTCAGATTCACAAGAGAAAATTTCCGTACAAGAAATACTTAGACAACGAGTTTCTTTGCGTCAGTATGCTGATTGGCCAGTTAAGGACGATGACATTATGACAATTATTGAGGGCGCCGACCGCCGGGAATATGATGATGTATTCGATGATTATAGTCTCGGATCAAGACTTAAAACAGCGCTTGAGCGAGACGTGTGATGATCAACCGTTTATCGCTAAAGCTCCGCTGGTTATTGTTTTCCTAGCAGATCTGCAGAGATGGTATGATTATTATCATGATTTGGGGGTTGCAGATTTTTGTATAGAACGAGAGCGGGAATTTTCTGGGCCAGATGAAGCGGGTTTATTGTTAGCAAGCTGCGATGCCTTAATTGCGGCCCAAAATGCTGTAATTTCGGCAGAAGCTCTTGGAATTGGATCGTGTTATATCGGAGATATAATGGAGAATTATGAAATACATAAAGAACTACTCAATCTTCCCCCGTATGTGTTCCCGATCACTATGCTCTGTTTTGGGTATTACCCGGAGGGCGAACGACCAAAGCCGAGGGATCGTTTCGATTCCAAATATATTGTGTCCGAAAATAAATATCAGCGCCTAACTGAGAAAGATCGGAAAGCTATGTTTGCAGCTCGGGCAGAAGGATTCAATCCCAATGGGACAGATAGTACAGAGCGGGGGCGAAGTATGTGGGCCCGAGTTAAAGGAAGAACGGAAAACGATCTATTACGACTTCCCTTCAAAAGAGCGTATATGTTTCGTCCGGGTTATATCCATCCGACAAAGGGTTTAAAAAGGACTAATAAATATTATCGCGCCATCTCATGGCTTTATCCTGTCGTAAAGCATCTTATTCCAAATCACACAATTTCCATGAGAGAACTGGGCATTGCCATGATTCATACTGTTAATAAAGGTTACGATAAATCAATCCTAGAGTGTAAGGATATTGCAAAGTTAGCCAATACATAGATATGGTTTTTGACTATGGAATTATTTTATATATTGGAATATAATCATCTTAAAAATATTTAAGATGAGGAGACCTATGGCACATAGAAGTATAAAATCTGGATTCCATCAATTGAGCGAACGACTTAATCGATTTCCTCAAGGGGCTCCGCCTTCCGAATATTTATCTAAGATCCTTAGTGTCTTAATGAATGATAAGGAAGCGAGAGTCATGTCGGCGTTACCCATAAAACCCTTCACAATCCAGACCGCCAGCGCAGCATTAAGAAAGAGTCAAGAAGATACTGAAAAGATACTGAAAAGATACTTACAGAACTTGCTTCTCGGGCCATATTGATTGATATTGAGAGTACGAAGGGCGAGAGAACCTTTCTTTTACCACCGCCTATGGCAGGTTTCTTTGAATTTTCCCTGATGCGTATCCGAGAAGACCTTGATCAGACCTTAATTTCTGAACTATTTTACCAATACTTAAATGTTGAAGAGGATTTTGTCCGGGATTTATTTGTGACTGAAACAAAGCTGGGAAGAATCTTTGTGAATGAACAAGCCTTAAGCACAGCGAATAATTTGCATATTCTGGATTACGAACGAACAAGCGAAATTATCAAGCTTGTGCTGCCCCCTTAGAGATATGCATGACCTTTGGGACTACCGCTGCAAGCCTCATAAAATATGGCCATGCCAGGGAAGTTGGCGTTTCAGAATGTTTGGGTTTGCTTGAAAAGGCTTACGACCACAATCTGGTTCAAATAGGGGAAAACGAACAAGAAGGGTTACCCTTTATTTGTAATTGTTGTGGTTGCTGCTGCGAAGCTCTGCTGGCCATCAAGAAATTCGGCACTTTAAATGCCATAAATACAACTAATTTTCTGCCTGAGCTTAGGAAAGATCTTTGCAACGGCTGCGGAAGGTGTGTCTTGGCCTGTCCAGTGGGAGCTTTAAAGGTAGTTTCACAATCCGTCACACATGATAAAGTAGTAAAGAAGGTAACGTTGGATGAAGAAGTATGCTTAGGTTGCGGTGTTTGTGTCAGAGCCTGTAACCGTGGATCGATCAAACTTAAGCACAGGAACAAACGGGTTATTACTCCGGTAAATTCTGTACATCGAATCGTGTTGTTGAGTATCGAAAGAGGGAAACTCCAGAATCTAATTTTTGATAACCAGGCTCATTATAGTCACCGGGCTATGGCAGCGATCCTGGGGGCTATTTTAAAAATGCCTCCTATCAAACAAATCATGGCTAGTGAACAGATGAAATCAAAGTATCTTGCGGCTTTAGTTAGAAATTATAAGTGATCAATGAAAGCCGTAATTTCTTGATACTGAGCTTCAAGGAACTCCTTTTTTGAAAAGGTGTTAAGATGCTGTCGAGAGCGCGCAAAAACACGAATTCTTGTAAATAGAAACAGCTGCTGGGCAGGGTTTGGCAGAAAAATGCAGAATTAAGTCATTGCTAAGACTTTGCTACAGCAAAGATTTGATTGGCTTGCTCAAATTGTGGGGAAATAGGTGGAAAGTTCAATGAGAGCCGTGTGTATAGATTTTGAAACAGCGAACGGCATATAAAAAAGTATTTAAATAAGGATAGAGGGTCAAGAAAGGAAAATAGCATGTCTAGTAATATCAAGAAAGATGCAGAATGGGCTGAAGCAAAAAAGAAATGTAGACTTAACGAAGAAACTGTGAAAATGGCCAAAGAGATGGGATTAAACCCAAGAAGTCTTATTAAAAATATACCCAACAAAAATGAACTGTGGAAGGCGCCGGTAAGTATTTGGATTCGGGAAATATATCAAGAACGCCAAGAAAAGGCCCTCAAGAAAAAGGCTCAGAAAGAAAAGGCCTCAGAATAATTAAATTATGTAGAGATTGTCAGAAACGCTAATGAAATCTCAAAACGGCAATAGTAGGGATATGAAAGAGGATGAAAAGAATAGATAAACAGTGAGAACAGCAGCTACCTTATTTAAGGTTAGCTGCTTTTGCTTTTTAAGCCAGTAGGCTAAGATTATTTCACACCTGACCGAGTTCATAAAAGGTTGAAAGACTACTAGATATCTCGATTCATATTAGCTTGCATAGTTGTCAATGATATATGAAAAAGGTATATTTAGGTGAGTCTTAGATAATATTTGCAAAGAATAGGGCGACTGAAAGAGGAGATCGGTATGAAACGACTCGAACAAGTTCTTAAAAATCCCAAGAAAACGATTTCTGATCAGGAACTACAACAGATCTTCCAAGAATCAGATTATGACCTCTTTCACACTGAAGTTGAAAGGTTGGTAGAGCGCGGAATTCTTAGTCCAGTAAAGTCTGCCAAGAGCAATGGACGCTTGCCGCCTCTCTTTAATAAATATCGAATTATCAAACCGCAAGCTGATAATACCGGTTACCTTGAGTCGATTCGTCGCCTCAATCCGGTTTTAAACCTTTCCGGTTATTTGCAAAGACCGGAATTATATAAAAAGCACTTGGAGATTATTGAAGGGATCAGTCGATATTTGTGGTTTGCTAAGGATTTATTAAAAATGCCCATGTCCCGTAAGGAACGGTCATTTTCGGTGTGGGGCAGGGAAAAGATGTTGGATGAGCATAGGGCCTTAGTTATGGAAGTGCTAAAGTTTAATCGCTTAGACGAGAACTTTCTTAATTATTACGATACTCCGGAACCGTTTTTTGAGTATATTCATGACCGTGGCGAGCCCATGACTATCTTAGTGATCGAGAATAAAGACACTTGGTTTACCTTCAGAAAGCTGATGCAAGCTACGGGCAAAAATTGCATTACAGGCAGGGTCGTCAATGTGCTCCTGTATGGTGAAGGAAATAAAATTACTAAACAAAGGGCCTTGGAAGACTATAGCGCCACTATGTTAGGTGGACAAGGGGACCAGGCTGGCTCTTCTGGACAGGCAGCCCGCTTTCTCTACTTTGGTGATCTCGACTGGGAGGGTATCCGTCTGTTTTTTCGTACCCGCGAAGCCAACCCGACCCTCGAGCTAAAACCCTTCTCCCCTTTGTACCGGCTTATGCTCGAAATGGGTCAATCGCTTGAACTGCCAAAATCTCTCGATCAAAGAGGAGTTAGTGCTCCACTTTCAGAATTTCTCGCCTTATTGGGATTGCCTGAGGAGGAGAGCCTCGGAGCTTGGTTGGCTGAGGGTAAGTACATACCTCAAGAAATTATTAATTATCAGGTGGCAGCAAAGATTATAAAGTAGAAGAAACGAGGCTTCGATAGAGTGGCTACGACAAAACTTGAGTTTCTAGACGGCTTTGAACAGAGGATGAAGCTGGTTGCGGCGATTGACTCCATTATCAATCGCGGCAATCGAAAAATGGAATTTGAGCGCTTGTTCGAGCCTGGGCAGTTAGATAACATCATCCTTTCTGTCCTTGTGTTCATCATGGAGAGGACGTTAACCGAGGACGAAGATTGTACCATGGAGAGTATCGCTAACTTTGTTGCTCAGATCCTCCCAGACTATTCTCTGAACCTGACCTCGGACATCCATCGAAAGCTGACCGAATACATCATCAAGGACATACTGCAAAATGGCGGTGAGGCCAGGTACTACCCAGTCATGAAGTATGGCCAGGGCATGGAACAACTGCGGATCAGACTGATTGATGACAAGCTCATCGATGATCAGCGCGGCTATGTCTTAAATTATCAGCTCACGGATCAAGGGTATGACTTACTCTTTCGAACCAAAGAAGTTGAGCAGGAAATCAGTTTTACAATAGAAGAACTGAAACTCAGAGAACTGATTAAACGTAAAAATTACAAGAAAGCCATCGGGCAAAGTGCGAACTTGGTCCAGATGATCCGGCAAAAGAAGAACGATATCAGGCAGTTTGTCCAGAAAGTCCGAGAAAACATTTACGACGTGAACATCGAAGAATTTGAACGCTTAGTCTCCAGTACCTATACCTTACTCGAAGAAGAGTACGGCATGATGAATGAGATTCGCGGCATGATTGTGCTTTCGGAAGAACGCCTCAAAGAAGAGGAAAACACTCGGGGAGCGTTGGATGAGCAAATGACGAAAGCACGCTCAGAGATTGCTGTGATCCGACGAAATATCAATCTAACCATTGGAGAACAAAAGGAATTGATTCTTGAGCGTCTCAGTCTGTCACGAATCTACAAGGAAACCATTGCCGATTCCTTTGCTCTGTCGAGGGCCCGTTATTATGACCTTGAACAAGTCATCTTGAAACCCCTAGAGCAATGTGAAGAAAACAAGGTTCCCTATCTCTGGCAATTATTAAACCCCTTATTCAAGCCCAATCCGGACCGCACACTTAACTTACTAACCTTGTTTGAACGGCAAGCACGACTCAAACAGGAAGAAGAGGGGTCTCAGAGTATTGTCGTAGAGGAATTAGGTGAAGACAAAGAACTGCTCAGAATTAGTAAACTAAACGACAGTAATATCGAATTTATCCGGAGCCTATTAGAGTTTGCCCATCGCAAACGGGAGTCCTTTAGATTTAGCGAGTTCTTTCAGGATCTCGAAACTCAACAAAATATCTTTAAAGAATTAACGATAGACGATTTGATTTTCAAGACGATGTTAAAGCTCTATGATCTCCAAGTGATCGATATAAAGAAATGGAAAACACAGCAGGAAGATGTGGTCGCGAATGCCACAGGGGAACTTGATGTCAGCTATTGTCTGTATCGTATTATGCAATATACACAGCCGGACTTATTTGGAATCAAAAAATTAGAGATTAGTAAACCGGACGAACACCTATTTGCTCAAGAAATAGAGGCCCAGATCGGGGACGGGAAGTTTAGCAGGCGCATCGCTATCAGCGATTTTAGGATTGAGGTGAGCTTTGAGTGAGCGATATTAAAACGGCGCTCAAGATCTATCGGAAATTAGTCGAAAAGGGACAGCTGGATCGAGAAACTGAGGGGGATCTCTTCCTGGAATTTCGCAATGTGGAAGTCAGGGCAATCCTGGCCGAATTTGAAGAAGAACTCGATTTTAAGACCATCGAAGTGGCGGGAACGCTTTATCTGCTTCCTAATAGCGGGAACGGTGTTTTGGGCTTTACGACGAAGGATATCCGGGAGAGTGTGGCAACGGATGCTAGACTAGTGGATGCCTACTTACTTAGCTATATTTCCATGTTCATTTTATACTTATTTTATGGTGGACGGAATCGGAATCCCAAGCAGCGAGAGTTTTTAAGAATTAGCAAGTTAATTGAAGAACTGGACAGGCGCTTTGCCATGGCCTTGGCTGATCGTGAGCAGGTGAAGGTGCTAGAGGAAAATTATGCCCTTAATTTTACGAGGATTGCAGAACTATGGGATAGCAAACAGGACTTCGAGGAAAGAGGTCGTAAAACTAAAACAGGTACGATCTTAAATACTTGTCGACTCTTAGAGCGAGAAAACCTACTCAGACTCGTGGATGAGGATCGGGAACTACGTCCCACCCGGAAACTGGATGACTTGATGCTAAATTACTACCTGGACGATAGCCGAGTAGAAGAGATAAAAGGGTTCTTCGAAGGAGCTGAGCTGGATGCCTAGAATCAATCGAATTCGGATTATTAACTTTTCGTACAATAATGATTCGCGGCATATTCAGGATGAAACCTTTAACTTTCACGGTGGAGAAAACGCCCTCCTTAGCTTAGCCAATGGCGGGGGAAAAAGTGTCTTGGTTCAGCTCCTATTTCAGCCCATCGTTCCAGAAATCAGAATTCAAGGCCGTCGCATCAACGCTTTTTTCCGCAAGAAACGCTTACCGGCTTATGTCCTGATCGAATGGAAGTTAGATGGGGCCGGCGGCTATCTACTGACGGGTATCGGAATGGTGTCCGCAGAAGTTTCCGGGGTTGAGGATGAGAAAAACAAGGTGAAGTATTTTACCTTCACGTCAAACTATCCTGGCTCGAACGCTTTCGATTTAGCCCATATCGAGCTAGTTAAACAAAGCGGCAATATTCTGGAGATCAAGCCCTTTAGAGAGGCTTGGGAGATGATGGCCGATAAGGAGAAGAAAGATCTTTATCATTTTGGCTGTTTTTACGATGATGATGGGGACCGCTACCGAAAACGTCTGGCTGAATTTGGGATTGCCCAGGATGAGTGGAGAAATATTATCGCCAAAATCAATGATAGCGAAGGCGGTTTAGACGAGATTTTCCAAAAGTATAAAAACTCCAGCCAATTGCTCAACGATTGGATCATCAAAACCATCGAGAAAGTGATCTTCAAAGATCGTTCTGAAGCTCACAGACTAGAGGAAATGTTGGCAGGTTTAGTGCGGGAGGTCATCGAGAATGAACGCTTTATCTTAGAAAAGCAAGTTCTCGACGAATTTCTGGGGGTCTATGGAGAGCAAGTAGGGGCTTTAGTCGAACTGCTTAACCGCTTGGAAGAACAAAAACTTATTGGAGGTAAACTGGCGGCCTTAAACAGTTATTTAAACACTGAAACCATCGTGCTGAAAGGAACTCACGAGCAAAATAAAGAGGAATTAGTCACCATTAACCAAGAACAGCTGCGAATCAACCTAGAGGAACGCTCCAATACGTATTGGTTAAGAAGTGACGAGCATGCTTTGGCTGCCTCAAGACTGGCAGAGGCTGAAAAGAATAGTCAAGAAAACGAAGATAAGCTTGAAGCTGCAAAACGGTCCGGAAAAATAATGCAAGCTGCTGGCCTAAGAGCTGAGATCAGAGGAAAAGAAGCCGATCTTTCCGGAATCGATGAAAAGTTGGCCACTTCTAGGTCACAATGCGATACGGATGAGAGGATGCGTAATCTGGAGTATTCCCTCAAGAAATTATCTTAAGAAACAATACAAACCCTAGAGTTAGCTTTGTCACGCCTAGGTGAGAAAAGAACGGATCAGAGAACTGCACTGGATCAGCTCAAACGCGACTCCACGAAGCTGGATCGGGACTTAATGAACTATGCGGGAGACAAAGGGAGCCTTCAGCAACAAACTAAGCAATACGAGGCTCATGAACGGGACGTTAAAACCAAGCTTAAACTCAGCCTAAATAGAAATCTGCTGGGAGAACTCTCAGCAAAGGATATTGAGAAGACACGTCTAGAGCTTAAGAAGACCCAGGATAACTTGCAACTAGAGGGTAAAAGACGGGTCGAGGAAAGAACTAAGATTGAACAAAAACAACTGGAGGCGGAACAAGAACTTCAAGGATTACAGGAAGCAAAGTCTAACGAAACCAATCTCCTTCGTGGCCTAGAGCGAGAAATTGCTGAATATGAGCAACAGGAACAGGAAATTCAAGGGATTCTCCAAAAGTTTGGCTTTGACTTTGAACTACGCTTTGACAGGGAACGTCTCCGCACAGCCTTTAGCCAGCTGCTCAAAAACTTGGATCAAAGCCTCGAAGAAGCGGTGCGGATTCGTGATGATTCTACCGAGTCTCTTACTTCACTTAAAAACGGGAGACTGCATATCCCCGAAGAAATTATCTCTATTCTGGCCAATCAGGATATTCAATATGACACCGGCGAAACGTATTTGCGCAACCAGCCCCTGGAAATTCGGCAAACAATGCTGGCTAGAAATCCGGTCTTGCCCTATGCCCTGATTTTAGCCAGGGAGAATATAGAACTCTTAGCCCAGTCTATGAACCGAATGACCATGCGACGGGTTATTCCGATTATTGCCTATGAGGACTTAGGTGTCAGTTTGACGAGCGAGGACAGATTTGTTCAGACCAGTGAAGGACTTTCTCTCGTTTGTCTGTATGAGGGCAGGGTCTTTGACAATGCTAGCCTAGTGAAACTTGAAGAGGAATTGAAACAAAAGCAAACAGAAGCGCTGGAACAGTATCAACATTATTCCGAGGAGCGCAATGAAGCAGTTGCTAAACAGGCCATCTGTGGGCGTTTTGTCTATAAGGCGGAGTATCGCTATGTCCTGGGTAAAAAGTTAACTGCCAGTGAAAAGCAGCTCCAGACAATTCAAACGAGAACGGATCTCCTTAAAATGGAAAAGGCAACCCTCCGCACTGCTCAGGAAGAACTTGAGCAAAGGATCCAAGAAATGAAGGCTTCTCTACAAAAAGCGCAAGTTGCCGTTGAGACGTTTGAGACCTGGATGGAACAAGAAGGAGACTACCAAACCTGTCGGAGAAAGCTCGCGGAAATCATTGAAGCGATAACCGGCTCAGAGGGGAAAAAGTCAGAATTGACCGCAAGCCTAGATAAGCTGCAGGCAGAGAGCGGAAAATTATCCTTAGAGATTGAGCGGACCGAAAGCGCATCGAGGGATATCCGAAAAAAGTACATCTCCTATCAGAATGCGCCGGAAGCAGAACTAGTCGAGGGTACGCTAGAAGACTTGGAGGCACGACTTAGAGCCTTGAAGGCGTCGTATAGCGGAGAAATTGAGCAACTGGAAAAACGTAAAACTGAACTGCAGTCGGAATGTGAGAAAAAGGAAAAAGAGATTACTAAACTAGGTCTGCTGGAAAGCGACTATCATGGAGTAGTCTATGATGAAGGAACGGTTGAGGCAATTCATGCGGAGATCAACAGCCTGGAAGCGTTAAGTAGGAAGAGACAGCAGGAGGAAAAGAAAGCAGTTAGAGATGAGGGATCGGCAGATACAGCTCGTGCCAACGCACTTGAGGAAATAAAAAAACTGGGCGCAGAATCCCCTCTCAGTCCTGAAGATATCAAAGGGGATTTCCAAGAACGGCGTTATAAGCTATCGAGGCAGCATACCAAACTGCTCCAAGAGATCGAGCTCATATCTCGAAAAATCAGCGATTATCACAAGTTGATGGAACAAATCAGTTCCTATAGCAACGGAGTGAGCTTTGAACCGGTAAAAGGGTTCCGCCCTGAACAGGATATTAAGGCTCAAACTAGGGTGTTAGGAGAAGGCTATCGTAGTGTGGAAACCAAGAACCGTACCCAAACCGACGCCCTCAGAAACAAGTATATCGGAATGAAAGCCGACTATCGGGAAAGAAATACGAACATCAGCAATATCTTTAAAGGGCTTGATCTGCTTTGGGAGAAGGTTGATATGGATTATGACAGTTATTATTATCTTTATGAACGCATGAGCCTGCATAAAGATAAGCTTCGGGAATTAATTCAACTTCATGAAAACCAACTCTCCAATTTAGAGCGAAACAAAAAGGATATGATTCAACAGAGCCTACTCCATGGGATGAGGTTTTTTGAAGAAATAGAATGGATATCCGACCATTCCAAGGTACGTCTGCAAGGAAGAAGCAGACCTGTGCAAATGCTCAAGATTGAACTATCCTTGGATTCTAGTGATGCCGCAGGGATGCGGATGAAGGAATACATTGAAGAGTGTATTTTGAAAGTGCGCGAGGAAACCAGAGCGGAAAAAAGCGAGGAAGACGTCAAAAAGGCTGTCGCTAAATTGATGTACAGCCGAGAATTATTGAATGTCTATTTGGGTAATTCGAATATTCCTGTCAAGGTCTTTAAGATTGATCTTAACATGCAAAATAGCAGTCTTAAGACCTGGGAAGATGCCGTGCGAGAGAACTCAGGTGGGGAAAAGTTTGTCGTCTACTTCTCCGTACTCTCGGCCTTAATGGCTTATACCCGATCCCGTACCCTAGAAGCTGCGGGTGCCGACGAAGAAAAGGATTCCAGTGTCTTGGTGATGGATAATCCCTTTGGCCCTATATCTTCGGAACACCTGCTCAATCCACTCTTCGAAATTGCCAAAAAACACCGCACTCAGCTCATCTGTCTTTCCGATCTGAAACAAAACTCGATTATGAATTGCTTTAACTTAATCTACATGCTGAAGGTAAGGACCAGTGCCATCGGAAGTAATGAGTATCTAAAGTTTGAAGAACTTATTCGGGATGAAAACGCGATTCAGAACGATGAAAAGCTGGAAAAAGCCATTTTCAGGGTTTCTGAGGCTAAGCAGATCAACTTATTCGATTAAGGATCGAGGGTTAAGAAAGGACAATCACATGGCTAGTACTACAAAAAAAGATGCCGAATGGGCTGAAGCAAAAATGAAATGCAGACTGAAAGAGTTTGTTTAATACTGCCTGATCTTTGTTGTTACCATTGGTAGATGGGCATGTGTAAAAGTGTTAGAGAGAATCATTCCAACTAAAAAATAAGAAGGTAACCTATGCAAAACACGTAAAAAGTTTAGGACAAAGGATTTATCCAGACAAATTAGTTCGTCTAGATTATCGTTTGCCGAGGCTGAAGAGATGGAGATGTATTTGAATATAAAACCGGGATCAGTCAGTGTATTAGGTCTCATGAACGATGTAAGCAAATCTGTACAGTTGTTGATTGATAAGGAAGTTTTGCATGGTGAATACGTCGGATGTCATCCGTGTGTCAATACCTCCAGCTTGAAGATCAGGACCTCAGACCTGCTTACAAAGTTTTTGCCCTATACCGGACATGTACCGACCCTGGTGGAATTGTGAGACAAAATTTTGTTCGGCGGCATAGGCGATGAGATCTTCCATTTGGGCATCTATCTCGCATTTCAATTGCGGTGAACTATGAACACCATTCCCCACAGATGCTTTTTCAAATCCACGCACCCGTTTTCCTTGAAGTGGATACCTTCGTTGGATAGGAGTTGTTTTTGATCTGTCCATCCGGGAGTTAAACGACCTTGGTAGTTCACAACCCGATGGCAAGGGATGTTGAGGAAATCTGGGGCATGATGCAGTGCTTTTCCAACCATTCTTGAACGTCGCGGGTAACCTGATAAGAAGGCAATCATTCCGTATGTGGCGACATTACCGAAGGGGATATCCTTGACAATCTCATAAACTATATTTGAGAATTCTTTTCTGTTCAATCTTATTCACCTGGCCAATCTTCTTCTGTCAGTTTGCGCAGTAGTGGGAATGTGTTGTTTTTTGTGGGAGACAAACAAAAAGGGACATATTCCAGATATTTACCTAATCTATCGGGACATGTCCTTGGTATTTAATTTATCTGGCTCAAATTTAGAGGATTCGAGGGAAATTCTGTTTGCAGTGAAGCACACGATGAACTTCCACAGTATTATCCTCCATAACCAGGATATAGAACACTAGATAGGGATCAACAACGATCATGCGATAGCCCTGTTCAGCGATCTTTTTGTCTAACGGCATTGGACCCATGAGTGGAAATTCCGCCAGCCTGCCTATGGACGCTTTTATATTTTCATACATTCTGATAGCGGCATCGCGATCATCTAAGCGAATATGCGCAACAATGGCTTTCATGTCATCTTGCGCAATCTGCATGATTCTAATTTTATAATTTGCCATGTGCCAACACCTTCAGTTCGCTCATCGCTTCGTCGAAGTCCAGCATAGGCACACCATTGGCTTTTTGTAATCGAGCTTCCAGCAGCTTTTCGCGGATTTCCAGTGCTCGTTCGCGCTTCTCAAAAGCGTCAATACTCATTACGGTTAAATCGCCTTCGCCGTTGACGGTAACATACACCGGTTCGCCGGATTCATGGCAGTACTTGGAGATTTTGCTATAATCGTTCCGCAGTGAGGTGGACGATTTGATGGTCGGCATACTTTATAGCTCCTTCAAATTAGTTCTATCATAATTCTGCCTATATTATACCTTAATTAATTTGGCGGGTCAATTTCACATCTGATAAATTCCATCTCATATCCCAAACGCAGTGTGATCTATGCAGGAACCATGAATTCGGGTCTAAAGAATCGAGAGCTACATTATGCAGACTCACCATCCTTAATCGGTCGATATGATATTTCAAGTGGAAGGGATTAGTGTGGCAATAGCAGTTTTTCTCCAAACTTGGATTCTCTTCAAATACGCAGTATAATTGAGGAAAATCTGCCTGAATGCGAGGGAAGACCTATATGCAAAAGATTGTCCCACACTTATGGTTTGACAAGGAAGCCGATGAGGCAGCAAAATTCTATATGTCTCTATTTGAAGGATCAAAACTCAAGGACAAAACCATCTTAAATGATACACCCTCAGGATCCGTGGATATGATCACAATTGAGCTTGCAGGACAAGAATTCATGCTGCTGTCAGCGGGTCCATTATTTAAATTCACCCCTGCGGTATCATTTCTCATCGCTTGTAGTTCTGTTGAAGAGGTTGAAGGGTTATGGGAGAAACTTATCGAAAATGGCGCAGCGCTCATGCCAATTGACGCCTATCCGTTTAGCGAAAAATATGGATGGGTGATTGACAAATACGGCCTTTCTTGGCAAGTGATGTACATGGGTGATTTCGAGCTTAAGCAGAAAATAACCCCAACCCTTATGTTTGTCGGAGATCAGTGTGGAAATGCAGAAGAGGCCATCCAATTCTATACAACATTATTTAAAGATTCGAGCGTTGGTCATATTCTTAGATACGGCGAGGATGCTGCCCCAAACGGAGCTAATGCGATTCAACATGTGGACTTCGTACTTGAAAACCAAACATTTGCAGCTATGGACAGCGCCTATGAGCACAACTTTACGTTTAATGAGGCTATTTCATTGATGGTGATGTGCGATACACAAGAAGAAATAGACTATTATTGGGAGAAACTATCTGCTGTTCCTGAAGCAGAACAATGTGGTTGGTTAAAAGACAAATACGGATTTTCATGGCAGATTGTTCCTACGATGATGAATGTAATGATGCAAACTAAGGATGCTGCAAAATTGGTACAAGTGACGGAAGCATTTCTTAAAATGAAAAAATTTGATATAGCAGAAGCAATAAGGGCCTATGAAAAATAAGTGTTTGGATCGGGATTACAGATAGTTCAAGAGGAAAAGTTGTTGTTCAAATGTTTGTAAAACAGTAGTCATGACTTCACTACAATCGATGGAGGATTGGCGATTCTCGATTGACAAAAACCCGCTAGCTGATATCCAAATATCAGCTAGCGGGTTCTGCATTCGCTTAGCAGAGGCTGTTCACAGCGTTTGCTTATTACTATTGGATACGCTAAGGTTCGCTCTTTTTATAGCCTGATCCATGTAGCTACGATTAATGGATGTCGGATTGAAGTTAGCTATGGCCAATGATGGCTAGCGTGACATTATTGAAGAATCTTTTATTCTAAATTTAGCCGTTTACTTAAAATGAAATTCGTGATAGCAAAGTAAGCAGCACTTAGAAGTCCTGTGAAAATAATTCCACCAGCAATCACCCATTGAATTAGATGCTGCATGCCTATGAAATCATTAGAAGAGATATGGATATCGGGAAAATAGGCTTCAGGGATCAAACCTATGAGCGTGAAAAGGATTTGGGAAAGAGTACTAAGGGCAATGAAGGCTCCGAAGGAGGCCAACATTCTATGCTTACTGAATAAGTGTCCAAGGGCAATCGAGGCATATAAGATCAAGATGCCTGAAGCTAAGCTTATTAAAACGCCTATGATAATCTCAACCGATAAAAGGTACATCGAAGCGCCCAATTGCTCATACACTTGGTCATAAACAGTTAGTAATCCCACCACGATTTTAGTGATGTCTCCTTTTTCAAGAGTAATAATCAAGATCGAAATCAAGGCAGCGATTCCACTGGTCACCATCCACAACATAGAAACCAGAAGCTTGCTGAGAATATGTTTCCAGGGCTTTACGGGCAGTGTAAGCATCAAATAGCCTTCATCGGAAAGCAGATTTTTATAAAAACGTTGAATCATCATAATAAAGGTCATCACGAACATCCCCACCATAATAATGATATAGATGGCCATGCTGATGCTGGCGGGGGCATCCCATTTCTCGGGACCTATCGAATAAATCAATCGTGTGATTCCTGCAAACATCAGCAAAGCGAGGAATAGTGGGAGAAATATTCTTCCAGTGGCTTTTAGTTCGTACTTTAAAAGCTTGCTTAACATTTGAACACCTCCCTGAATAAAGCATCGACAGATTTACCCTTTTCGTCCCGGATATCATCCACAGACGAGGTCAAAACCACTTGGCCATGATTGATAAACACTACATAATCCAAGATATTCTCGATATCTGAAATGAGGTGGGTCGAGATAATCACCGTGGCATTTTCATTGTAATTGCGAAGAATCGTTTGCAGAATATAATCCCTGGCTGCCGGGTCCACTCCGCCGATAGGCTCATCCAAAAGATAAAGTTCTGCTTCACGGCTCATAACAAGAATTAACTGCACTTTTTCCTTTGTTCCTTTAGACATGGTTTTCAGTCTGTCATTAGGATTGATATTGAGGATTTTAAGCATATCGTAAGCCTTCTCCGGTTTAAAATCCTCATAGAAATCGGAGAACAGCTCAATGATTTGGTGTACACGCATCCAATCATTCAAATAAGTCTTTTCCGGGAGGTAGGAGACGATTTTCTTGGTCTCGGTACCAGGCTTCTTACCTCCAATGAGAATACTTCCCCTGGTGGGAGTCAAGAGTTCGTTGGCAAGCTTAATGATGGTGCTTTTTCCGCTGCCGTTCGGTCCCAGCAGCCCTACGATTTGCCCGCGCTCTATCTTGAGATTAACGGCAGATACCGCTACGTTACTTCCAAATTTTTTGGTAAGGTCGTTGCATTCTAAAATGGCGCTCATTTCTTCATCTCCTTTACCATGTTATCAATAATGGTTAAGATCGACCTTTGTTCAAAGCCCATCAAATGCATCTTTGCTAAGAATTCCGAGATTTGCTCCTGAGCCAATTTAGTTTTTGCCATTTCTACCATACGTGCATCCTCCGTTATCGACCGACCGCTTGTGCGGTGGGTAATGATGAGTCCATCTTCCTCCAATTTTACTAAAGCCCTCTGCATGGTATTAGGATTAACTGCAGCCTCTTGAGCCATATCTCGTACCGAAGGCAGTTTGGACCCCAGGGGATAAACACCGGAAAATATCATCAGCTCAATTTGTTCAATCAGCTGGGTGTAAATAGGTCTGTCAGATTTTAATTCCCATGGCATTTGCATCACCCCTTGTATTATTGTATTAAACACTTAATACAATAATACATCATTTCAAATAATTGTCAAGCTTCAGAAGAATATAGGCAATACCTGCTACAACAACGCTTTCTACGGAAATCTTACCGAAAACACTTGACAAAGATTAATCAAAGAGTTAATTTATATATAGAATAGTTCTCCTGGAGAAGTATTCGTCTGAAGTATTTTAATCGGGGGTTCGTCAATGGTTCAGAATGAAGTTTTAGATTTAGTACTGGATAATTTGCGTAAAGTTTTTTATCCTGAAGAGTGGATACAGCTAGACTTAGCTGTTTCAAAGACTGAGCTTTTGGCTATGCTGATTGTGGACAGATACGGGGAAGTGATTATGAGCCAGATTTCCGATTATATTAATGCTCCTCTCAGTACGACAACAGGGTTAGTCAACAGGTTGGTTAAAAACGGGTATCTGCAAAGGGAAAGGAGCGAAGAGGACCGACGGATCGTTGCTATCAGACTTACAGATAAGGGAAAAAGCATGATGACAGAGGTCAAAGAAAGCATTGGATCCTACCTGGAACGAATCAATACGGTACTATCCACGGAGGAACGGCAAACTCTTTTAAAGATTTTCATGAAAATAGTCGATGCTTTAAGTCGGGAAGATATTGTATCTGGAGATAATCAGTTAGAAAAAGTCATTAGAAAAATACCCATCGAATAAGAGATGGGTTAAATTTTTAAAGAATACTTCGCATTAAGTACTATTTGCACAAGGAAGAGTATTGATCAAGAAGTATCATTTAGGTGGCAATAATAACTATTCAGGAGGGAAAAATGATGAGAATTATTTTATACACGGGAAAAGGCGGGGTAGGTAAGACCAGTATTGCTGCATCGTCAGCAGCGCAAAGTGCAAAAAACGGCAAAAAAACCCTAGTGGTAAGTACTGACCGGGCTCATAGCCTCGGGGATTCTCTAGATATAAAGTTATCCCCTGAGCCACAAGAAATCCGACCTAATCTTTGGGCCCAGGAAATTGATTCGGTGCATGAAGTTGAAAAGGGCTGGGGTCAAGTACAAAAATATTTAACGACTCTGTTCACTGCGAAGACTATTAAAGATATTACCACAGAAGAATTAACGGTTTTTCCCGGGATAGAAGATTTACTAAGTCTCTTGAGAATCTTGCAGTATTACAAACAAAATACGTTTGATGTTATTGTCATCGATTGTGCGCCGACCGGAGAAACTTTGGCCTTGCTCAGTTTTCCGGAAATGCTCAGGTGGTGGATGGAAAAGCTTTTCCCGATGAAACGAAAAGCAATTAAGTTTTTGAAGCCCGTGGCTGAGCCGCTGCTTGGGATTCCTATGCCTACCGATTCAGTCATGGCGGAGATCGATAATATCTATCATCAGCTTGATGAAATGCGTCAGATCTTCTCTGACCGTGCAGTGACCAGTATTCGTATTGTCGTTAACCCGGAAAAAATGGTTGTCAAAGAAGCCCAACGAAGTTTCACTTATTTAAATATTTACGATTTCAATGTGGATGCGGTCATAGTTAATCGAATCATACCTGATAATGTTTCAGATCAGTATTTTTCGGTTTGGAAGGATATTCAGAAGAAGTACAAAGCAATGATCAAAGATAGTTTTTCCCCTCTGCCCATCTATCACGTACCCCTTTTTGAACAGGAAATTGTGGGCTTGGAAATGCTAGACAGGATGGGTGAAGAGATTTTTAAAGGAGAAGACCCGACCACGATCAAATACAATGCCCGAACTCAGAAAGTAACCAAGGAAAATGACGAGTATGTTATGGCGATTTATATGCCTTTCACCACCAAAAAGGATCTTTCCCTTAACCAAAAGGCTGATGAGTTAATTATCAAGGTGGGAAACATCAAACGAACTATTACCTTGCCTAGAACCCTGGAAAATCTAACAGTAATAGGTGCCAAATTTGAAGACGAAACCCTAATGGTCAGGTTCGGAGGTGTATTCAATGAATGAGGAATTGCTTAAACGCATGCTGAATATGAAAATTTCTTTAGTCCGTAAAGTAGTTGAACAATTGCCAGAGTCCATTCAAAAACCAGTCAAAGACTTGGAAACACAGATGATGCGGGCTCTCTATGATATCAGCAAAGAAAACGTTGAGAAAGCGTCAGCGGGTGAAAATTCTAAACAAGCAAGTGGGTTGAAGGTTATCGATGTGGAATAGAACAAACACGTGCATCGCCGAGGACAGTTAATCATCCATATTCAGGCGGAAGGCATTCGTTACTGATTATACACCAATAATTCCATTTCTTTTTGCGTAGCCACTGGCCAGAAAGATTGCAGTTAAACACGGGATTTCTGGACCAGCCAATACTGTCCCTAAGTACTTTGCCGTTGCTAGCACAGAGATTTACAGAGTCATAAATCTCTTTCTCTTTATAAAATTCCTTCTTTCTCTTCATCAGAACACCTCTATTAAATTTATTTGCAATATTCAATTATATCATTGAAGATGAGTGCGTATGAGTTGATAAAGAATAATACTTAAACAACAATCCCGCCTCTCAAAGAGACGGGATTCAGTCTATAATATTTTCCCGGAATAAAACGCCTATTTTGCTTGGGGTGATGGGTATTAACTTTCTGCTGACCGGTGATAATGTGGCGATTGCCAATTCACAGAATAATTTTTTTTCGCTGGGAACTCATTCCCATAATCTATAGTATAATAAACCGTCCATAGTGAATTTGTCTGGAATTATATGGTTGATGACGTAGTCGTATTATGATATAATATGACTATTAGAAAGTATATTGGAAAGAGGTGATACCATGGAGAAAATAATCCGGCCGTCAGCAGATTTAAGAAATCATTACAGTGAAATATCAAAACAGTGCAAAGAAACGAGAGAAGCTGTTATTATTACGGTAAATGGAAGAGGAGATACGGTAGTTCTTGGATTACAGGATTACTATCAGCTGAAATCAGAATTAGAGCTGTTGAAAACGTTAGCTGAAGCAGATGATGATGTGAAATCTGGACGAGTGGCACCGATGAAGGATTCGTTTGACGAACTTCGGGCATCTTTATTGGAAAGGAAGAATGTATGAAGTATAAACTACTGAGAACGGATAAGGCAGAGGAGCAACTCCGTGAAATCATATTTTATATAGCAGATGATTCAGGAGACGTCGATATTGCACTGGGATATCTGGACAAAATTAAAACAGCAGTCAATCGTCTGCAAGATTTTCCGGAGTCAGGAAATATACCAAGATATTCAATTTTGAAAAAGCAGGGTTATAGAGTAATTATTGTTGAAAGGCATCTGATATTTTATAAATTCAATAAAGATGAGAAGACAGTTATTATATATGCCATTGTGGATGTAAGAAGAGAATACCGTAATTTAATATAAGGTATTGTTTTGGAGCAACAGTCAAGAAGAGTCTTATGAAAGGCTCCTTGAAGAGAACCAAAGGTTGAAAGCGAAGCTTGGTCTTGAAGGGGACACCTCCCGACGTTCAAGAATACCAGGCTGTTTTTGATTTTGGGTCGTTGGACACCATCGAAGCCAGAATGTTTGAGTCGGAACCGCCGGACGACGTATTGGCAAATTCCACAAGGGACCATTCACAGGTCTGAAATATCATAGTCACAGCAGACAATGAAAGGAAAGGGTTTGAATTTTGAAATGCGTTTGAAGCGATCTTGGATCGCTCTCCTCGTCGGACCATAGGTGCATCGCCGTCATGTTGGCCCGGAGTCGCGCGGTGTCTTCTTCAAGGTCGATAATATGGCCGGCAATTTCCTGAATAAATCTAAAGGGAGTATAGCGAAAATATTCCATTTTACCATTAGTCTTATAGCAACAGGGTGTTCTGTTAATACAGAATACCCAGCAAATGGAGTAACTGATGTTGTTGTAAAGGCTGATAACTCTCAAGAAAAAGGAATTATAAAGGTCTTAGAATTTGATGATTCACAGAAAAAGATTATCAGAGGACTTGGAGCTAATCTAAATGATATTTTTTACTTCCAATACGAGGGTATTCCTCAAGAATACAATTGGTTAGAAGTATGGATTGAATATTATGAGAAAGGCCAAAAAGTTAGTAAACTATTTAGTATTAATGAAGGAGTATCTAGGAAGGGTAATATTCTATGTATGTTTGAAAATATCGATAACAAGACAAGAATTACAATTGATGGTAGCAGCATGCTTAAAGAGAAATCAATCATGGAGCAGAGTGTTACTACAAATAAAAAGAATGTTAAGCCAATCCTTCTTGATACTGACACTGAATTTTTATTGGCAGTTAGAGTCGTTGATGGTGGTAATAGTTCAGCGATAATACCTGACGCAATTTTTACAGTGCAAGACTTTGATGATAAAGAGTTATACCAAAATGATTATGTATATTTGATTAAAGGGAGATTTTACTCGAAGTAATCTACCGAAGCTAGGAAAAGGGCATTATCCCTAATTGGGTTAAATGCTTGAGTCGTGCCAACGTCCCCGGATCACAGGAGACATAGATAATCTGATCCGGCCCCAATTCCTGCAGCCGTTCAAACACTCTCTTGTGTGCTCCGGCCCGGGGTGGGTCGAGGACGATGATATCCGAATGAAAGGAAATCAAATTTGCCTTCGATGACCCAGCCTTTGCAGTGGGGTATTTGGAAATTGATGATCACAAGTATGACCCTGGTTTTAGTTTTTTCAGGTATATAAGGGACTTCACAGAATATAGACAGTTTGATCCAAACATAGACAATCAGGTTGAAGCATTATTTAAAAAATATAATTGGACGATTGACTATCGAGTCAATAGAATGAATGAGACACTCCCGTCTAACCTGAAACACGATGCTGATCAAATCAATAACTGCATCACAGTATAAGTACTTATTAGAAAACCACGAATTAATAAAGATATTTGTATCAACTACAACCCTAATCTTCTTTTTCATACCTCTTTATTCCTATCAGTTTTCTAATGTCTTTTTCAGTAAGTCCCTTTTTTTGCATAGCTTCTTGAGCCATTTGCTTCATTCTAGTCATAGGCGGAAGTTTGATTTGTGATTCATTAATAGTTGAGATTGCCATATTTTCTTCCTCCTCCTTACCGATTTCAGCTTCTTCTTTGTCCATATCTTATCACCTTCCAAACTGTTGTTCAATATAGTATGCCCATTTTCATCCAGCTAGAAGGTGACAAAATATCAGGGGATGTACTGCTTCGAATAGGATCCTGTCAATAGCACCGGACGGCTCAATCTTCCCTTGCTCCCAGTAAGTCAATCTGAAGGTCCAATTGGAGAACGTCAAGACATCCAAAGCGGAACTCGATAAAACGGCCAGGCAGCTGAAGGATTCGCTGGAATCGATCCAACAAAGCTCATCCGCCAAGGGCTATGAGAGGATGAAAACGAACTTCATTAATACCTCGCTCAAGGTCAGGGCCAACCATATCGCCTTCCTCTGTGAAAACCTGGATAAAACCATTAAGGAAATGAAGCTGGGCGTTTTCGTTTTGGTGGTGTTGGTGTCTCTGGGGGAGAAAAGCTGGTGCATATGGCCCCGCCTGCAGATGTTATACCTAAGATGATAAGTGATCTGATTCACTGGGTCAAAACAACTGATACTCATCCTCTCATCAAAAGTAGAAATTGATGGCTAATGTGCGGGAATACTCCAATGGGGAAAGTGCATTCCTCTACTTTACGGAAAAAATTGCTGAAAATGCATTGGGAATGCCCAAAAGACGGTAATACTACTCAATCCGAGATGCAATTGGCGTAATTAAATTATAAGAGAAGATAACATAATTGTGAATGCCAATTAATCATGTTATTATTTTCATAAACTTGCTAAACTAATTAGATATGTGCTAAAGGAGATGTTGTAATGAGTAAAAAGGTGCTCATTGTTGGCGGAGTTGCAGGGGGAGCCAGTGCTGCAGCACGCTTGCGCCGTTTGGATGAAGAGGCGGAAATCATTATCTTTGAACGGGGAGAACATATTTCATATGCTAACTGCGGCTTACCATATTATGTCAGTGGAGTTATTAATGAGCGGGAAGCTCTATTGGTTTCAAAGCCTGAAGCTATGAGAAACCGCTTCCGTATTGATGTAAGAATCTTTAGTGAGGTTACCCGTATTTTTCCCGAGGAAAAAGCCGTCGAAGTCCAAGAACAGAGTGGTAAGGTCTACCGAGAATCTTATGATCAATTGATCCTTTCTCCCGGGGCAGCTCCGCTTCGTCCGCCGATTCCCGGGATCAATGACATCGATGCCCTGGTTGTACGTAATGTTACAGATATTGATCAGATTAAACGATTTATCGATGAGCAGCAACCTAAAACGGCAGCAGTCGTAGGAGGGGGCTTTATTGGCTTGGAAATGGCCGAAAATCTCCATGCCAGAGGAGTAGATATAACGATTATAGAAATGAGCAATCAGGTCATGGCTCCTCTGGATTTTGAAATGGCCGCAATTCTTCATGATCACATTTTCAATAAAGGAATCAACCTTATTTTGGAAGATGGGGTAAAATCCTTTGCTAAAAAGGATAAGGGGACTCTTATTACACTCCAAAGCGGCCAGGAAGTACAAGCTGATTTAACGATCATGGCTATTGGTGTAAAACCGGAAATTAAATTAGCGAAGGAAGCCGGGCTAACTATCGGAGAGTTAGGCGGCATCAAAGTTAATGAGCGACTCCAGACCTCAGACCCTAATATTTACGCTGTTGGCGATGTCATTGAGGTAAAACACTTAGTAACAGGACAAGCTGCGCTCTTGCCGCTTGCAGGTCCTGCTAATAAACAAGGCCGCATTGTTGCCGATGTTATCGCAGGTCGGGATAGTCAGTATAAGGGTACCCAAGGTACTGCAATTGCCAAGGTTTTTGATTTAGTGGCAGCGTCCACCGGGGCGAATGAAAAAATGCTTAAGAAATTAGGGATTCCTCATGAAGTGTTGTTTACTCACTCCAATTCCCACGCCGGGTATTATCCTGGAGCAACAAGATTATCCATAAAACTTGTCTTTGATAAAAATAATGGCCGAGTCCTGGGTGCCCAAGCTGTCGGAGCTCAGGGTGTCGATAAACGGATTGATGACATCGCCGGGGTAATCCGTAACAAAGGGACTATTTATGATTTGCAGGAACTCGAACTGGCCTACGCCCCGCCCTTTTCATCGGCTAAAGATCCTGTGAACATGGCCGGCTATGTGGCGGAAAACATCATTAATGGTGATGTTCAAATGAT
>Ga0209347_1001741_pt1 | contig 32728 bp, 31 predicted proteins | sample AutmiccommuBRH23_FD_187382 | JGI IMG/M metagenome (GOLD analysis project Ga0209347, IMG submission 187382) | Deep subsurface microbial communities from Mt. Terri, Switzerland - Autotrophic microbial communities BRH/23 (SPAdes) (version 2) | ecosystem: Environmental > Aquatic > Deep subsurface >...
CCCGCCCCTTTCTATTTCCGCCCCTATTCCGCCATCAGATCAGATGCCGGTCGGTGGCCCATTTCGTCAACTGGTGCCGATTGGACAGCTGCAGCTTCCGCAGCACGCTGGAGACGTGGGTCTCGACCGTCTTGATGGAGATGAACAGCTCCCGCGCCACCTCCTTGTAGGAATAGCCGCGGGCGATGAGCTTGAGGACCTCCCGCTCCCGGGCGCTGAGCCGGTCCAGTTCCTCGTCGATGCCCGACAGGTCGACGGCCCCGGAGAACGCGTCGAGGACGAATCCCGCGAGCCGCGGCGAGAAGACGGCGTCGCCGCCAGCCACCCGCGCGATGCCCTCCATCAGCTCGTCCGAACTGATGGACTTGGTGACGTAGCCCCGGGCTCCGGCGCGGATGACGCCGATGATGTCCTGCGCCGCGTCGGAGACCGACAGCGCCAGGAACTTCACCTGCGGCGCCGCCGGCAGGACCTGCTTGATGACCTCCGCACCGCCCCCGCCGGGCAGGTGTACGTCGAGGAGCACGACGTCGGGCTGCGTCGCGATGATGGCCGCGACGGCCGTCGCGACGTCCTCGCCCTCGCCCACCACCGCGCAGCGCTGACCGATCTCGTGCCGGACCCCCGCCCGGAACATCGCGTGATCGTCGACGATCACCACCCGTAGGGGCGCACCGGCCGCCTCGTCGCTCATAGGGCGATCTCCACCTTCACCTCGGTACCGTCTCCGGGCGAGGACCGGACCGTGGCGCTGCCGCCGTACCGCTCCATCCTGCCCCGGATCGATTCTCGCACGCCCATGCGCCCCTCAGGCACGTCGTCGGGGTCGAAGCCGGCGCCGCGGTCGCGCACGAACACCTCCACGCGTCCGTCGTCCACCTCCGCGTACACGTCCACCCGCGGCGCACCCGAGTGCTTCGCGGCGTTGGTGACGGCCTCGCGCGTGGCCTGCACCAGCGCCTGGACCCGGTCGTCGATGTCCGCGTCGCCGACGCAGACCAGCTCGACGTCGACGGCGAACCGGCCCTCGACATCGGCGGCCACCTCACGCAGGGCGGACCGCAGCGACGCCGCACGCGTGGCCTCGCCGTACAGCCAGGTCCGCAGCTCGCGTTCCTGGCGGCGCGCCAACGTCGCGACCGTCTGCGCGTCGCCGGCCTGGCGCTGAATGAGCACCAGCGTCTGGAGCACCGAGTCATGCAGGTGCGCCGCCATGTCGGCGCGGGCCTCGGCCCGCAGCCGCTCCGCGTCCGCCTGCCGGACACGGGTGCGCTGCTGGGCCAGCCACGGGGCAGCCACCACCACCAGCCCGGCCAACAGCACCCCCGAGGCGCCGAGCACGCCCGGCAACTGCGTGAGACCGACCTGCGTGGCGAGGATCCAGCTGGTCCCGGCGCCGACCAGGAGCAGGCCTCCGACGAGGCGGACCAGGCTCATGTTCCCCCCGCCTCGGCTCACCCGCCCCCACCAGCCGGCCCCCGGCTCCACCCCGGAGCGGCCGACACGCTCGTCCACCTGCAGCCAGATGACGATGACGCCGAGGCCGCCGATGACCACCGGCCAGAACAGCCCCGCGGGTACCACGCCGCCGGCGACGAACAGCCACAGCAGGCCGACGACGACCATGCCGCCGGCGACCATGAGGCCCGAGTCGACCCCCCACGCGGCTGGCTCGGCCTGCGGCCGCATGCCGCTGCGGGTGGCAGCCTCCAGGCCGGCCGCCTCGGCCTGCGCCGCGGCACGCGGTAGCAGGACCCACAGCGCCCCGTAGGCCAGCACGCCGGCGCCGGAGAACAGGGCCAGCACCAGGAAGGCGAGACGGACCTGCGCCACGGGGACGCCGAGGTGCGCCGCCAACCCGGACGCCACCCCGGCGATCACCCGGCCCTCCGGACGCCGCTGCAGCGGCGCGCGCGGGGGCGCGGTCGGCACGGGGAGATCGGTCATGCCCCCAGCCTGTCACGCACGCGCGCGCCCCCACCAGAGCCGCCGGCCGTTTCCAGGGGTTCAGGGCGCGCATCTCAGGTCCCCCTCAGGGGGTCACCCGATGCCACCGGCGCCCCGGCCGCGGGAGACTGGTTCCATGACCACGCACCTCGATCTGGGTTGGCTCGACCCCGGCCTCCGCGGACTCCGGCGTCAGGAGGCGGGACCCGGCACCGGGCTCTCCCGTGCCATCGCGGCACGGCTCGGCGTCGACGTCGTGCTGGTGCGCGTCGCGTTCGCCCTCTTGGCTCTGAGCGGCGGCATCGGCGTGGCGCTCTACCTGTGGGGCTCAGCCCTCACCCCGGGCCGCGACGGCATCCGGCCCATCGACGCACACCTGCCCACCTTCGCGACATGGAGCCGGCTCGCCCAGCAGGCCACGGTGGTGGGCAGTTCGCTCGCCCTCGTGATGCTGGTCAGCTCCGCCACCCCCCTGCCGTGGGGTCCCGGCGTCCTGCTCCTCGGAATCCTGGTCCTGGCCCGTCGCGGCAAGCTGGGCGGCCGCGCTCCCGCACCCGGAGCGCCGGCCGCACCAGCGGCGACGCATCCCGCGGCCGAGAGCGACGACCACCTGGTGGCGCGGTGGCGCTCCACCATGGAGGCGGCGGCAGGGCAGGACCGCCTCGCCGCGAATCTGCCCGTCGTCGATCTCTACTCCCCCGCGCCCGCCCGCCCGCAGGCTCCCCGCCCACCGGCCGCGTGGGGGACGGGCGCCGGGATCCTCGGCGTCGCCGTCGTCGCGTCGGCCGCGGCCTTCGTCCTGCTCGGCAGCGTCCCCGCCGCATTGGGCTCCGGCATGGTCACGGCAGGGCTGCTGACCGTCGGGTACGCCCTCGTGACGCGGGAGCGACGCGTGCCGCGGCCGCTGCTGATCGCGCTGGTGGCCGGCATGGCTGCCTCCGGGTGGCTGTCGACGCAGGCGGCCGGCGAGCTGACGGCCCCGGACCCGGGCGTCCTGACCGTCAAGGCGGTGGCCGACAGCCGCGTCATCGACCTCACCGACACCGACTTCACGGACATCACGGAGCTGCGCGTCGAGGCCGTCGCCTCCGACGTCACCGTGCTCCTCCCCGCCTGGCCCACCGGAGGTGTCGCGGACCACACCAACGTGCTGAGCGAGGTGACGCTTGACCCGGCCTGGCCGAGCGAGCGCGGGCGGGACCGCCTCGATGTCGACGTCATCGTCGACGCGACGCTCAGCCGCGTCAGAATTGAGGAGTGACCATGTCCCGGCCCCCGCTGGACCTGTCCGCCCTGGCCGTCGGCCTCGCCGCCGTCGGCTTCGGCATCGTGCTCATCACCGCGCCGCTGCTCGCGGCGCCCTTCATGCAACCGATCCTCGCCGTGATCCTGGCCGCGGCCGGCGCGATCGGACTCCTCGCCTCCCGCGGCCGAACCCCCCGAAAGGAACTCCCATGAAACTCACCCGCCCCCGCTCCGGCGCCATGATCGGCGGCGTCTGCGCCGGCCTGGCCCGCTACCTGGGCGTCGACGCGACGCTCGTGCGCATCGCGTTCGTGCTCATCGCCATCTTCGCCGGCAGCGGCGTGCTCATCTACCTGGTCCTCTGGGCCGTCATCCCCCGCGAGGAGGACGGCGGGTCGCTGGCCGAGGAGGGCTTCGACAAGGCGAAGCGCTGGTACGACTCGCGCAACAACCCGCAGCCGCCCGAGGGCGGCCCCCGCTACGACATCTGAGCGGGGATCACTCCCACTCGATGGTGCCCGGCGGCTTGCTGGTGATGTCGACGACGACCCGGTTGACCTCGACGCACTCGTTGGTGATCCGTGAGGAGATCCGTTCGAGGACGTCGTAGGGCAGCCGGGCCCAGTCGGCCGTCATGGCGTCGTCGGACACCACCGGCCGCAGCACGATCGGATGGCCGTACGTCCGCCCGTCGCCCTGCACCCCGACCGAGCGGACGTCGGCGAGCAGCACCACCGGGAACTGCCAGATCTCCCGCTCGAGGCGGGCCTCCGCCAACTCGTGGCGGGCAATCGCGTCGGCCTGGCGGAGGGTCGTGAGACGCTCCTCGGTGACTTCCCCGATGATCCGGATCGCGAGTCCCGGGCCGGGGAACGGGTGCCGCCACACGATCTCTTCCGGCAGGCCCAGCTCGAGACCGACCGCCCGCACCTCGTCTTTGAACATCCGACGCAGGGGCTCGATGAGCGTGAACTGCAGATCGTCGGGCAGGCCGCCGACGTTGTGGTGGCTCTTGATGTTGGCCGCGCCCTCGCCGCCGCCCGACTCCACGACATCCGGGTACAGCGTTCCCTGGACCAGGAAGTCGATCCCCCGTTCGCCGGCGAGCTCCCGGGCGGCTGCCTCGAAGGTGCGGATGAACTCGCGGCCGATGATCTTGCGCTTCTCCTCGGGGTCGGTCACCCCGGCCAGCGCACCCAGGAAACGCTCCCGCTCGTCGGCGACGACCAGGTCCACGCCCGTGGCCGCGACGAAGTCCTCCTTGACCTGCTCGGCCTCCCCCTCGCGGAGCAGGCCGTGGTCGACGAAGACACACGTGAGCTGCGATCCGATGGCGCGCTGCATCAAGGCGGCCGCCACCGCCGAGTCGACGCCGCCGGAGAGCGCGCACAGCACGTGCCGGTCCCCCACCTGCCTGCGGACCGCGTCGACGGTCTCGGTCACCAGGTTGGCGGGCGTCCAGTCGGGCGTCAGGTGGGCGATGTCGAACAGGAAGTGCTCCAGCACCTGCTGCCCCCACTGCGAGTGCAGCACCTCGGGGTGCCACTGCACGCCGGCCAGCTTGCGCGAGACGTCCTCGAAGGCCGCGACGGGGGCGCCCGCGGTGCGGGCGAGGACCTGGAAGCCCTTGGGCGCGCGGCTGACGGAGTCGCCGTGGCTCATCCAGACGTTGAGGGTGTTGGGGAAGCTGCCGAGCAGGCACCCGCCGTCGTGGATCGACAGCGGCGTGCGGCCGTACTCGCGCTGGCCCGTCCGGTTCACGGTACCCCCGAGCGCCTGGGCCATGGCCTGGAAGCCGTAGCAGATCCCGAGCACGGGGATGCCGGCCTCCAGCAGCCGCGGGTCGAGCTGCGGCGCGCCTTCCTCGTACACCGACGACGGCCCGCCGGAGAGGATGATGGCGGCTGGGCGCTGGGCGAGGATGGCGTCGGCGTCGATCTTCGAGCTGACGATCTCCGAGTAGACGGCTGCCTCGCGGACCCGGCGCGCGATGAGCTGGGCGTACTGGGCGCCGAAATCGACGACGAGAACCTTCTCGTGCTGGACGGTCATGCGCGGCAGTCTATTGCGTCGCCGCCGGGAACTCCCATCCGCGGCCCCGCCGCGTGAGATTCATGGCGCGCCGCGGGAATAAAGCGACGGTCGCGCGAGGTTGGCGACGGCATGAACATCTACTCTGACGTGACCGCCCTGATCGGCCGCACCCCCCTCGTGAAGCTCAACCGCATCGCCGGCGACAACGCCACGGTCCTGGCGAAGCTCGAGTTCTACAACCCCGCCAACTCCGTCAAGGACCGCATCGGCGTGTCCATCATCGACGCCGCCGAGGCGTCGGGCCAGCTGCAGCCCGGCGGAACGATCGTCGAGGGCACCTCCGGCAACACCGGCATCGCCCTGGCCATGGTGGGGGCCGCGCGCGGCTACAAGGTGGTGCTGACCATGCCCGAGACGATGTCCCTGGAGCGGCGCGCTCTGCTGAAGGCCTACGGTGCTGAGCTCGTCCTCACCCCCGGCCCGCAGGGCATGCGGGGCGCTGTCGAGAAGGCCGAGGAGATCGCCGCGGAGCGCGGCGGGGTGCTGGCGCGTCAGTTCGCCAATCCGGCCAACGTGGAGATCCACCGCAGGACCACCGCCGAGGAGATCTGGAACGACACCGACGGCACGGTCGACATCGTCGTGGCGGGCGTCGGCACCGGCGGCACGATCACCGGCGTCGGGCAGGTGCTCAAGGAGCGCAAGCCTGAGGTGCGGATCGTGGCGGTCGAGCCCCAGGAGTCCCCGATCCTTTCGGGCGGGCAGCCCGGCCCGCACAAGATCCAGGGCATCGGCGCCAACTTCGTGCCCGAAATCCTGGACCGGTCGGTCATCGACGAGGTCCTGCCGCGCAACATCGACCAGGCGGTGGAGTTCGCTCGCCGCGCTGCCCAGGAGGAGGGCCTGCTGGTCGGCCTGTCGTCCGGCGCGGCGCTGTCGGCGGCCATCGAGGTCGCCGGGCGGCCGGGGAACGCCGGCAAGACGATCGTGGTGATCATCCCGTCGTTCGGCGAGCGCTACCTCTCGACCGTGCTGTTCGAGGGCCTGCTGGACAAGTGAGTCGTGGCGGGCAGGGGCGTCGCGACGCGGCGCCCCTGCCCGCTGTGCGCTTCCCTAGACTGGGCGCATGCGCATCGTCATCACGGGGGCCTCGGGCAAAGCCGGCCAGGCCACCCTCCGCCACTTCTCCGACACCGACCACGACGTCGTCGCCACGGACATCGCCGCCAGGCCGTCGTGGTACACCGGCCGCTTCTACCGCGCTGACCTGACCCAGTTCGGCGAGGCCATGGATGTCCTCGCGGGCGCGGACGCCGTCATCCACCTGGCGAACATCCCGGCCGACTGGATCCACACGGACTCGCACACCCTCAACGCGAACATGTTGATGAACAACAACGTGTTCCTGGCGGCGTGGAAGCTCAAGCTCAAGCGCGTCGTCTACGCCTCGAGCGAGACCACGCTGGGGTTGCCGTTCGACGAGGTCAACTACCTCCCGGTCGACGAGGGCCACTACCCCCTGCCGAACTCCACGTACTCGCTGTCGAAGGTGATGACCGAGACGATGGCCGAGCAATTCTCGCGCTGGGCGGGGATCCCGTTCATCGGGCTGCGGCTGAGCAACATCTTCACCGTGGAGGACTACGCGCAGCAGCCGGCGTTCGCCCGGGATCCGGAGGCCCGGCGCTGGAACCTGTTCGGCTACATCGACGCCCGCGACGTCGCCCGCTCGTGCGAGGCGGCCCTGACGGCGAGCCTGTCCGGCTCGCACGCGTTCGTCATAGCCGCCGACGACACGATCCTCGACGTGCCCACCCGTGAGGCCTTGGAGGTCATCCACCCGGGCATGGAGGTCCCCGACTCCGTGGCGGAGTACGGAACCCTGCTGAGCAACCAGGCCGCCAAGGACCAGATGGGCTTCCACCCGCAGCACACGTGGCGCGACGAGGTCAGCGGCTGACCCGTCAGACGGCGGAGACCGCGCTGGCCGCCCGCTCCCCGGCGGCGAGGGCGTCCTGGATCGATGCGCCGGGCAGGTCGTCGGCGACGGCGGTCCGGGCCGGCGCGGGGCCCAGCGCGTGCGCGCCCGGTGCCATGGCCGGCAGCGCGTACGCGATGTCGTGGCGGACCAGCAGCTGCCACGACGTCGGGTCGGCGCCCAGCACGTCGCCGGATTCCCGCGCGGCGTCGCCGTCGGACAGTCCGTGTGTCCCCACAGCGGTGACCTGGACGAGGTGCCGCCCGGCCGGCGCGTAGGAGGGCACCGCGTTCGACTGCACGCAGGTGTTGGCGATCCGCGCCTCGGCCCGCACGTCGAGGTGCAGGAACGGCGACCTGCTGGGCGCCTCGTCCGCCGCGAACCACCAGGTGGTCGCGCCGAGCATGCGCGGGGGCTCCAGCCCCAGCAGCGCCGCGTTGCCGACCGGCCCGGCCGCCAGCACGACGCCTGCGGCGCGCTCCTCCCGACCGTCCGCGCGGTGCACGGTGACGCCGGCGGCGTCCGGCACCACCGCGGTCACGGGCGTGCCGAGCTGGATGCGCCCGGCCAGGGGCTCGGCGAGCTGCAACGGCACCGCAGCCATGCCCTGGGCGGGCACTCCCGGCGTCGCGAGCGCGAAGTAGCCGGCCAGGCGGCGCACCTGCGCCGCCGCAGTCGCCCCCGTCGGGTCGAGCGTGACGCCGGCGAAGAACGTCAGCAGCGCGCGCCCGACGACGGGCGAGAAGCCCGCGCGGGCCACCGTCTCGGCGAGGGTGGCCGCGTCGTCCCCGGCGCCGCGCAGCCAGCGCACCACCGCGGCCAGGTCGGCGCCCGTCAGCGGACCGCGGAGCAGGTCGACGGCGTGGGCCGGGTGCCGCGTCGGGTCCGCCAGGACGGAGCGCCCCGCATCCGTGCGCAGCACCGCGCCGCGTCCGAACCGGTGGAGGTCGAGCCTGGCCATGTCGAGGGCCCTGCGTGCGGCCGGGTAGCCGGGGTTGAGCAGCTGGAAGCCTCGGTCACAGCGGAAGCCGTCCACCTCGTCGGTGACGACCCGGCCGCCCACGCGGCCGGCTGCCTCGAGGACGAGCACCTCTGACCCCGACGCGGCGAGCCGGCCGGCGGCCCGCAACCCGGCGAGCCCCGCGCCCACCACGATGACACGACCCATGGGTCAGCCCTCCCCTCGGGCGATCTTCTCGTGATGCCGTACCACCTCGGCGACGATGAACGTGAGGAACTTCTCCGCTAGCTCCGGGTCGAGCTCCGCCTCCACCGCGAGCGCCCGCAGCCGGGAGATCTGTCGCGCCTCGCGGTCCGGGTCCGCCGCCGGCAGCCCGGCGCGGGCCTTGAGCTCGCCGACGCGTTGGGTCACCTTGAACCGCTCCGCCAGGAGATGGATCAGCGCGGAGTCCATGTTGTCGATGCTGCCGCGCAGGCGGTTGAGTTCGGTCAGTGCGTCGTCCATCGGCGCTCCTCGGGGCTCAGTGGAGGATCAGGTCGATCCGCTGGAAGGACTTGATGTCGGTGTAGCCGGTCAGAGCCATGGCCTTGCGCAGGCCGCCCGCGAGGTTCATCGTGCCGTCGGGCACCCGCGACGGGCCGAGCACGACCTCCTCGAGGGTCCCGACCTGCTCGAAGAAGGAGCGCTCACCGCGCGGCAGGCGGGCGTGCCACGCCTCGCTGCCCCAGTGCCACCCGCGGCCGGGGGCCTCCGTCGCCCGCGCGAGCGGCGAGCCCACCATCACCGCGTCCGCACCGCAGGCGATGGCCTTGGCGATGTCGCCGGAGCGGCCGACAGCGCCGTCGGCGATGAGGTGCACATAGCGACCGCCAGACTCCTCCAGGTAGTCGCGGCGCGCCTCCGCGACGTCCGCGACCGCCGACGCCATGGGAACCTCGATGCCGAGCACCGAGGCCGTGGTGTGGGTGGCTCCGCCGCCGAACCCGACCAGCACACCGGCCGCGCCGGAGCGCATGAGGTGCAGGGCGGCCCGGTAGGTCGCGACCCCGCCCACGAGGACGGGCACGTCGAAGCGGTAGATGAAGTCCTTGAGGTTGAGCGTGTCCTCGCCGCCGACGTGCTCGGCCGAGACCGTGGTGCCGCGCACGACGAAGAAGTCCATCCCCGCCTTCTCCAGCACGGGGGCGAACTCGAGCGTCCGGGCGGGCGAGAGCGACCCGGCGACCGGGACGCCGGCCGTCCGGAGCTCCGCCAGCCGGTCCCGGATCAGTTCGGCCTTGACCGGTTCGGCGTAGATCTCCTGCAGCCGCTTGGTCGCCACGACCTGGTCCGACTGCTGCGTGATCTGCTCGTACTGGGCCTGCGGATCCTCGTAGCGCGTCCAGAGGCCCTCGAGGTTGAGCACGCCCAGGCCGCCGAGCTCGCCCATCCGGATCGCCGTGGCCGGACTCATGACCGAATCCATGGGCGCCGCGACGATGGGGACGTCGAAGGACACCGCGTCGATCTTCCACGTGAGGTCCACCTCGTCCTCGCCGCGCGTGCGCCGGGTGGGCGCGATGGCGACGTCGTCGAACGAGTAGGCGTGGCTGGCGCGCTTGCTGCGCCCAAGCTCGTACATGGGTTCTCCTTCGGCCTCAGCGCGACCAGTAGTTGGGGGCTTCGGCGGTGAGCTGGATGTCGTGCGGGTGCGATTCTCGCAGACCGGCGGGCGTGATGCGCACGAACCGGCCCCGCTCCTGCAGCTCGGGGATGGTGCCGGCGCCGGAGTAGAACATCGACTGCCGCAGCCCGCCGACCAGCTGGTACGCGACGGCGGCCAGGGGGCCGCGGTAGGCGACCTGCCCCTCGATGCCCTCGGGGATGAGCTTGTCGTCGGTGGTGACGTCGCCCTGGAAGTAGCGGTCCTTCGAGTAGGAAGCCTTCCGGCCGCGTGCGGCCATGGCGCCCAGCGACCCCATGCCGCGGTAGCTCTTGAACTGCTTGCCGTTGATGAACACGAGCTCGCCGGGGCTCTCTTCGCAGCCGGCGAGCAGCGAGCCGAGCATCACCGACGAGGCGCCCGCGACGATGGCCTTGGCGATGTCCCCGGAGTACTGGAGCCCTCCGTCGCCGATGACCGGCACTCCGGCCGGGCGGCAGGCACGCGCCGCGTCGTAGATGGCGGTGACCTGCGGGACCCCGACGCCGGCGACCACGCGCGTCGTGCAGATGGAGCCGGGGCCGACGCCCACCTTGACGCCGTCGGCGCCCGCCTCGACCAGCGCCTTGGCGCCGGCATAGGTCGCTACGTTGCCGCCGATGATGTCGACGGCGGCCGCGGCGGGATCCGCCTTGAGCCGCTTGATCATGTCGACGACGCCCTTGCTGTGCCCGTGTGCCGTGTCGACGATGATGACGTCCACGCCGGCCTCGACCAGCGACATCGCCCGCTCCCACGAGTCCCCGAAGAACCCGACGGCGGCGCCGACGCGCAGCCGGCCCTGGTCGTCCTTGGCGGCGTTGGGGTATTTGTCGGCCTTGACGAAGTCCTTGAGCGTGATCAGCCCGGTCAGGCGCCCCTCGTCGTCGACGATGGGCAGCTTCTCGACCTTGTGCCGGGCCAGCAGAGCCAGGGCCTCGTCGGAGCTGACGCCGACGCGTGCGGTGACCAGGGGCATGCGGGTCATGACCTCGGACACCGGGCGGCTCGGGTCGTCCTCGAAACGCATGTCCCGGTTGGTGATGATGCCCAGCAGGCGGCCGTCGTCGTCGACGACGGGGGCGCCGGAGATGCGGTAGGCGCCGCACATCTCGTCGACCTCACCGAGCGTGGCGTCGGGGCGGACGGTGATGGGGTTGCCGACCATCCCGGCCTCGGACCGCTTGACCTGGTCCACCATCTGCGCCTGATCCGCGATGGCGAGGTTGCGGTGCAGGATGCCGATGCCGCCCTCGCGGGCCATGGCGACGGCCATCCGGGATTCGGTGACGGTGTCCATCGCGGCGGAGGCCAGCGGGACCCCCAGGCGGACCCGGCGGGTCAGCTGGGTGCCGGTGTCGACAGCCGAGGGGATGATGTCGGACTGGTTGGGCTGCAGCAGCACATCGTCGAACGTCAGCCCCAAGGCGGCGAACGGGCTGGGCACCCCGGCTCCGGTCAGTTCCTCGAACACGCATCCACCCTTCACTCAACCGGCACGTCGGGGGCCAGTCTACGCCGCCGACGCCTGCGCGCCGACCGCGCTTCCACCCGCCGGGGACGCGGCGGGACCCCGCCCGGACGAACCGGACGGGGCCCCGCATGCAGTCAGGCCGGGAGACTCAGCTCTCGTCCTCGCGCTTGTCCACCACCAGGGTCTCGGTGGTGAGCAGCAGCGACGCGATCGACGCGGCGTTGGCGAGCGCGGAACGCGTCACCTTGACCGGGTCGATGACGCCGTGCTCGACGAGGTTCTGGTACTCGTCGGTGCGGGCGTTGTAGCCGTGGCCGACCTCCATCTCGGCGACCTTGGACGTGATGACGTAGCCCGACACGCCGCCGTTCTCGGCGATCCAGCGCAGCGGCTCGACGAGGGCCTTGGCCACCACGTCGACGCCGGCCTTCTCGTCGCCCTCGAGGCCGAGGTGGTCCCCCAGGACCGCGCCGGCGTGGATGAGGGCCGAGCCGCCTCCGGCGACGATGCCCTCCTCGATGGCAGCGCGCGTCGCGGACACGGCGTCCTCGATGCGGTGCTTCTTCTCCTTGAGCTCCACCTCGGTGGCGGCGCCGACCTTGATGACGCACACGCCGCCGGCCAGCTTCGCGACCCGCTCCTGGAGCTTCTCGCGATCCCAGTCGGAATCGGTGCGCGCGATCTCGGCCTGCAGCTGCGACACGCGGCCGGTGACCTCGGCGTGGTCGCCCGCGCCGTCGACGATGGTCGTGTTGTCCTTGGTGACGACGACGCGACGGGCGCGGCCGAGCACCTCCAGACCGACCTGGTCGAGCTTGAGGCCCACCTCGGGCGCCACGACCTGGCCGCCGGTGAGGATCGCGATGTCCTCGAGCATGGCCTTGCGACGGTCGCCGAACGCGGGGGCCTTGACGGCCACCGAGGTGAACGTGCCGCGGATCTTGTTGACCACGAGCGTCGACAGCGCCTCGCCGTCGACGTCCTCGGCCACGATGAACAGCGTGCCCTTGGCCGCGATGACCTTCTCCAGCAGGGGCAGCAGGTCGTTCATCGACGAGATCTTGCCGCTGTGGATGAGGATGTACGGATCGTCGAGGATGGCCTCCATGCGGTCCGCGTCGGTCACGAAGTACGGGGACAGGTAGCCCTTGTCGAACTGCATGCCCTCGGTGAACTCGAGCTCGGTGCCCATGGTGTTGGACTCGTCGACGGTGATGACGCCGTCCTTGCCGACCTTGTCGAACGCCTCGGCGATCAGGTCGCCGATCTGCTCGTCGCGCGAGGAGATGGTGGCGACCGACGCCATGTCGGCGGTGGTGTCGACCGGGCGGGCGTTCTCCCGCAGCCGCTCGACGACGGCCTCCACGGCCTTGTCGATGCCGCGCTTGAGCCCGATGGGGTTGACGCCCGCGGCGACCGCGCGCAGACCCTGGTGGACCATGGCCTGGGCGAGGACGGTGGCCGTCGTGGTGCCGTCACCGGCGACGTCGTTGGTCTTGGTGGCGACTTCCTTGGCGAGCTGCGCGCCGAGGTCCTCGTAGGGATCGTCGAGCTCGACCTCCTTGGCGACGGTCACGCCGTCGTTGGTGATGGTCGGGGCGCCCCACTTCTTGTCGAGGACGACGTAGCGGCCCTTGGGGCCGAGGGTCACCTTGACCGTGTTGGCGAGGATGTCAACGCCGCGCTCGAGCGCGCGGCGCGCCTCCTCGTCGAAAGCGAGAATCTTGGGCATGAAGTGGTGTCCTTACTTGCTGACGACGGCGAGGATGTCGCGGGCGTTCAGCAGGAGGTATTCCTGGCCGTCGTACTTGACTTCGGTGCCGCCGTACTTCGAGAAGATGACGACATCGCCCTCGGCGACGTCGAGCGGGACGCGGTTGCCCTTGTCGTCGATGCGCCCGGGGCCGGTGGCGATGACCTTGCCCTCCTGCGGCTTCTCCTTGGCGGTGTCGGGGATGACAAGGCCGGAAGCGGTGGTCTGAACGGCCTCGAGGGGCTGGATGAGGATGCGGTCCTCGAGCGGCTTGATCGTGGTTGCCACGTCAAACACCTTTCTGTCATATCCGACCTGAGGTCGGCGAATAGGTCAGGTTGAGCAGCGGCCGGGCGTCGTCGCGGGTGCCGTCCGACCGTTAGCACCCGACCAGGTCGAGTGCCAGCTCTTACGTTATCCCGGGTTTAGCACTCAATCAAGCCGAGTGCCAGAGTTCAGCGGATGACCCGGATGACGCGTGCCGGGTTGCCGACCGCCAGGGCATCGGCGGGGATGTCCTTGGTCACGACGGATCCCGCGCCGATGACGGCGTTGTCGCCAATGGTCACCCCCGGGCAGACGACGACGCCGCCCCCGAGCCACACGTTGTCGCCGAGCGTGATGGGCTTGGCCGACTCGACCTTGTCGCGCCGGGCCTGTGCGTCCAGGGGGTGCGTGGGGGTGAGCAGTTGCACGTTGGGCCCGATCTGGCAGTCCTCCCCGATGACGATGGGAGCGACGTCCAGCGCCGTCAGGTTGGCGTTGACGAACGTCCGCGCGCCGATGGTGAGGAAGTCGCCGTAGTCCACGGTCAGCGGGGGACGCACGTGCGCGTCCTCCCCCAGGTCCCCGACGAGGTCCGCGAGAATCGCCCGCGCGCCCGGGTCGCCGGCCACGACGGCACGCTGGTACTCGTCGGCGAGGCGGAGGGCGCGAGCGGAGCGCTCCGCCATCCTGGGGTCGTCCGCGACGTAGGGGTCGCCCGCGATCATGCGGTCCCAGTTGCTGCGGTCGTCGCCGTCGAAGTGGCCCATGAGTCTCCCTGATGGTCGGTCTGTGTCGCGGCCAGCCTAGGCCCGCCGCGCCACGACCGCCTTCGTGCCGTCCACGGTGCGGGCCAGGATGAGCGTGGCCGAGCCCGGCCCGCTGGGCCTGAGCTCGCGCCGCAGGGCGGCCGGGTCGACGTCGACGGCGCGCTTCTTGATCTCCAGGGTGCCGATGGAGTGCTGCCGGACGTAGGCGCGCAGCGCCTTGACCGAGTGGTCCAGGACGTCGACCACCTCGAAGCGGGTCGCCCACGGCGTGTCCACCGGCTCGTCCGAGGACAGGTAGGCGACGTGGGGGTCGAGCAGCCACGCCCCGGGGACGGCCTCCCGCACCAGTCCGGCGCGGATGGCGGCGCCGTCGGGCTCGTAGAGGTAGCGGCCGAGCTGGGCCACCTGGGCCGGCCCGAGGGTCGGATCGGGCTCGAGCTCCAGCGCGCTGCCGGCGCTGAGCAGCACGGCGCTGCGCCCCTCGGGCAGCCTGTTCCACAGCGACACCTCCACGACGTCGCCGCCGACGCTGACCCAGGTGGCGCGCACGCCGTCGGGGATCAGCTCCTTGGGCAGCCCCGGGCCGAGCTTCACGCAGACGAAGCGGGGCGAGGCGAGGTGGTCGAGGACGAGCTGCCACGGCGGGGTGAAGTCCGCGACGTGCCACGTGCGGCCGCGCGCGGTGCGCCGGGCCGGGTCCAGGAACACCCCGGCCGACACGGGCACCGGCGTGTCCTCCGCCCGGCCGAGGCTCGCGGGGCCGGCCCCGACCAGGGCGAGGTTCCAGGTGGCGACCTCCACGGTGGCCGCGTCCGCGTCGACGGCGTGCACGACGAGCCCTGCCTCGGCCATCGCCATGGCGTCGGCCCCGATGCCACAGCCCAAGTCCCACGCCTCCCGGACCCCGGCCGCGGCGAAGCGCGCGGCGCGCCAGGCGCTCACGACGTCGCGGGTGGCCTGCTCGAGGCCATCGGGCGTGAAGAGCATGGCGTCGGCCCGCGCGACCTTGGCCCGGGCACGCCGGCGCAGGGCCGTCTGGGTGAGCGCCCACGCCGCGTCCTCGGGCCCGGCCACCGCGCGCAGGCGGGTGGCCGCACCGAGCGACGACGGGTCCGGCTCGCGCGCGGCGACCTCGAGGGCGGCGACGCGCGCCGGGTCGATCACGTCGAGTACCGCCAACCGACGCTGTGGCCGCCGTCGTAGGGCAGGACGCCGTGGAACTGCGGGACCGACTCGTCGAAGACCAGCGGGAGGAAGTGCCGGTCGCCGTCCCACATGGGCAGCTCCATCACCGTGTCGACGTCGTGCCAGGCGAGCGTCCCCTCGGGGTTCTCCGGAAACGGCCGGCCGGTGAAGCCCGTGATGAGGAACACGAACCCGAACACGTCGCGGCCGTTGAAGCCGGGCCACGAGACCGTGCCGCGCAGCCGCATCGCCGTCACCTCGATGCCGGCCTCCTCGCGGATCTCCCGGCGCATCGCGTCCGCGACGTCCTCGTCCCGCTCGACCTTGCCGCCGAGCCCGTTGTACTTGCCGAGCTGCTCGTCGTCGGACCGGGAGATCCGGTGGACGAGCAGCACCCGACGGCGATCCGGGCTGAGGATGTAGCCCAGCGTCGTCAGTTCCGGCGCGTACGGCATGTCAGGACTCGGTGCGCGGGCCCCGGGCGTCGTAGTCGAGCTCGCGGGTGTCAAGCTCCACGACCTCGTCGCCCAGCTCCTTGAGCAGCTCGTAGCGCGCCTCACGGCGCTCCCGCTGCTCGATGGGGTCCGGGACTGGCGCCGCGGCCAGGAGACGCCGCGTGTACTCCTCCTGCGGGTGGAGCAGGACGTCCTCGCGCGTACCCTTCTCGACGATCTTGCCGTACTGCATCACGACGACGCGGTGCGCGAGCGAGTCGATGACGGCGAGGTCGTGGGAGATGAACAGGCAGGCGAAGCCGAATTCGCGCTGCAGCTCGGTGAACATGGCGAGCACCGAGGCCTGGACGGACACGTCGAGTGCCGAGGTCGGCTCGTCGGCGACCAGCAGGTCGGGGCTGAGCGACAGCGCGCGGGCGATGGACACGCGCTGGCGCTGTCCGCCGGACAGCTCGTGCGGGTACCGGTTGTAGACGCTGCGCGGCAGCTGGACCGCGTCGAGGAGCTCGTGGACGCGCGCCTCGCGCTCCTTGGCGTTGCCCACCTTGTGCACGCTCATCGGTTCGGCGATGACGTCGCCGATCGGGAACCGCGGGTTCAGCGACGCGGCGGGATCCTGGAAGATCACGCCGATGCGCTTGCGCAGCGACTTCAGCTCGTGGCCGCGCAGGCCGAGCAGGTTCTGGTCGAGGACCCGCACCTCGCCGGACTTCGACGGGATGAGGCCGAGCAGGGCACGCCCGATGGTCGACTTGCCCGATCCGGATTCGCCGACGAGGCCGACGATCTCGCCGCGACGCACGTCGAAGCTCACGCCGTCGACGGCGCGGAACGGCTTCTTGCCGGCGCGGTGGTACTCGACGACGAGGTCGCGCACGTCGAGGGCGGCCTCGGCGGTCGGCTCCACCGGGTTGGGCGCCACGCCGAACTGGCCGTGGCCCTCCCCCAGGCGCGGCACGGCCGCCAGAAGCCGCTTCGTGTAGGGGTGCTGCGGCTGCAGCAGGACCTGCTCGACGGGCCCGCGCTCGACGATGGTGCCCTTGAACATCACGGCGACGTTGTCGGCCATGTCGGCCACGACGCCCATGTTGTGCGTGATCAGCAGGATGCCGGTGTTGAGCTTGTCCTTCAGCGACCGCAGGAGGTCGAGGATTTCGGCCTGGACGGTCACGTCGAGGGCCGTGGTGGGCTCGTCGGCGATGATGACGTCCGGGTCGCAGGCCAGCGCCATCGCGATGACGACGCGCTGCCGCATGCCGCCCGACAGCTCGTGCGGGAACTGCTTGGCGCGGCGCTCGGCGTTGGGGATGCCGACGGCGTTGAGGAGGTCGACGGCGCGGCTCCACGCGTCACGGCCGAACGCGACGCCGTGCACCTCCATGGCCTCCGTGAGCTGCTCGCCGACGGTGATGACGGGGTTGAGCGCGGTCATCGGCTCCTGGAAGACCATGGCGACGCGGTTGCCGCGCAGGGAGCGGAGCTGGCGGCCCGAGAGCTGGCCGATGGACTTGTCCGTGACCAGGGTGTCGCCCTGGATGCGGGCGGTCTTGGGCAGCAGTCCGAGCGCCGTGGTCGCCGTGACGGACTTGCCCGAGCCCGACTCGCCCACGAGCGCCATCACCTCGCCGGGCTCCACGCTGAGCGTGATGCCCTTGACGGCGTGCACGGAGCCGAACTCGGTGCGGAACTGGACGTCGAGCTTGTCGAACTTGAGGACCGGGTTCTCGCCGGTGAAGCGGGGGGTGGTGGTCATGGTCGGGCTCCTCAGTCCATCTGCTGGCGGGGATCGAACGCGTCGCGCAGGCCGTCGCCGATGAAGTTGACGCACAGTGCCACGGCGACGATGAACACGCCCGGCCACCAGAACAGCCAGGGGCGGGTGCTCAGCGCGTTCTGGTTCTCGGAGATGAGCAGGCCCAGCGACGTGTTCGGCGGCCTGACCCCGAAGCCCAGGTAGGACAGCGCGGTCTCCACGAGGATCGCCGCCGAGATGAGCAGCGTCGCGTTGACGATGATCGTGCCGAGAGCGTTGGGCAGGATGTGCCGGACGATGATGCGCCACGGGGAGGTGCCGACAGCGCGCGCGGCGGCGACGAACTCCCGTTCGCGCAGGGAGAGGACCTCGCCGCGGACGAGCCGGGCCAGACCGGTCCACGACACGAGCGCGAGCATGCCGGCCAGCGCGAAGATGCCGCCGACGTTGCCGGCCATGCGGCCGAGGACGGCGGCCAGCACCAGCGTCGGGATGATGATGAACAGGTCGGTGACGCGCATGAGGAACGACTCGGCGAGGCCGCGGAAGTAGCCGGCCGCGGCGCCCACCAGGGTGCCGATGATCGTGGCGGCGATACCGACGGTGAAGGCGATCGCCAGGGAGTTCTGCGTGCCCAGCATCACCAGCGCGAAGTAGTCCTTGCCGATGGTGCTCTGGCCGAAGGGGTGCTCGCCGATCGAGAACGGCCACAGGGTGAGGGTCGGGGCGCCGCCCACCTCCTGGATCGGGTAGAGATCGACGTGGTTCTTGCTCCACCAGCCGGGGATCGGGCCGAACCCGATCGACGTGATGGCCAGGAGCGCGATGAGGATCAGGAAGGTCAGCGAGATCATCGCACCGCGGTGCCGCAGGAAGCGGCGCAGGACGAGGCGCCCCTGCGAGTACGACTTGTCGGTCGTCGTGACCTCGTCGGGCATGCTCTCGAGCTCGTAGTCGGCCTCGTGGACCTGGTCGAGCTGGGCGGGGTTGTTCGGTTCAGTCATGGTTGACCCTCACTTCCTAGCGGGCGATCCGCGGGTCGAGGATGGCGTAGGCGATGTCCGCCAGCATGTTCATGGTGACGGCGGCCGTCCCGGTGACCAGGTAGAAGGCCATGACGGGCGCCGGGTCGACGGCCGCGAGGCCCGTGCGGAAGAGGTTGCCCATCCCCTGCCAGCCGAAGACCGTCTCGGTGATGACCGCGCCGCCGATGAGGCCGGCGAAGTCGAACGCCACGATGGTGGCCAGCGGGATGAGCGAGTTGCGCAGCGCGTGCCGCGTGATGACCTTGCGCTCAGAGATGCCCTTGCTGCGCGCGGTGCGGATGTAGTCCTGGTTGAGCACGTCCAGCATCGAGGCGCGCGTGTAGCGCGTGTAGGAGGCGATGGAGATGAGCATGAGCGTCACCGTCGGCAGGACCAGGTGCGTCAGCGCGTCGAGCGAGTGCATCCAGAACGTCGACTCGTAGTTCGGCGTGGCCGAGCCGATGGTCGGGATGGGCCGCGGCTGCTCCCTGAGGTACCCCGACCAGTTCGACAGCAGCAGGTCGGCGATCGCCAGCACCGACGCCAGCAGCGCGGTGACGACGGACGCGAGGGTGGCCTGGCGGCGGGAGAACCCGCCCAGCAGCTGCCCCGCGGCGACCGCGACGCCGATGGCTGCGACGAAGCAGAGCAGCAGGATCGGGATGGTCGCGCTGGTCATCAGGAAGCCGCGCACCGCGATGTAGCCGACGAGCGCGACCCCGGCCGTCGCGGCGACGGCGTTGCGGACGCGGTGGTTGTGGAAGCCGGAGGTCAGCATGATCACCAGCACGGCGGCGCCGACGACGCCCAGCACGTACACAGGGATCCCGATGGCCGGACGGCGGAACCAGGTGACCAGGTCGAAGTAGGTGAGGATGGCGGCGATGCCGGCGGCGACGGCGCCGAACGTGATGAGGCGCCGCTTGAGGTCGCCGCCGAGGGCGGCCTGCAGGATGAAGGCCAGCACGACAGCGACCGCGAGGATGACCGGCCAACTGAGGTCCGCGTCGACGATCCAGTTGTTGAACTCGATGGCCGCGTAGTGCTTGAGCAGCACTCCGAGCCAGAAGACGGGCAGCGAGAAGGCGATGAACGCGAAGAGCGTCACGCCGTAGTCGAAGCCGGAGTACTGCCGGATGGCGGTGATGATACCGAGGGTGACGCCGATGACGATGGCCAGCAGCGAGGCGAGGACCACGAGGCGCAGCGTGGACGCCGCCGCGGTGGCGACCAGCGCGTTGACCGACTGGCCGTTGATCGCGGTGCCGAGGTCACACTGCCCGACGAGACACTTCGACGCGCCCGTCAGCCAGTCCCAGTACCGCTCGTACCACGGCATGTCGAGGCCCATGTTGTCGATGCGCTGCCGGATCCGGTTCTCCCGGTTCGGGTCGTTCGACTCCCGGAGGTCCTGCAGTGGGTCGCCCGAGTTGATGACGAGCACATACAGCAACAGTGACCCGAGCACGAGGATCGCCAGCGAGATCCCCAGGCGTTTCGCGATGAACTTGAGCAAGATCGGTCCTTCGACATGGTCCGGGCGCCTTCAGCGGCGCCCCATCCGCCGCATACTACGGCAGCGGGCAGAGTGGATGAAATGGTGTATGCACGGAAATCGGGGCAGGTGACGCGCGGCCACCTGCCCCGATTCCGCTACTGATTACTGACGGGTGTGGTCAGCTCGGGTCACTGGGCGACCCACTGCGGGGCGTTCCACGACACCTGGTCCTGCGTGGCGGTGCCGCGCACGTTCTGCAGGGTGGAGTCGTAGGCGACGACCAGCGGGTGGGCGTACAGCGGGATGCCGAACAGCGAATCCCACAGTTCCTTCTCGATGACCTTGGTCTGCTCGAGGTGGACGTCCTCGTCGAGGGTGGCGACGAGCTCGGCCCAGGCAGCGTCGACGGTCTCGTTGGAGTACTCGCCGTAGTTCTGGCCCTTGTTGGTGGCGTAGATGTTCTCACCCGAGGTGATCTGGCCGGAGCCGGCCCAGGCGAACAGGGCCACCTCGTAGTCGCCGTTGACGAGCGCGTTGGAGAAGAAGTCCTCGGCGCTGGCGTCGATCACGTTGAAGCCGGCGTCCTTGCAGGACGACTGGATCGCGGCGACGGTCTCGGTGCGGCGCTGGTTACCGGAGCGGTAGCCGATGCGGACATCGATCGGGGTCGCCACACCGGCGGCGGCGATGAGTTCCTTCGACTTCTCGATGTCGACGGTGTCGTAGCGGCCGTCGTAGGACTCGCCGATGACCTCGTCGTAGTTGTCCTGGAACGGGAACACCTCGCGCGCGTTCATCAGCTCGGTCTCCGGGGAGATCGGCTTGATGAGCGTGTCGACGATCTGCTGACGCGGCACGCAGTAGGCGAACGCCTCGCGCAGCTGCAGGCCGGTGTCCGGGTTGCCGAACACGTTGTTCTCGCGGAAGTTGAAGTCCAGGTGCTCCCACGTCAGGGACGATCCGGACTCGATGGTGACGGCCGAGCCGAGGGCCTCGAGCTGGCCGACGGTATCGACGGTGGCCTGCGGCTGGATGACCTGGACGTCCTTGTTGCCCAGGGCCTGGACCTGTTGCGCATCGTCGATGAACCGGAACACGAGGTCGCGGGTAGCGGCCGGGGTGCCCCAGTACTGCTCGTTGGCGGTCAACGTCAGGGAGTTACCTGCCTGCCAGCTGCCCTCCTTGAGGACGTACGGGCCGGACGACGGGGTGAGCGCCGGGTCGGGGAGTTCGCCGGGGTTGAAGATCCAGCCCTCGTTCCAGAACGTGGCGGCGGACTTCACGGTGTCGGCGTCGCGGTCGAGGACGGCCTGCGCCAGCGCGCCGGGCTCGAGGCCAGCCTCACGGGCGATGACGTGCTCGGGGAGCGCGGAGGTGACGATGATCCGGTAGTCCGGGTTGGGGTTGCTGTAGGTGACGGTGAACTCCTTGGAGCCGACCTCACCCTCCGGGCCCTCGGGGACGTACTGCGCGAAGGACGTCGACACGTGGTCGAAGACCGCCGAGGCCTCCTTGTCCTCACCGCTGGCGAAGCCGGGGGCGATGAACTCGGGGTTCTGGGCCGCCCACTCCATGAGGTAGTCGTTGATGCTGACCGGGGTGCCGTCGGACCAGACGGCGTCCTCGTTGATCGTGTACTTGATCGTCAGCGGGTCCTCGGAGGTCACCTCGTAGGTGCCGAAGTCCGTGTTGTCGCAGATCGTGCCGTCGGTACCGAAGTACACGAAGCTGGAGAACATGTGGGCCGCGATGACCGAGTTGTAGGTCGAGTACGTGGCGTTGGTGATCGAGTTGTAGCCACTCCAGTCGCCGGGGCCGGCGGTGTAGCGGACCTCGCCGTCCTTCGTCTCGGTGATGCCGACGTCCTGCAGGCAGCCGGCGGCGGCCGAGTCGCCGTCGGTGCCGCCGCTGGCGGACGCCGATGCCGACGCCGAGCCGGTGGCGGTGGCGTCGGGATCGGTGGCGTCGGGGCTGGTGCAGGCGCCGAGCAGCAGTGCGCTGCCGAGCACCAGACCAAGGGACGCCTTGGTTCCCTGGAACTTCATTCTTTCTCCTAAGTCGTAGACCGACGGAAAAGCGGCCCGACGGGCCATGTGTTCCAGGAACATAGCCAAGGCACGTTCAAATCGGCTAGGGCCACGCGGTGTTTGACACCAGATCGTTACCAATCTGTGGCCTAGCGCACCAAAATCAGACGAGGACGGTGCTGACGGGCAGGCCGGAGTCGGCCGAGATGCCCAGCCCGGAGGGCGGAAGGCCGGCCCGGATGACCTCGCTGCCGACGGCGGCGATCATCGCGCCGTTGTCGGTGCACAGCGCCGGCCGGGGGCGGCGCAGCTCGATACCGGCCGCCGCGGCCCGCTCCTCGAGCAGGGTCCGCAGCCGGGAGTTGGCCGCCACCCCGCCCCCGATGAGGATGGAGCTGACGCCCAGGTGTTGCGCGGCGTCGACCGTCTTGGCGGTGAGGACGTCGCAGACGGCCTCCTGGAAGCTGGCCGCGACGTCGGCCACCGGGACCGTTTCGCCGTCGAGGCGGCGCTGCTCGACCCAGCGGGCCACGGACGTCTTGAGCCCCGAGAAGGAGAAGTCGAAGCGGTGCCGGTCGAGGTCGTGCCGGGCCGTGAGGCCGCGCGGGAAGCGGATGAACGTCGGATCGCCCTCCTGGGCCGCCTTGTCGATGACCGGCCCGCCCGGGTACGGGAGTCCCAGGAGGCGCGCGACCTTGTCGTACGCCTCGCCGGCCGCGTCGTCGATGGTGGAGCCGACCTCCGTGATGCGGGTGGCGATGTCCTCGACGTGCAGCAGCTGCGTGTGTCCGCCGGAGACGAGCAGCGCCAGCGAGGGCATCGGCAGCTCACCGTGGTCGAGCAGGTCGACCGCGACGTGCCCGACGAGGTGGTTGACGCCGTAGAGGGGCTTGCCCAGGTAGGCGGCGAGCGCCTTGGCCGACGCCAGACCGACGACCAGGGACCCCATGAGGCCGGGTCCCGCCGTCACGGCGATGGCGTCGAGGTCGGCCAGGTCGACGTCGGCCTTGGCGGCCGCGCGCTCGAGCGTCGGAATGAGGGCCGACAGGTGTGCCCGGCTGGCGACCTCGGGCACGACGCCACCGAAGCGGACGTGCAGGTCGACCGAGCTGGCCACCTCGTTGGCCAGCAGCGTGCGTCCCCGCACGATGCCGACGCCGGTCTCGTCGCAGGACGACTCCAGTCCGAGCACCAGGGGTTCACTCATCGCCGCTCTCCTCCATCTCCCACATGCCGACCGAGTCGGCGTCGACGCCCTCGAGCCGTCGCTCCAGGATGAGCGCGTCGGCGCCGGGGCCGTAATAGTCCGGGCGGGTGGCAACCGGGGCGAAGCCGAACCCGCGGTACAGCTGGATGGCCGCATCGTTGGAGTCCTCGACTTCGAGCAGCATGCGGTGCGCCCCCTCGCCGATCGCCCACTGCAGGCCGGCCACGAGCATCACGCGGGCGAACCCCAGGCGCCGCTGGTGCGGGGCCACGACGATGCGGTGCAGGTCCGCCACGTCGTCGACGAGCTGGAAGGCGGCCACCCCGATCGTGTCGCCCTCCCTCCCCCGCGCAACGAGGATGAGGCGTCCGGGGCCGGACAGCTCCTGGAGCCATGACTCCGCGGACCAGGGCGTGCCGAAGTGGGCCTCGAGCGCCAGGATGTCGGACAGGTCCGACGGCGCCGCGGTCTCGACGATCATCGTCGGACCCGCAGCCGCGGGAGCGCGGACTTCGGCCTGCCGGGCACCGTCGCATCCGCCGGGCGGAGGTAGAACGGCTCGTCCCCCGCGGGCGCGAGGTCGGCCCAGCGGGCCGCCAGCACGGCGGGGTCCAGCGCGTCGGGCCCCTGGACGTCGAGCCCGGCGCGGTAGGCCTCCGGCACGGCGCCCGCGACGGGGAGCGCGGGCAGCTCATCGGGGGCGGTCACGCGAGGTCCGTCGACGCGGACGCCGTCGGCGCCGTAGCGCGCCCAGTACAGCTCCTTGCGGCGCGCGTCGGCGGCGACGAGGAAGTCCTCGGGCGCCCCGAGGTCCGCCCACTGGCGGGCCACCACATCGAGGGAGCACACCCCGTGGACGGGGCGCCTCGCGGTGTGCGCGAGGGTCCAGGCCGTCGCGACGCCGACCCGCAGCCCCGTGAACGGGCCGGGGCCCATGCCGACGGCGAACTCGTCGATGTCCGTCAGCGCGATGCCCGCGTCCGCGCACGCCCGCAGGATCGACGGCATGAGTTCCTCGGCGTGCGCGCGGGTGTCGTCGACGACCACACGCGCGACGGGCAGGCCGTCGCGGGCCAGGCCGACGGCGACGGCGTGGCTGGTGTCGATGCCGAGCGTCCAGGTCATCGGGTCTCCCTGAGTGCGTCGAGGGCCCCGGCCCAGCGGGGGCCGAAGCCGGTGAGGTAGACGGTGCGCTGGTCCGAGTCGACGCCGCGGACGATGTCGATCTCCAGCCGGTCGTTGGCCAGCCACTCGGCCAGGCCGTGGCCCCACTCGATGAGCGTGACGGAGTCCGCCAGCGAGGCGTCCAGGTCGATGTCGGCGAGTTCGAGGGAGCCGCCCAGGCGGTAGGCGTCGACGTGCACGAGGGCGGGCCCGTCGCCGCGGGCGGGGTGCACCCGCGACAGGACGAAAGTCGGGGAGATGACCGGGCCCTCGACGTCGAGCCCGGCGCCGATGCCCTGGGTGAGCGTCGTCTTGCCCGCCCCGAGGTCCCCGGACGCGACGATGACGTCGCCCTTCCGGAGCAGACCGGCGAGCCGCCGGCCCAGCCGCTGCATGTCGTCGGCGGTCGGGACGTCGACCACGACGGGGAGGTCGCGGCCCATGTGGAAGCCGTAGGGAGCGGGCGCCACCACGTCGAACCCGTGGTCCTTCCACCACGCGACCAACTGCGGGAACTCCTCGCGCGCGAACAGGGCCGCTCGCCGGGCACCGAGGTCAGCGGCCACGGTCAGCGCGCTCTCGACCAGCGCCCGGGCGACGCCCTGCCCGCTGGCCTCGGGAAGGACCGAGACGCGGCGCAGGGTGGCGGTGTCGTCGGCGATGTCGACGAGCAGGCCGGCGATGATCGCCCCGTCCCGCTCGACGACGATGCCGTAGCCGTCGGTCAGCGCGCGCTCGATGTCGGCGACATCGTCGGCCAGCGCCTCCGCCGGCGGGTCGACCGCCGGGCGGGCCGAGAACGCGGCGTGGATGACTCGCAGCAGCTCAGGGGCGTCGGCGGGATCGGCGACCCGCACCCTCACGTCGGAAGTGTCCATCGGCGCAGAATCCTACGCTCTCACCACCGGTCGTTGCGGTAGCCGCCACGGCGGCCCCGCCCCTGGTCGCGGCCGCGTCGCTGACCCTCGGGGCGCTTGCGCTGCTGCGGCTTCGGCGCGATGAGCCTCAGGTAGTCCTCCTCGGCGATCGCCACGCCGGAGGTGGGCCGGGCGCCGGTGGCGTCGCGGAGTTCGGGCGAGCCGGGCTCGGCTTCGATGAAGGCGGCCCCCACCCCGGCCTGGTCGAGGAGTCGGCGGCCCGTCTTGCGCTGGTGCGGCAGGACGATGGTCGCGACGACGCCCTCCTGGCCCGCGCGGGCGGTGCGCCCGGAGCGGTGGAGGTAGTCCTTGGAGTCGCGGGGCGGGTCTACCTGGAGGACCAGGGTCACGTCGTCGACGTGGATGCCGCGCGCCGCCACGTCGGTGGCGACCAGCACCGGAACGGTGCCCTCGCGGAACGCCGCCAGGATCCGGGCGCGGGCTCCCTGGGTGAGGCCGCCGTGCAGCGCCCCCGCCATCACGCCGGCGTCGCGGAGCTGGCCCGCGATGCGGTCGGTGCCCAGCTGGGTGCGGGCGAACAGCACGGTCCGGCCGTCGCGGTTGGCGATCTCGGCGGTGACCTGGTTCTTGTGGTGCGGCTTCACCAGCAGCGGCCGGTGCACCATGGTGGCCACCGAGTTCTTGCCCGAGTCGACCTCGTGGGTGACCGGGTCGTGCAGGTAGGCCTTGACGAGGGCCCCGACGGCGTTGTCCAGCGTCGCGGAGAACAGCAGCCGCTGCCCGTGCTCGGGCGTGGCGTCCAGCAGCGAGCGGACCTCGGTGAGGAAGCCCATGTCGGCCATGTGGTCGGCCTCGTCGAGGACGGTGACCTCGACCTGGCTGAGGTCGGCGGCCCCCTGCTCCAGGAGGTCGATGAGGCGGCCGGGGGTGGCCACGACGACGTCGACGCCGCGCTCGAAGGCGCGCAGCTGCGGCCCGTAGGACATGCCGCCCGCCACCAGCGTCAGGTCCAGCCCGACGGCGGCCGCGAGCGGAGACAGGACGTCGGCGATCTGCAGCGCCAGCTCGCGGGTCGGCGTGAGGATGACCGCGCGGGGCGAACCGACCGGGCTGCCTTCGGCCAGGCGCGTGAGCATCGGCAGGCCGAACGCCAGCGTCTTGCCGGAGCCCGTGCGGCCGCGGCCGAGCACGTCCCGGCCGGCGATGGCGTCGCCGATGGTGGCGGCCTGGATGGGGAAGGGCTCCGTGATGCCCTGCGCGGAGAGCTGGCGCACGAGCGACTCGGCGACGCCGAGCTCGAAGAATCCCGACGTGACGTCGCCCTGGACCTCCTCGGCCACGCCCGCGGTCCAGCTCATCTGGTCGGTCTCGACGTCGTGGGAGTCCGGGCGCGTGTCGTGGTGGCGGCCGCGGCGGTCGTCGTGGCCACGGGGCTCGTGCGGGCGGCGGATGTCGAGGTGGGGCGGGCGCGACGCGGGGCGGTGGTGCCCGCGGTCGTCGCGGCGCGGGCGGTCGTCGCGATCCTGGAACCGGTCGTCACGACGCGGGCGGTCGTCGCGATCCTGGAACCGGTCGTCACGGCGGGGCCGGTCATCACGCGACTGGAAGCGATCATCGCGACGCGGCCGGTCGTCACGCGACTGGAATCGGTCATCACGACGCGGACGGTCATCACGCGACTGGAACCGGTCATCACGACGCGGACGGTCATCACGCGACTGGAACCGGTCATCACGACGCGGACGCTCGTCGCGCGACGGCTGGCGGTCGTCGGCGTCGCGGTAGCGGGGCCGATCGTCGCGGTTGCGGTCCTCGCGCTGCGGGCGGTCGTCGCGGTCGCGGTAGCGCGGGCGGTCGTCGCGGTCCTGCCGCGGCGCGCGGTCCTCTCCCGGTGCGGCGGAGGTGGGGGGACCGAACTGCAGCGCGCGGCGCTGCTTGCGGTTCAACGGCTCGCCCGACTCGTTCGAGTCGCGGCGGTTGGCCCGACGCTGCGGGGAGTGGCCCTTGGCGGCGCGCTGCTCGGCGGACCAGCGCTGCTTTCGGCGTGGTGCATTCATGATGTAAGAGATCCTCTGCGGGTGATGGGGGGCCCAGGAGCCGGGCCTCGGGCCCACATGCGGGGCCACTGAAACATGCCCGCTCATCTGTCACACGCTGGCGTTGATCGCCTTACCGGGCCCGTCGAGTCTACGGGATGCCGCGAGATTCTCCGAATCGACGCGTTGACTCCTCGAAGATGCCCGCGTAGCTGGAGTCGTTGACTCATCTGAAGATGCCCGCGTGGGTCAGACTCGGGGATGGAGTTGACGATGGCGACACGCAGGGCTGTCACCGACTACCCAATTATTGCTGCGAGTCGAGCCACAGCGGCCCGTGCTGACACGAGGAAGACAGACCAAACGACGGAGAACTTGAAGGCCACTTCGCCGGATAGCGACCAGACTGCGCGGTCAACGACCGGGTACCGGCTGGCTGCCAGCGCCGAGATGATCTACCTGGACTTGCCGTTCATCGACAGGGTTCGGCGTATCCATGACCGTGGCCTGCTCGTCGAGATCTGGGGCTGGTCGGACAAGGACATCGAAGCTCTCGCCGCGTCCCCAGCCTCGATTGTCTCCATGACCGGGTATCTCAGCGGCAACCTCACCGAGGACGACGGGATCGCGACGTTCCTCGCGACGGCCGAGAGGTCGATCGAGGTAGCCAAAATGCTCAACTGCCCGAGCCTTAACGTGCATGGCACCGGCCTGGGCGAGGGAGGTCTGCCGGTCAGGCCTGTCGACGTCGTCACTCCCGCCATGTGGCTTCGCGCAGCCGACACCCTGCGCCTCCTGGCCGATCTGGGTGCGAAGCACGACAAGGTGTTCACCTTGGAGAACCTGAACCTTCCGGTGGACCACCCCGGTACACCGTTCGCGCTGGCCAGTGACACAAGAACCCTCGTGTCCGCCGTCAACTCCCCGAATCTCAGAATGAACCTGGACCTCTACCACGCCCAGATCGGTGAGGGGAACCTGATTGAACTGGTCAAGGCGAGCCAGCCATGGATCGGCGAGATCCAGGTCGCGGACGTCCCAGGGCGCTGCGAACCCGGCACAGGCGAACTCAACTACGCCGCGGTCGCCCGCGTGCTGAGAGACATTGGCTACACCGGCGTGGTCGCGATGGAGGCCTTCGCCAAAGGCGATTCGGACGCTGCCCTGGATGCCTTCACGGCAGCCTTCGCCTGACCGCCGCGGGAGATCCTCACGTTGCGATTGTGGGGGCACTTCCAGCCTCGCGGAAAGCGCCGAACGGCGAAGGCTCGCCGAACCCGCCCCCGGCCAGCCACAGGGCGCCTGTAGACTCGCCCGCGACACGGGGTGCCCCCGCAGATGAGGGGCTGAGAACACACCCGCGAACCTGATTCAGGTAATTCTGACGGAGGAACTGTCCTGTGACCACCCGTACGCTCCCCCCTCCTTGGCGTCGATTCGTGACCGCCCTCGCCACCATCACCGTAGTCGCTCTGGGTTCCGCCGGGTGTGGACCCGACGCCGGTGCAGCGATCTCCGCCGACACCACCGCGGTGCGCTTCGCCCTCGACTGGACCCCCAACACCAACCACACCGGCATGTACGTGGCACTTGAACGCGGCTACTTCGACGAGGCCGGGATCGAGGTGGAACTCCTGCCGTTCAACCAGTCCCTGCCCGACCAGCTGATCGACGCCGGCCAAGCCGAGTTCGGCATCAGCTTCCAGAGCAACTTCACGGTCGCGAAGGCCGCGGGCGCCGAGGTCGTCTCCGTCATGGCCGTGCTGCAGAAGTGGGCCACCGCCATCGCCGTGAAGGCAGACGGCGGCATCGCCCGCCCGGCCGACCTCGACGGACGCACCTACGCCGGATTCGGTGAACCTGCCGAGGAACTCATGATGCAACGGGTCATCCAGGCCGACGGCGGCGCAGGGGCCTTCGACACGGTCACCCTGGGCACGTCCGCCTACGAGGCCCTCTACGCAGACCGCGCGGACTTCACGGTCCCCTTCCTCGCCTGGGAGGGCATCGAGGCGGAGCACCGGGGCTACCCGCTGCGCTACTTCCATTACACCGACTACGGCTTCCCCGACACCTACAACGTGATCGTGTCCGGGAGCCCGGAATGGATCTCGGAGCACCCGGACGAGGCACGCGCGTTCGTGACCGCCCTGGTCCGCGGCTACGAGTTCGCCGCCGACAGCCCCGACGAGGCTGCCCAGATCCTCATCGACGCCAACCCCGGCTTCTTCACCGACACCGATCTCGTCATCGAAAGCCAGCGCATGCTCTCCGACGAATACCTCACCGACGACGCAGGACGCGTGGGCACCCAGACCGAAGACACGTGGCAGCAATACGGTCGCCTCCTCGTCGACAACGGCCTCCTCGACGGCCCCGACGGCCGGCCGCTGACCACCGAACCGGACTGGGCCGACTACTTCACCGATGACCTCATCGGCTGACCGGGCCGGACGAGGCGGGCGCCTTCGCGACTGCGAACCCCTCCGGGTGGGATGGCCGGTGGGGGTGAGCGTGGCCGTCCTGCTGACGCTGTGGGAGCTCGCGGTGGCGGTGTTCCAGCCCCGGCCATCGATCCTGCCGCCACCGAGCCGCATCGTCGAGCAGGCGCTCCTCCACGCCCCCGAGCTGGCCGAGCACACCTTGGCCACCCTCATCGTGACCTTGGCGGGGTTCACCTGCTCGCTCGCCTTCAGCTGGGCGGTGGCCATCACCGTCGACTTCAACGACACCCTGCGCCGGGCGATCACCCCGCTCCTCGTCGCGTCCCAAACCATCCCGATCATCGCGATCGCGCCCCTGATGATCCTGTGGTTCGGGTTCGGTCTGCTGCCGAAGGTACTGCTCGTGGTGCTCGTCACGTTCTTCCCCATGCTGCTGGGGCTGATCGAGGCCTTCCGCGCCACGCCCTCCGGGAAGGCGGAACTCCTCGCGAGCATGGGAGCCACCCGCTGGCAGCAGTTTCGATTCCTGCGGCTGCCTCAGGCAATACCGGCGTTCTTCACCTCGCTGCGGATCGCCGTCACCTACGCCGTCGTCGGCGCCATCTTCGCCGAGTACGCCGGCTCCACCGCCGGCCTCGGCGTCTACATGGCAGTCCAGAAGAACGCCTTCCGAACCGACCTCGTGCTGGCCGCCGTCGCGACCACCGCCGCGGTTAGCATCACCCTCTTCGCACTGGCCGTGCTCGCCGAACGACTCGTCGCCCCATGGGCACTACGAGTCCGGCAGGACACCGCAGGACGGCGCCGGTGAACGCCCCCATCCTCCAGGTGCAGAACCTCAGCCACCACTACCCCGACGGCACCGCCACGCTCGACGCCCTCAGCTTCGACCTGCACGAGGCCGAAGTGGTCTCCCTCATCGGCCCCAGCGGCTGCGGAAAGAGCACCCTGCTTCGCGTCCTCCTCGGACTCGAGCAACCCACCACAGGGCAAGTGACCCTGCGCCCGGGCACCCCGGAGCACCCCTTCGCCTACTACGCCCAGGACGACAACCTCTTCGAATGGCGCACCGTCGTCGACAACGCCGCGCTAGGCCTCGACGTAGCCCGGCGGAATCGGGCAGCGAGCAGGGCTCTGGTCCGCGCCATGCTCCTCGAGTTCGGCCTCGACGGCTTCGGCGACCACTTCCCCAGCCAACTGTCCGGGGGCATGCGACAACGCACCGCCCTCCTGCGCACCGTCGCCCAACACCGCCCGATCCTGCTGCTCGACGAGCCCTTCAGCGCCCTCGACGCCCTCACCCGCTCCGACCTCAACACCTGGCTCAGAGACGCAGCCACGCGCCACGGCTGGACCATCCTCCTCGTCACCCACGACCAGGCCGAAGCAAGGTTCCTCTCCCACCGCATCATCGAACTCAGCGCTCGACCGGCCAGCGTGGTAGGGGTGTCGACAGCCAAAGATCGGATGGCAGTAGCCGTATCGAGCCGCGACGGGATCACGCCGGTACCCGCTGATCTTCAATCCAGTGCGTTAGGCCCTTCGGCCCGAAGGGGAGTGTGGACGACGCTGAAGAGACTGGACGATTTCACCGCCCGTCGAAAGTGTTCAGTCTTGAACGTCGCCGACAGCGAGATTGTCGTCGACTGAGATCAAAGCGAGCGCGACCGACCGTGTTGATCAGCCTGTCCATCCCTCGCGAGAACAAACGGGGGTCGGTCTATCTCTGCAGGGCCGCGATTCGAGGACCGAGCGGTTTGAGCCCGGCTACTGGACCGAGCTCCCCTCGCAGGCTCAGCTGGCCAAGTGGCCCAAAGCCACACGCGCCGAGAAATCAGCCATCCTGGACGCCGTGGTCCAACTCACCGGCTGGCATCGCGACCACGCCCGCAAGGCAATCAGAACCCTGCTCGCCGACCCCGACAAGGCCAGCCGCCCCCGAGCGCCACGCGACCCGGTACGCACCTACGACGACGCCACCGTCGCGCTCCTGGCCCGCTGCTGGGCGATCCTCGACGGCCCCTCAGGCAAACGCCTCCACCCCGCCGTGCCTGACCTGCTGTCCAACCTGGACCGCCACGGCCGCCTCACCCCCACCGAGCAAGCAGTGGTCGAGGCCGTGCTCCGCATGTCACCGGCCACCATCGACCGCCGCCTCGCGCCCCACCGTCAGGGACTGGTCGCAGGCAAGGGCCTGTCACACACCCGCCCCGGATCACTGCTGAAGACCTCGATCCCACTCAAGACCTGGGCCGAGTGGAACGACACCATCCCCGGGATCATCCAGATCGACCTGGTCGGCCACGAAGGCGGCGACAACAACGGCCACTTCCACTACACCCTCGACGCCACCGACGTCGCCACCGGCTGGACCGAGACCATCACCATCACATCCAAGGGCGAACGCATCGTCGCCACCGCCCTCGAACAACTACGCCTCCGGTTCCCCTTCCATATCGCCGGCATCCACTCCGACAACGGCTCGGAGTTCATCAACCACCACCTACTGCGCTGGACCACCAACAACCAGATCAGCTTCTCCCGCGGCCGGGCCAGCCACTCCAACGACCAAGCCCACGTCGAACAGAAGAACTGGTCCATCGTGCGCCGCAACGTCGGCTACTACCGCTACGACACCCCCCGCGAGCTCGACCTGCTCAACCAACTCTGGCCCTTGGTCTCGATCCAGACCAACCTGTTCCTGCCCCAGCAACGACTCATCTCGAAGACCCGCACCGGCGCCCGCGTGCAGAAACGCCACGACACCGCAGCCACCCCCATGCACCGCCTACTCACCCACTACAGCGACCTCGTCGACGACCACGACGCACGCCACCTCGACACCCTCCACCGCGACACAGACGTCGAAAACCTCAAACACCGCATCGCCGACATCCAAGGCAACCTGCTCGAACTCGCCCGCCGCCGGGGCGCCGTCCAACGCCGCGC
>Ga0209347_1001744_pt1 | contig 32677 bp, 23 predicted proteins | sample AutmiccommuBRH23_FD_187382 | JGI IMG/M metagenome (GOLD analysis project Ga0209347, IMG submission 187382) | Deep subsurface microbial communities from Mt. Terri, Switzerland - Autotrophic microbial communities BRH/23 (SPAdes) (version 2) | ecosystem: Environmental > Aquatic > Deep subsurface >...
GATCCGCAGCACCGGGCCGGTGGCGATGGTCACCGGGCTCGGTCAGGTGGTGTTGACCTCGTCGATCGGTTACCTCGTCGCGATCGCGTTCGGCATGGACAGCCTGACCGCGGTCTACATCGCGATGGCCCTGACGTTCTCGTCGACGATCATCATCGTGAAGTTGTTGTCGGACAAGCGCGAACTCGACCACCTCCACGGCCGCATCGCCGTCGGCGTCCTCATCGTCCAGGACCTGGTCGTGGTGGTCGTGATGATCGTGCTCACCGCCTTCGGGCAGGACACCGGCGGTGATCTCGGCGGCGGCGTCGCGGCCGTACTGCTCAAAGGCGCAGGGCTGCTCGGCGGAATGTGGCTGCTGACGCGCTACGTGGCGCCGTGGCTGCTGCCGCACATCGCGCGGTCGCAGGACCTGCTGGTGCTCTTCGGCGTCTCCTACGCGGCGTCGGTGGCCGCGTTGAGCGAGTGGCTCGGCTTCAGCTCGGAAGTGGGCGCATTCCTCGCCGGAGTCAGCCTGGCGAGCACGCCGTTTCGCGATGCGCTGGGCGCACGGCTCGCCAGCCTTCGCGACTTCCTGCTGCTGTTCTTCTTCCTCGGGCTCGGCGCACAACTCGAATTCAACGGCGCCGCACAGCAAATCATCGAGGCCCTTGTTTTCTCCGCACTGGTGCTGATCGGAAAGCCGCTGATCATCATCGCGATCATGTCCGTGATGCGCTACCCGCTGCGAGTGAGCGTCAATGCGGGCCTGCCTCTCGGCCAGATATCGGAATTCTCGTGGATTCTGGCCGCCCTGGGCTTGAGTCTGGGCCACATCACCAACGCCACCGTCAGCCTCATCACCGTGGTCGGCCTCATCACGATCGCGGCCTCGACGTACATGATCACGTACTCGCAGCAGATCTACGAGCGAGCGAACCGCTGGTTGGCGGCTTTCGAGAGAAGCCCGCGCGAGCCGGAATCCCATGTCACCGAGAACTACGACGTCATCCTCTACGGGCTGGGGCGATTCGGCGGCCACCTCGCCGACCGACTCAGCAGCGCTGGCCACGGGGTCCTCGCGGTGGATTTCGATCCCCACCAGGTGAAGACGCACTCCGGCGGGGGCATCACCGCGATGTTCGGCAGTGCCGAAGACCTCCATCTGCTGGAGGCACTGCCGTTGGAGCGGGCCAGATACGTCGTCAGCGCTATTCCGGTGCTGCAGACGAATCTGGCGCTCCTGCACGGTCTTCGTCACCACGGGTACCGGGGTGCCATCGCGTTGACCGCCCACACCCGTCACGACGCCGCGCAACTGCGCGCCGCCGGGGTGCACACGGTGCTCGAACCGTTCTCCGCGGCGGCCCATTCGACGTCCAACACGCTGCACGACCTGCTCACGGGGGACGTCGACTCGGTGGAGGATGACGAGAAGACCGAATGACCGGCTATTGGCCCGATCTCGCGTTGGTGGCTGCGCTCATCGTGGTCAACGGCCTGCTGGCCGGCAGTGAGGCCGCATACATCTCTCTTCGCGAGGGCCAGCTGCACGAGTTCGAACGACGCGGGACCCGCCGGGGACGTGCCGTCGTGCGCTTGGCGCGGGAGCCGAACCGCTTCCTCGCGACGATTCAACTTGGCATCACGCTTGCCGGGTTCCTCGCGTCGGCGACGTGTCGCTGGCCAACATCAAGGAAGTGCTCTACCTGGTCAACCGGCCCGGCAACGCGCCCAGCCACGCCGGCGCCGCGCAGTGGATCGACAAGGCGATCGAGCTGGTCGCTCCGCCACCTGTTTTTACTTTTACCTCTGGGACGATGATTTCGGGCCGGCGTTTGTGAAGATCTGCGCCTACTTCCCGTATCCGATGAAGATCTGGGTCAATGGACATGAGTGGGCCAAACGGCAGGCCACCAAGGCCGGCATTGGGTTCACCGAGCTGTCCAACGGGTTCGCCACCTGTGACGATCCCGCCGCGTTGCAGGCGATCTGCGATCGGCTCGGCCCGGGAACGATCCAGGTGTTCGCCGAACGGTGGTGGTCGATCCTGCCGCTGCCGCTGACCGAGCATGACCGCGCCGCAGGGTATTGGTGGGAACTGTCGATGCGCCAAATCGAGACTTCACGCACCCTGGTGTTCGACGCACCCCGGCACGCTCGCGGGTTCTTCGAGGCCTTGGTCACCGACAACCTCGACATCGGCCGCCCGGAACTCATCGAGCTGATCTTCAAACGCGGCCAACGCCGCGGTCGACCGGCGGCCGGTCAATTCAAGACCAAGATCGTCACCTACGGCACCGAGGTCAACGTCAACGCTTTCTACCGGCACTCCCGCATCAAGCAGTATCTGAAGGACGGCCGCGCGCTGCGGATCGAGACCGTCATCAACGACCCCGGCGACCTGGGCTGTCTGCGGCGCCTGGCTCATCTCGATGAGCTGCAGACCCGCGCCCGGGCGGTCAACACCGCCCTGCTCGATACTGAACGTGTCGGTCAGGGCTGCGTCCTGGCGAGTCCAGCCTTTGAGCGGATCGCCCAGCCCACCCTCACCGAGGATGGCAGCAGGGCCCGGCCTCGCGGTTCGGCGACCCTCGGGTCCAAGCCCTGGCCGGCGCCCTATGCACCAGCGTGCTCGCCGTCACCGGCATCACCAACAAGAGCCTGCGCGCCTTGATGACCGGACTGCTGGGCGGTACGCCCTACACGATGAACCAGGCCAGCTACGACCTGGCTCGGCTGCGGACCAACGGCTTGATCACCCGGGTTCCGGGCAAGAATCGCTACCGCCTCACCAGCGACGGACTGCGGTTTGCGATCTTCTACACCAAAGTCCACGACCGGCTGCTACGACCCCTGCTGGCCGCCGACCAGCCGCCAGCTCCACCACCGATACGAAAGCGTTGCAGAACATCGATATTCACATCACCGAAACAATGGGCCAGGCGCGCATCCTGGCAAACGCAGCCCGAAAACTCAAGACAGCTCTTAAAGCTCTAGCGACCAAGGTTCGCTAGCCCTCTTCCGAGCCGACAACGGCGCATCCCGCGTCGACCCCGCATGCCCACACACCCGAACAACCCACGCAGAAACGGCGATTCAGCCGATCCGCGGCTGCCACGTACTCCCGACAACCGCCCAACACCCAGAAACCCGGGCCCGTCGCCGAGCCGATCCGACATCGCGAACAATCCCGGGACCAACCCCGCGCCGACTCGCCTTATTTAAGGCCTAGCCTCGATTTTTCGTGCGGCCTTGCCGGGCGGGATGATTTCGGCGTTGGTCGACTGTGAGGCCTGATTGTCGTCGGTGGGTATGACGGGTCGGCCCGTGTCGCTGGGGGCGGGCTTTCCAGGGCCGGTGGGGTTTCCTCGGGTCGGTGCGACGGTGGTGTGGACGGTTAGGGGAATGCTTCTCGAAGTCGTTGCCAGCCTTGGCAGATGGCTTTGGCCCAGCGCCAGGTCGCGTCGATGCGTAACCGGATTTGGCGGGCACCCTTGGTGATGCGGGCGGCGACGTGCAGGACCCGGTAGCGGAACGTGTCGATCTCGCAGCGGGCCAGCTCGGGATGTTCGGTGAACCCGATCAGCTGTGCCCATGCGATCAGATCGGTTGCGGCCAGGATGATCTCCAGCCACGCGGCGTTGGCTTCGGCGCGGTGGCAGGGCAGGTTGGCCAGCCCGGTGGCCTTGGCCTCACGGATGCGGTCCTCCACCCGGGCGTGTTGGCGGTGGCGCAGTTCGAGTCCGGCGAGCTGACCGGCGATGACACCGGGTGGCGTGTCGGTGATGAACGCGGTGATGCGGTGGCCGTCGGAGTCGGTGAAGTTCAGTTGCGCGCCGGGGTGGGGGCGTTCCTTGCGCAGGATCAACCGGGTCCCGGCCGGCCATGGGCTCATGTCGACCAGATCGGTGGCCTCGGCGACCCAGGCGCCTTCGCGCAGGCCGTCACCGGACTCGATCGCCGGATACCAGCATCGGCCCTCGTTGAGGATTTCGGCCGTGTCGCGGACCCGGACGTCCACGGCGTAGCCGAAGGAGAACCCCACCCCGGTGGTGCGACAGTGCTGGGCGAAGGTGTGGGTGGCCCCAGCGGCATCGCAGCGCACCAGGATCTTGGGCCCGTCCGGATCCTCGGGGGTAGGTCGCCAATCTGGCGGTAGCGACTCCAGCGCCGAATCCAGCACGCTGACGTGGTCAGCGGCGGTGTTGGAGCCCGCGTTTCCGCGGCGCAGCAGCCCGGCCAAGGCTTCCCCGCCGGCGATCGCGGGTCGATCCAGAAACGCGAACAAACCGTGATGGCCGAAGGTCTTCTTCCACGTCGGCGCTGCGCCTTGCTTGTTGTCGGAGTGGTCGATGGTGATGGTGGCATCGATGTCGACGTGCAGCCACTGCCCCTGTGCCGGGGCGGCACCGGCCGCCCACGCCTTCTGCCGGGCATGGGCGCGGGCCGCCCGGATCCCGGGCAGGTGAGCGGCATCGATCTTGCCGTCGACCAGCCGCCACATCGTGGTCGTCGAGGCGGCCGCACCGAAGGCATGCTCCCGATCACCGCAGCCCTGTCCGACCCCGTCGATGCAGTCCGCCCCGCCCGCAACCGCGGCAGCCAGGTCGGCGAACACCGCACCCGGGGCATGTGTCCACGGGCCACCGTAGGTATCGGCCAACGCCGAAGTGACCTGCGACGTCAGGCCGGTCAGGTCGGCGACCTCACGCAGCAACGCGGTCCCGGCGTGCGACACGACACCCGCTCCATCGGCGGACACTTTCACCCGTGGACGTACTGCGCTACTCTTCACCTGCGAGGTGCCTTCCCGCTGCCTAATGGAACCGTAGAGAAGTCCCATTATTCCTTGCAGGACAGGCACTTTCGCTATTTCAAGCCCGTGTCACACCACTCGACTTTCGCAGTTATGCGGCGGCTGCGGCGCAGGCCAGCTGGTAGTCGCGGATTATGTTGGGGTCGGGCTGATCTGGGGTAACCGCGGAAAATCGGGCGGCGATGAGGGTGCGGCGGAGTTTGGCGAGCATGTCTTCGAAGGCGGGTTCGGTCTTGTCGGGGTACCAGGGCTCGGCGGTGTGGCGGCTGGCGAGGTCGTCGGGGTGGTAGCCGGAGGTCGCGTACCAGACGATGACCAGGGTCTGCACGAGGAACCCGAACGGGACGGTGCGCTCGACCGCTTTGGGTAGGCGGTTGCGGGCCTGGCCGACGCCGAGCAGTTGCTTGCCGACCGCGTTGGCGGGTTCGATCGACCAGCGGTCGGCGTAGCGCTCGACGATGCGCTCGGTGGCGCTGTCGCGGTCGGTGGTGAACAGCGCGAGGTCATAGCCGGTGGGGGTGTCAGGTTCGCGGACCAGCACCGCCCGGCCGGGGGTGGCGCCGAACGGGCCATACCACAGGCAGTCGATGACGGTGATGGCCACGGTGTCGGTGCGCCCGTAGCGGTGCACGGTGGCGGTGCGCCAGGTCGCGGTGCCGGCCAGTTCGGCGAGCCGGGGCAGTTTGTCGCCTTTCTTGGCGGGCCGGCCGCGGCGGCCGGTGCGCGGCGGCGCCGGGGTGTGCAGGGCGGCGTTGGCGGGCAGCCGGGTGGTGAGCGTGGTGCCCGCCACCAGCAGCGGTTTGCCGTGGTAGGCGGCGTCGCCGACGAGGTGGATCCGTTTGTGCGGGAACGCCTTGTGCAGCACGGCTAGCATCTGGCCGGCGAGTGCGACCGGGGAGGCGCTGCCCTTGCCGGCCCAGAGTCGGAACAGGATCGGCAGGCACACCGGATGGCTGCAGAACGGCAACCGCACCACTATCCCGGCGATCACCCACCGGTTGCCGCGGCCGAGTTTGGCCGGTCCCTGCGCGGACCCGTCGTGGGTCCAGAACGCGTGATGCACCTTCTTGCCCCAGCGGCGGAACAGGGTGTCATCGACCACGACAGTGATGGACGCGTCGGCATCCAGTAACCGGTCCACGATCAGCCGGGCGACCGCCAGGCCGAGCCGGTCTGCCTCCCAGACGTAGTGGGAGAAGAACCGGCACGCGCAGTGGAACGACACCAGCGCGGCTATCCCAGCGCCGGCGAGCATCCCGACCACGGTGCGCCGGCTGGTGCGCGCCACCAGCCCGGTGGCCAGCAGCGCGAACAACCCGAACGTCGACGACCGGCGAAACACCGGGCGCAGAGTCTCCAACAGCATCCGCCAGGAGGCGGGTAGCGTCACGATTTGAAGCATCGGCGGAACAGGTTTGGAAGCCACCCGCCGATGCTTCGCACACGCTCGGACCAGGATCACGACGACACGCCGACAACCTCACCACAAACATAGGCACCAACAGTCACAGGCCACCAGCGCGAACGGTCACACAGTCACGAGAAACTGCGAAAGTCGAGACACCAAGTTTCATGCAAAATCCAGGCTAGTGCCATTGGCGTCGACGGCGTGGACGCGCACCGTAGATACGTAGGCACTACGTAGTTATCCGATCCACTGGGAAGAAAGCAATGAAGCGTCAGCATTACGGCTATTACGCGATCGCTTTGGCGGTCCTGATCGTCGGCCTCGCCGCGGCGGGTGTGCCTTGGCCGACGCTTTTTCTGGGCCTGGCCGTCCTGGTGTGCCCACTCGTGATGATGGTCATGATGGGCGGACATGGCCACCGTTCGGGCGGCGGTGATGCCGGCCAGAGGCAGCATGATCACCGTCCCAAGTCCGGCCAACCGTAGCCGCCCTGCTTGGCGGACGTATGCGACATGGTGACGTGATGATGACCGAAGCGGCATACGGGTTGTGGCCCTTTGCAATCCACAATGAGGAGCCGTCTTCGTGAGTGGACAATCTGTCACCTTCGAGATGGTGGTCGACCAGCTTCGCAAGCGTGACTTCGCCGTCCTCTCGACCAGTGACGAGGTGGGCACGCCGACTCGGCCGGCGTCACCTACGGAGTCTCGAAACCGGGTCACGATCTAGTGATCTACGTGATGACCCGCCGGCATCTGCGCAAGGCGCGCAATATCGCGCACAACGCACGGGTGTCGCTGGTGATCCCGTTGACGAGACGAATTCTCTGGTTCCTCCCGCCACCCACGATCCAGTTGCAGGGCCACGCGGAGCTTCTCGACTGGGGGCTGCGACGGTGATGAAGCCCCACGGTCGCCGACCGGCGGCCCCCGCGACCGCGACCACTAGATTGACCGTCGAACCGGCACGCCGCCGACCCTGAATACTGCAGCGGCGCATCTTGAAGGAACCTTCATACAACTTTCATCGGTCCCTCGTCGTCTGTGTCGCATGCTGGGGGCAGAGCCGATTGTCTGGTAAGGGCGGCCGTTATGTGGAACGACAATTTCGGACGGATCCTCGGGTTGGGCGAGCTGATCATCGCGGTGATTGTGGTTGTCGTCCTCTGGAGCGTCGTGGCAGCGGCGCTTGTCGCGTTGTTCCGAACGGCCTCAACGGGGGTTTCATACCATCGCGTGTGCGAGCGGTCGCGGTCGCGGCTGGTCTCCGCGGATCGTTGGGGCCAGGCAGCGTCAGAGCCGATGCACACCGCAGGTGCGTCGCGGAGATCGACGGTATTGACGCGACCGCCTGTGTTGAACGAGGCGAAGCCGCAGGCGGCGGACGCTTTATCAGATCTTGACGAAACGGCTGGGCGACCTACATGAGCGGCGGGCACACTCGACAGCACCTTCGCACGGGACGTATCGCGACTCGGGCATGGTTCGTTCGGCCGTGAACAGAAAGGCATGTTGGGATGAGATGCACAGGACTCGCCGTGGGAATCGCTGCACTGGCCGCTACGGTCAACCTGGCTGCCTGCGGCACCACAGGTAGCGAGCAGGCCCAGCCGTCGACCACCACATCGGTTTCGGCGACCGAAGCACACAACGATGCCGACGCCACGTTTGCCCTGCACATGATCCCGCATCATCAGCAGGCGATCGAGATGAGCGACATGGTGCTCAGCAAGCAGGGACTTGACCCAAGGATCGTGGAGCTGGCCACGCGGATCAAGGCGGAGCAGCAGCCCGAAATCAATGCCATGCAGTCGTGGTTGAAACAGTGGCAGCTGCCTACCGAGGGGATGCAACCGTCCGAGGGCATGAGTCCCCATGGCGGCATGCCGGGGATGGATACGATGCCGGGGATGGCGGGGATGATGTCCGAGCAGGACATGACAGCTCTGCAGAACGCTCAAGGTACCGAGGCCGGCACGCTGTTCCTGAAGCAGATGATTCGGCATCACCAGGGCGCAATCACCATGGCGCAGAACGAGGTTGACAACGGCCGATACCCGGCGGCGCTAGAAATGGCGCGCGCAATAATCGTCGATCAACAGGCCGAGATCGAGACGATGAACGAAATCCTTGCTACCCCGAGGTGAATGGACTGGCCGCGCGTTCCAGTCAGAAGGACGCGGTGCGTAAGCGTCCTCGACCCAATGTCACTATGGTTGGGACTCCACAAACGTTCGGAAGGTCTCGCCGTTGTCCTCAGAACGGTGAACACCGGCCGCGGTTGCCACGAACACAAGTCCGTCACCCGCGGCGAGCAGCGCCTGTGGCCGGCTGGCGAGTTCGTGTTCGGCTCGCCAGCTGGCACCGGAATCGGTGCTTGTGTAGACCTTGCCAGAAGGGTCCACGCCGACAAGTGGCCCGTCGTCAGGCCAGCTGAGCAGGGTCAACGAAGGCTCAGCTGCGACGGGTGAAAAGGTCCTGCCCTGGTCGATGCTGCGAACCAGTCCTGCCGCGGTTGTCGCCAGAATTTCGTCCGGAGTCCTCGGCGACACCGCGATGTCGGCGGCACGGATTTCAGCGCGCCGTTCCCACGTGCCATTCGGTCCGCTCACCAGCAGTGCAGAGGTCAGGCCGTCCAGGCCATAGATCGTGTTGTGCCGGGACTCCAGGGAGTGGAAATCGGCCTCGCCACTCAGCGACACCGAATTCCATGACTGTCCCCCGTCGGTGCTTTCAATGAGGCCGAGATTCGACGGAGCCTGACGGTCGCCTTGGTCGGGATGGCCGCTACCGAGGAAGTGGTCAGGTCCGGCGACGGTGAATCCCATGAAGTCCTGCACCACATCGCCGACCAGTTCGGGTTCGCGCCCGCTGGCGAGGCGGTAAACGCCGTAGTGTGTGCCGGCATACAGATCGCCATTGGCGGGATTGATGCCGAGACCATGAATATGGCCTAGCCCTTTCGTTTCGCCGCCGGTTCCGGTACCCGAGCAGGCGGCAACAAACTGTACGACTACCGCCACCAAGGCGGTCAACACCCAGCGCATCCCATACCCCCCATCGATGCCAAAGTACGGGGTACGTACGTCGGGCCCAGACCGCCGCGTGAGCGTCTTGACTCCTTGGCAGTCGCCGCGCGAACCGGCCGACCTCATAGATTGGCGTTGCCAGCTTGCCATTGCTGCCAGGGGATATTCCAGTCTCCCAGGCCGTCGGTTCCCGGAAGGGTTGAGCCGACGGTGTTCACAACTTCGACGACGTCGCCGCGCTTGGTGTTGTTGTAGAACCACAGCGCGTTGTCGGGGGAGACATTGAGGCAGCCGTGGCTGACGTTGGTGCTGCCTTGGCTAGCCACCGACCACGGAGCTGAATGCACATAGCTGCCGCTGTACGACATCTGGGTGGCCCAGTCCACCTCGAGTCGATATCCGTCCGGAGAGTTGACCGGCACGCCGTAGGTCGACGAGTCCATAACCAGCTCGTCGTATCGGTCGCCGATGATATAGGCGCCGTTGTCGGTGGGCGTGCTGTCCTTGCCCATGGACAACGGCATGGTTTTGACCACCTCGCCATTGCGGCGCACGGTCAGCGTCTTGGTCGCGTCATCGGCGGTGGCGATGACTTTGTCGCCGACGGTGAACCGGGTCGTCGCGTCGTCCTGGCCGAACAAGCCGTCACCGAGATCGACGCCGTAGGTGTTCACCGCGACCTCCACGGTGGTGCCTGGCGCCCAGTAAGTCGCTGGACGCCAACGCACTTCGCGGCTATTGAGCCAGTAGAAGGCGCCCTCCACGGGCGGATCAGTGGTGACCTCGATGGCCTGCTGTGCGGCCAACCGATTTGGGATGTTCTCATCGAAGCGTATGGCGATAGGCTGGCCGACGCCGACGACTTCCCCCTCGTTGGGCAGCACGTAAGGCATCGTCAAATTCTCCGGCGACTGGGTTTGAAACGTCATCCGGTCGCTGACCTCACCGCCGAGCCCCAGCGCTTGCACACTCAACGTGTATTGCTTGTTGTACCCGAGTTGTTCAGTCGTCGCCCAAGTCACCCCGTCGCGGCTCAGCCTGCCGGCAACCCGCTCGCCCTCGTCGTTGGTCATGCTGACAGAACCCAGCACACCGTCTGTAGCGCTGATCGTCACCGGCTCATCCACCCGAACCCCAACCACACCATCGGTCACCGACGCCTGCAACCGGGGCACCAAGAGATCGGTAGACGGATCGCCCTTGTCTGCGATTACCTGTGGGGGCGGGGGAGTGGAGTCGTCGCTGCACGCGCCAAGCGCCAGCACCGCGACCGCAAGTACCGCGATCGCGAGGATGGGGGATTTGCCGCGACGTCGACCCGCCGCGGTATGGCGGCGCGCATGGCCCATCTGCGACGACCATGCGCGGCTATCGTCAAGCGACTTGCATGCACTATCTGGATGGGCAGCCATCAATCCCAGGTTCGTCGGCTCAATTGTGGCGCGGGTATTCGTTCGATGAAGATTTGATGAAGGCGGTCAACGTTCGGTTGGTTCCCCGGTAGGAGGGCTGTCCGGAGAGAATTGCGGCGCGTCACGGGCCCCAGCAGCCTGGGGGAAAGGTACGTACTGAATAGAGTCGTATCACTTGCTGAAGCCTATCTGCAGGGCGGCGATCCGTAGCTGATCGGCCACAGCGAGTCGGACAACAGGCGCAAGGGATGCACGTCGACCTTCCGAGCGGAGGGTTTGGGACCGATGATGTTTGAGCGTCGAAGTGATTGGGGTGGGCTCCGACACCGTCCTGGCACAGATCGTCGAGATGGTCCAGCAGGCCCAGAACTCAAAGGCGCCCGGGCAGCGACTTGCCGACCGTGCCGGGTTCTGGTTGGTAGGGTCGCATTGGTCGGCGGGACCGCCACCTTCCTGGTGTAGTGGTTGGTCGGCGCGGGGGTGGAGACTGCACTGTAGTTCGCGATCACCGTCGTGGTGATCACCTGTCGCGACGCGCTCGGTTTGGCCACTCCTACGGCGATCATGGTCGGCTCAGAGACCGCCGATTTGGTCCTGATGCGCTCGGACCCGCTCGATGTGCCGATCGCGCTGCGCCTCGGGCGCGGCACCGTGCGCAAGATGCGCCAGAATCTCGGGTGGGCCGCGGGTTACAACGTCATTGCCCTGCCTATCGCCGCCGGCGTGTTCGAGCCGGCGTTCGGTCTGGTGCTTCGCCCCGAGATCGCGGCACTGTCGATGTCGGGATCCAGCATGATCGTCGCCGTCAACGCGCTGCTACTCAAGCGTCTGAAGCTCCCGAACGCATCGCCACCACGGGCCGTCCGCACAGGCGAACAGCGGCCGGCAGCACGTCTGTAGCGCGTCCAATCTCGAGCCGTACGGCGTCGAGTAGCGGAATGCAGCGCCGAGGACCATCGACTCTACGAACCAAGTCAGTAGGAGCGCATCCTCGACCAAGGACACCGAAGCAATACGTTCAATAGGGCAGGAGGTATGTCGTGATGAACGACCACAACGGCACGACGTCGGGCAGAAAGAAGACCGGCGAGCTCTGAAGGCTCGCATTCGACTGGGATCACCTCGAGGGCCTGCCGGTGTTTGATGTGCGCCAGATAGCGGACCTCGGTGAACGCCTCCGGTCCGACCATTGCACCGATGGACACCGGGTCGGCGGGGTCCAGCACCTGCCGGGGTTCATACGGCGGGAGGAACGCGTCCACCAGGTCGGCGGCCGGGACGTCGACGGGTTCGACGGCGTGGGTGAGGACGAAACCGTCCATGCAGACCATCACCGGCAGCGACAGTTGTTCGGCGATACAGAACGCCTGCACATGCAGCGATCGCCGGTAGGTTCGATCACCGTAGCGGTCAGCGCACCGAATTCGGCTGCTGGGTGAAGGTCAACGGCACCCTCGCACGATCCACACGCCGTACCCATCAGGGACCATAAGCTCTGCTGTTGGCTTCCCGTAATGCGCTGAGGTAGTCGCCCCGTTCGCGTGCGGTCTCATCCGTGTCCGCTGGTACGGCGAGCAACCCGCGCAGCTCGTCGACGGTCGTGTATCCCTTGCGTCCCATCCATTCGTGCAGTCCGGTGAGGAGCGCACTCACATGTTCGGGGCCGTGTCGCAGCAGTGCCGATGCGGTCATGACCACGTCCGCTCCCGCCAGCAGGTACTTGATCAGATCGGCTGCCTCCTCGACGCCGGTGGTCGCGGCCAGCGATGCGCGGATCCGTCCGTGCAGCAAGGCAATCCACGTCATCGGTAGTCGCGACTCGGCCGCGGTGGACAGGGATATCGCGGGCACCACGGTGAGCGTCTCGGGGTCGATGTCGGGCTGCAGGAACCTGTTGAACAGCACCAGGCCGTCGGCACCGGCGTTGTCCAGGCGCAGCGCCATCTCCCCCGTCGAGCTGAAATAAGGACTGAGTTTGACGGCGACGGGCACGGTGGCGGCGTGCTTGACTCGCGATAGTACGTCGAGGTGGCACTGCTCGACGTCGCGGCCACTGATGTGCGGATCGCCGGGCAGATAGTAGATGTTCAACTCGATTGCGGCTGCGCCGGCGTCCTGCATCGACCGGGCGTAGCCCGCCCAGTTGCCGGGGGTGACGCCGTTGAGGCTGCCGATCACGGGCACCTCGACCGCGCCGGCCGAGCGTTCGAGCAGGGTCAGATACCGGCGCGGGCCGTGGTCCTTCTCGGCTGAGTCCGGAAAGTACGACAGCGACTCGGCGTAGCTCTGCGCTCCGTTCTCGGTCAGCCTCAGATTCCGCTCCGCGTCCCGCAGCAGTTGTTCTTCGAACAGCGAATGGAGCACCACGGCGCCGACGCCGGCGTCGGCGAGCCGCCGGACGCCGTCCACCGTCTGCGACAGCGGCGATGCCGACGCCACCAGCGGATTGGGTAACGTCAATCCCAGGTAGCGCGTCGAAAGCTCCATCAGCGGTCCTTGCGTGCGTCGGCGGTGAAGTGTTGTGGACCCCGAGAAGCCATGTCCTCGTATCGGTTCCAGCGCTGAGTGATCGCCTCCTCAGCGAGCCCGAGGAGCCGGTCGTATTCGGCCGGATCGGCGTTGGCGAGCGAGCGGTAGCGCAGTTCCCGGTTGCGGTAGTCGGCCAGGGGAAGTGTCGGTCGGTGCGAGTCGAGCAGGAACGGGTTTTCGCCGGCCGCCCGCAGCATCGGGTCGTAGCGGATCAGCGGCCAATGTCCGCTGGCCACTGCCCGGTACTGCTGATCAAGTCCGAGACGCAGGTCATAGCCGTGCGCGATGCAGTGGCTGTAGGCGATCACGATCGAGGGCCCGTTGTATGCCTCGGCTTCGCGGAAGGCCTGCAGCGTGTGTTGCGGGTCGGCGCCCATCGCGACCCTGGCGACGTAGACGTTTCCGTAGGCGATCACCTGCAGTGCGAGATCCTTCAGCGGCACCGTCTTACCGGCGGCGGCGAACTTCGCGACCGCGCCCAGGGGTGTGGCCTTGGACATCTGCCCGCCGGTGTTGGAGTAAACCTCGGTGTCGAGCACCAGCACGTTGACGTTGCGCCCGCTGGCGAGGACGTGATCGAGTCCCCCGGAGCCGATGTCGTAGGCCCAGCCGTCCCCCCCGACAATCCATATGCTGCGCCGGACGAGGTGATCGATCACGCTGAGCAGGTCGCTAACCACACCCGGGTCTGCCCTGTCGAGGCGGCACTTGAGTTCGGCCACCCGTTCACGCTGGGCGTGCAGCTCCGACTCACGCAATTGCGGCGCCGCCAGAATGGCATCCACGAGTTCGGCGCCCACCACGTCTCGCAACTCGGTGAGGCGTCGACGGGCCAGCTCGGTGTGCCCGTCGACGGCCAACCGGAACCCGAGCCCGAACTCCGCGTTGTCCTCGAACAATGAGTTCGACCATGCGGGACCGCGCCCATCGGCATTGGTCGCCCACGGTGTGGTGGGCAGGTTGGCGCCGTAGATCGATGAGCAGCCGGTCGCGTTGGCGACCATCAAGCGGTCTCCGAACAATTGGGACAGCAGCTTGAGGTAGGGCGTCTCGCCGCAACCGGCGCACGCCCCGGAGGAGAACTCGAATAGCGGCTCGAGGAACTGCGTGCCCCGCACTGTGCCGAAGTCGACTCGAGCCCGGTCGTTGGTCGGCAGCGTTGCGAAGAAGGCGATGTTCTCGCGTGCGGTCGTCACCAGTGGCTCGCGGGGGCCGAGGTTGATCGCCTTGGTGATCGGGCTACCAGGAACCACGACCGGGCAGGCCTCCACGCACAGGCCGCATCCGGTGCAGTCCTCGGCGTACACCTGTAGCGAGAACCGGGTGTCGGGGAGGCCGACGGCCTCCAGCGGTGCCGAGTCGAACCCATCCGGGGCGCCGTCCAGCCGGGACTGGTCGTAGAACTTCGACCGGATCACGCTGTGCGGGCACACGAAACTGCAGTTGCCGCACTGGATGCACGTGTCGGGATCCCAGACCGCGACGAGTTCGGCGATGTTGCGCTTCTCATAGGCCGTCGTGCCACTTGGGTAGCTGCCGTCCACGGGCAGAGCGCTTACCGGCAGCGCGTCGCCGCGTCCGGCCATCATCTGCGCGGTGACGGTGCGGACGAACTCGGGTGCGCCCTCGGGCACGATCGGCGCCGGCGCGCGCGTCGAGGTGGCCTGCTCGGGCACCTCGATGCGGTGCAGACCCTCCAGTGCGCGGTCCACCGCGAGCAGCTCACGCTGGAGCAGGTCGGCTCCGCGGTTGCCGTACGTCTTCTCGACCGATTCCTTGATCCGGGCGATCGCCTGCTCACCCGGCAGTACTTCCGACACGGCGAAGAAACAGGTCTGCAGGATGATGTTGATCCGGCCGGCGAGCCCGACCTCGCTGGCAATCCGGCCGGCGTCGATGGCGTACAGCGTGATCCGCTTGGCGACGATCTGTTCCTGAACCCGTCGGGGCAGTGCGTCCCAGACCTTGTCCGGCCGATATCGGCAATTCAGCAGCAGGGTTGCCCCCTGTGCGGCCGGGCCGAGCACGTCGAGCTTGTCGAGAAACTGAAACTGGTGACAGCCAACCAGATTCGCACGGGTCACCAGGTAGGGGGCCCGAATCGGGTCGGGTCCGAACCGCAGGTGCGAGACCGTCTGCGAGCCGGACTTCTTCGCATCATAGACGAAGTAGCCTTGGGCGTGCAGGTGCTCCTCGGCGCCGAGGATCTTGATGGTGTTCTTGTTGGCGCCGACGGTGCCGTCCGAGCCCAGGCCGAAGAAGACGGCCTGGAATGTGTCGGGAGAGTCGATGTGGAAGTCCGGGTCGTAGGTGACGCTGGTGTGCGAGACATCGTCGTCGATCCCGATGGTGAATCGGCGCCGCGGCGTCTCACGGGCGAGTTCGTCGAACACCCCGGCCACCATGGCCGGCGTGAACTCCTTCGACGCCAGACCGTAGCGTCCGCCCGACACTCGCGGCATCACTTCCCGCTCACCGGCGGCACAGGCGTCGGCGAGCACTGCAACCACATCCAGATACAGCGGCTCGCCGGTCGAACCGGGTTCCTTGGTGCGGTCCAGCACGCCGATCGAGCGCACCGTCACCGGCAGCGCGTCGAGCAACGCATGCGTGGGAAGTGGCCGATACAACCGCACCTGCACCACGCCCACCCGCTCACCGCGTTCGCAGAGAACAGCCACGGTTTCGGCGACGGTCTGCCCGCCCGAGCCCATCACCACCAGCACCCGCTCGGCCTGCGGGTGGCCGATGTAGTCGACAACGTGAAGCTCCCGGCCGGTGCGCTCGCCCAAACGGGCCATGAGGTCCTCGACCACCTCCGGAACCCTTGCGTAGAACGGGTTTACCGTCTCACGCGCCTGGAAGTAGACGTCCGGGTTCTGCGCCGTGCCGCGGATGAACGGGCGCTCTGGAGACAGCGCGCGTCCGCGATGGGCCCGGACCAGTTCCTCGGGCACCAGCGCCCGCAAATCATCGTCGGACAGCGTCTCAATCGTGTTCAGCTCGTGGGAGGTCCGGAACCCGTCGAAGAAGTGCACGAACGGCACCCGGGTCCGCAAGGTGGCCGCCTGAGCGACCAAGGCCAGATCCTGCGCCTCCTGGACCGAGGCCGACGCGAGCATCGCAAAACCGGTCTGGCGCATGGCCATCACGTCGGAATGGTCCCCGAAAATCGATAATCCCTGCGCTGCCAGCGACCGGGCGGCGACGTGGATGACGGCGGAGGTCAACTCGCCCGCGACCTTGTACATGTTCGGGATCATCAGCAGCAGGCCTTGCGACGCAGTGAACGTCGTCGCCAGGGATCCCCCCTGCAGGGCGCCGTGCAGCGCACCCGCCGCTCCGCCCTCGCTTTGCATCTCCACCACCGTTGGCACGCTGCCCCACACATTGGGCCGGTGCTTGCTCGACCATTCGTCGGCCAACTCGGCCATCGGAGACGACGGGGTGATCGGGTAGATGCAGCACACTTCGTTGAGCCGGTAGGCGACCGAGGCAACAGCCTCGTTGCCATCGACGGTCGCGCGGGTCACGTCGGCTCACCGAACATGTCGATGGCATGTACCGGGCACTGCTCGAAGCATTCCGCGCACCCGGTGCACCTGTCGTAGTCGAATTTGTAGCCGTGCCCGACGCCCAGCTTGATCACCGCGTCCTCCGGGCATGCGCCCAGACAGCCGTCGCATTCAAAGCAGTTACCGCACGACAGGCAGCGGCGCGCCTCATAGGTCGCCTCCTCGGCCGACAACCCGCCGACGACCTCCTCGAAGCCTTCGACGCGTTCCTCGGGCGCCAGTTGCGGTTGTTGGCGCCGCGCAGCGTCGCCGAAGTACCACAGGTGCAGCGAATCGAAGCTCGCCAGTGGGTGTTTCGGTGCGCGATCGCCCGTCGCTCCGCGCAGCCAGGCGTCGATGTGGTGGGCCGCCTTCTTGCCGTGCCCGACACCGACGGTCACCGTCCGCTCACTGGGCACCATGTCGCCACCGGCGAACACGCCCGGGCATCCGGTCATCAGTGATTCCGACACACGCACGCTGCCGTCGCGCTCGAACTCGACTCCGGGAAGTGTTCGCATGAACGCCGACTCGGTCTCTTGACCCACCGCCAGGATCACGGTGTCGGCGGCCAGGGTTTCGAATCGTCCGGTGGGCTGGGGGTAACCCGACTCGTCGAGTTCCATAACCTCGACCTGCAGTTGTGGGCTGTCGAAGGCGGTGATCGTCCGCAGCCAATTGATCCGCACGCCCTCACGTTCGGCGTCCTGTACCTCTTCCTCGTGGGCCGGCATCTGCTCACGGCTGCGGCGGTAGACGATGACCGCGTCCTCGGCGCCGAGGCGTCGGGCCACCCGGGCGGCATCCATCGCGGTGTTGCCGCCGCCGAAAACCGCCACATGCCGCCCGACCGAAGGCTTTTCGCCGGAGGCGACGCTACGCAGGAACGACACCGCGTCCACCATCGTGGCGGCGTCGCGTGCCGGGATATCGACACGTTTGGCCAGGTGCGCGCCGACCGCGACGAACGCCGCATCGAAGCCGCCCTCTTCCCGCTCGGCAGCGAGGTCTTCAACCCGATGCCCAGTGGTCAACCGCACGCCCAACGCTGCGACCCTGTCCAGCTCGACATCGAGCACATCGCGAGGCAGCCGGTATTTCGGGATGCCGTAGCGCATCATCCCGCCGGGCGCGGCGCCCGCATCGCGGATCTCGACGTCGTGGCCGAGGCGCGCGAGGTGATAGGAGGCCGACAGGCCGCTCGGCCCGGCGCCGATCACGAGCACCCGATTGCCGCTGCGGGCGGGCGGTGGCGCGAACATCCAGTTCTTCTCCCGGGCGAGGTCGCCGAGAAACCTCTCCACCGAATGGATGGACACCGCGCTGTCGAGGTGGGTTCGGTTGCACACGGTTTCGCACGGGTGATAACACACCCGCCCGTGGATCGCGGCGAAGGGATTGTCCGCGACCAACTGGCGCCACGCCTGCTCGTGTCGACCCGCAGTGGCGTGCGCCAACCACGCCTGAATGTTCTCCCCGGCGGGACATCCCGCGTTGCACGGCGGCAGTAAATCGACGTACACGGGCCGGCGCGCGCGAACCGGCCCAGCCCGGGGCTGCCCATGCAACAGGTCTGGCAGCGGCGTGAAGTCACTCTGCCGGCTGGCCGTTCCCTTGCCGCCGTCCCTGCTACTGCGCCCGTCGGCAGCCACGTTTCCAGGATAGCAGCCGACCAGAGACGGCATCGCCATTCGCGCGTGCCTCACCTATTTTGAGCGCGTAGCCGATGGTGGTGCCTCACCGATTTTGAGCGCGTAGCGCGGAAGGCTTGCCCGATGTGGAGGGCAAGATCGACATGGCTGCCAGATGGCAGGTAACCAACAAGCTACGAGGTCAGTACCGCAAAGCGTCCAAGGCGGACAAGGCCAAGATCCTGGACCGGGTGGTGTCCACCACCGGGATGGGCCGCTCGACAGCCCGGCGGATGCTGACCGGCCCGAGGCTGCCGGACCCGGCCAGCCAGGTCGACGGGCGCAGGTTGCGGCCGCGGGGCTTCAGCGACGACGCCAGGGCGTTGTTGGAGCATGTGTGGGCCCTGATGGGCATGCCGTGCGGCAAGTACCTGGTGGTCATGTGCGAGCTGTGGCTGCCGCTGCTGGTCGCCGCCGGTGATCTGGACAAGCCGTTCGCCACCGAAGCGGCCGTGGCGGAGTTGAAGACAATGAGCGCGGCCACGGTGGACCGCTACCTCAAACCCGCCTGGGATGCGATGCGCATCAAGGGCATCTCGACGACGAAACCCACACCGCTGCTGCGTAATTCGATCGCCATCCGGACCTGCTCCGATGAGGCGCCCAAGGCGCCGGGGGGTGATCGAGGCCGACACCGTGGCGCACTGCGGCCCGAGTCTGATCGGCGAGTTCGCCCGCACCCTGACGATGACCGACCTGGTGACCGGCTGGACCGAGAACGCCTCGATCCGCAACAACGCCTCCAAGTGGATCACCGCCGGCATCGAGGAACTGCAGGCGCGGTTCCCGTTCCCGATGGTGATCTTCGACTCGGACTGCGGGGGCGAGTTCATCAATCACGAGGTCGCCGACTGGCTGCAGGACCGCGACATCGCCCAGACCCGCTCGCGGCCCTACCAGAAGAACGACCAGGCCCATGTGGAGTCCAAAAACAACCATGTGGTGCGCAAACACGCCTTCTACTGGCGCTACGACATCGGCGCAGAGCTGCAGCTGCTCAACCGGCTGTGGCCGTTGGTGTCGCTGCGTCTGAACTTACTTCACCCCGACCAAAAAGCCGGTCGGTTACACCTGCTCCGCCAACGGTCGCCGCAAGCGCATCTACGACAAGCCAGCCACCCCATGGCAGCGGCTGCAGGCATCTGGAGTCCTTGATGCACGACAGCGTTCAGAGGTAGCCGGCCGAATCGAAGGCATCAATCCGGCCGATCTGACCCGCCAGATCAACACCATCCAGATGCAACTGCTGGACCTGGCCAAAGCCAAAGCCAAGACCGAGGCCCTGGCCACCGCGCGCCACATCGACCTGCAAGCATTGCAGCCGTCAATCAACCGACTGGCAAAGGTGAAGTAGTGCAAGCCCCCCACGCGCTCACTATGCGTGAGGCACCAGCCACTGCTTCGCGCTCACTTTTAGGTGAGGCACCTCGCATTCGCCCAATTACAGATCGCGCTGAAGGATCTCTACCAAACTGACATATACCCGTACCCCATATGGGTATATGCTGGGTCCAACGCCCATGGGGGGCGTTTGGAAAGAAGGCGGGACCGATGACTGTTGCCACGTACAAGGTCGACGGGATGACGTGTGGGCATTGCCTGTCGGCGGTGAAGGCCGCGGTCGGTTCGGTGCCCGGGGTGCACGACGTGGAGGTGGACCTGGCGGCGGGGACGGTGACCACCACCGGTACGCCGTCGGATCAAGCTGTCACCCAGGCCATCTCGGACGCAGGCTATGAAGTTGTTTCGACGCAGCCCGGACCGGTGACCGGTAGTGCGTTGCCACTGGTGGGCGGTGCCGGCGGCTGTTGCTGCGGTTGAATCGCCGCGCTAGTCTAGCCCGGACTGGGGCTTACCTTAACGGCTACGTCGAACCTGCAGGCGGTCATACGGGCCTTGATCAGAGGGCGCGCATCGCATCGAAACCGCCTGTGCGACTGCGGGAAGCATCTGCCGGGTGCACACCCGCAGTCACAACTACGGACACACCAGCGCGATGTCACCAGGCCCCGCTGCTCACGGTTTCGATGCCCGGGACTGTAGAAGGTCGGTGCGGGTGGTGGGCATGCCGCTGTGACCGCGTGCATCGCATTTGACTGCCAGAATCTGGTTGACCCCGAGCCGGTTCGCCATGAACCCCAGCGCCGAGCCCGCCATGAACAGGCGCCATACCCGTGCCCGGCCGGCGCTGCTACGCGTGACCGCCTCCGCCCAGTTGCCTTCCAGATTCGCCACCCAGGCCCGCAGTGTCAGCGCGTAGTGTTCGCGAAGCGACTCGACGTCTCGGACCTCGAAGCCGACCCCCTCGAGCGCTTCGATCATCGTGGCCATCGGTTCGACTTCCCCGTCGGGGAAAACGTAGCGATCGATGAACGACGTTTTGGAGAAGCCCGCGCGTTTGCCTGGTCGCCGCGAGATCGCATGGTTGAGCAACCGGCCCTGTGGGCGCAGCAGCGCGAAAAGTTGCGCGGCATATGTCGGCAGCAGCGCGGCGCCGACATGCTCGGCCATGCCGATACTGGCGATCGCGTCGAACGGACCGTCGTCGACATCTCGGTAGTCCTGGACTCGGATCTGCACCCGCTCGGCGATTCCCTCGGCGACCATCCGTTTGCGCGCGTAGTCCGCCTGCTGGTGCGACAAAGTCACGCCCACGACGTGTACACCGTAGTTGCGCGCCGCGTGCAGGGCGAAGGTTCCCCATCCGCAGCCGACGTCGAGCACCCGCATGCCCGCGGTCAGGCCGAGCTTGCGCGCGACAAGATCGCACTTGGCGTACTGAGCCGCGGCGAGATCCTCGCCGGGTTGCGCCCAGTACCCGCACGAGTAGGTCATCGACTCACCCAGCACGATTCGGTAGAAGTCGTTGCCGACGTCGTAATGGTGGCTGATCGCGGCGGCGTCGCGCCGCTTCTCGTGCCGGTGCCCGCGCGCCAGTTTGGCCTCCTCTGCTGGTGGCTTGGGTGGCAGGCCGATAATCCCCAGCCGTAGCGCCGCTTTCGCCAGTGCCTTCTTCATCTCGGCGTCGGTGCGCACACCGGGACCACGGCTCGGGTCTGACATCTGCTCCAAGACATCCAGGCCGGCGAGCAGGTCTCCGTCGATGTCGATGTCGCCGGATACATAGGCGCGTGCGAAGCCGAGTTCGTTAGGAGCCCACAGCAGCCGCCGCAGTCCCCGGCGATTGACGAGGTTCAACTGCCACTGCGCGGACGCGGGTCCCGAGCGGCTGCCGTCCCAGCATCTGATCTTGACCGGAACATCTGGGCCCACGGCGGCGCGAACCAGTGGCGCCACCGTTTCAGCGATCGTCATTGCAGAAACCTCCGTGCAGAACCTGACACCTGTCTGTCTCGGTTAATCAGTATTGGTCCTGTCTGTCTCGGTTAATCAGTATTGGTTTAGTTGCGGTGAGGGGCCATACAACGTGGCGGCGGTATACCGGGCGAGGTGCTGGTCTCACCGGCCGTGATGACGCACAACTCCCCCATCGTCGGTTAGCGCCTGGTGGTGAGGAGATCGGCGGCCTTGGCGGCCAGGGCCGGTGTACACACGATGTCGTAACGCTCCGCGGCCAGGGTGGAGACCGACGTGAAGTCCCGGCGGCCGTGGGTGACCCAATGTCCGACGAACCCGAAGATCGCCCCCCATACGGCGCCGATGAGCAGGCCGGCGAGCATGACGAAAAGCCACGCGGCGGCGGCGGCGGCGAACATTCCCAACAGCAGGCCGATGAATAAGCCCCACCATGCACCGCCGGCCGCACCGGTGAGAGCGGCGCGCGCAGTGGTCATGCGGCCGGTGATGGCCTCCACCGTGCTCACGCCGTGGCCCACGATGCGCAGATTCTCCACGGGGAAATCCGCATCGGAGAGATAGTCGACCATGCCCTGCGCCTCGGTGTAGTCGCGGTAGCTGGCGATTACTCGATAGTCTGCGTTGGCAGCGGCTTGGCTGGCCGGGTCGTCGAAAGATTGATCGCGATGGCTGTCCACGGTTACTCCTCCTTGGTGGTTGGGTTCGGGTTCGGATGCCGACGGCCCGGGCTGCTCGAGCCGGCGGCGACAGTCGGGATCTGGCCTAGTAGGGCCAGGTCCAGCCGCTGATGGCGGGGTCGTCCTCGCCGTGGGCTCGGGTGTAGGCGCGGGCGCGCAGCCGCGCGTCAACCATCCGCTGGCGCAGCGGCGCCGCGGCGGCGCCCAGGCCCGGTACCCGGTCGATGACGTCGATGACCAGGTGGAAGCGGTCCAGGTCGTTGAGCATGACGAGATCGAACGGGGTGGTCGTGGTTCCTTCCTCCTTATAGCCGCGGACGTGGATGTTGACGTGGTTGGCCCGCCGATAGGTGAGCCGGTGGATCAGCCACGGGTAACCGTGGTAGGCGAAGATGACCGGGCGGTCCGGGGTGAACAGCGCATCGAACTGGGCGTCGGGCAGCCCGTGCGGGTGTTCGGTATCGGGCTGTAGCCGCATCAGGTCCACGACGTTGACGACCCGCACCTTCAGGGCGGGCAGGTGTTGTCGCAACAGCGCCGCGGCCGCGAGCGTTTCCAGGGTCGGCACGTCACCCGCGCAGGCCAGCACCACGTCCGGCAGCCCGTCGGCGCCGTCGCCAGCGTCGTAGCCGGCCCATTCCCAGATTCCCAGCCCGCGGGTGCAGTGCGCGACCGCCTCCTCGATGTCCAGATAGGACAGCGCCGGCTGCTTGCCGGCCACGATCAAGTTGATGTACTGGCGGCTGCGCAGACAGTGATCGGCCACCGACAGCAACGTGTTGGCGTCCGGCGGCAGGTAGACCCTCACGATCGCCGCCTTCTTGTTCACCACGTGGTCGATGAACCCGGGGTCCTGGTGGGAGAACCCATTGTGGTCCTGGCGCCACACGTGGGAGGTCAGCAGGTAGTTCAGCGACGCGATCGGCGCCCGCCACGGTATGTCGTTGGTGACTTTGAGCCATTTCGCGTGTTGGTTGACCATCGAATCCACGATGTGGATGAACGCCTCGTAGCAGGAGAACAGGCCGTGCCGGCCGGTGAGTAGATAGCCCTCCAGCCAGCCCTGGCACAGGTGCTCGGAGAGCACCTCCATGACACGTCCCGCCCGCGCGAGGTGCTCATCGGTGGGCAGCGATTCGCCCTGCCACACCCGGTCAGTCTGCTCAAACACCGCGCCGAGCCGGTTGCTGGCGGTCTCGTCGGGGCCCATCAGCCGGAAAGTGTGGGGATTGTCCCGGATGACGTCACGCAGGAACGCCCCGAGCACCCGCGTCGCCTCGTGCAGCGCCGTGGCCGGCGCGGGGACCGCGACGGCGTAGTCGCCGAAGTCGGGCAGCCGCAGCGGCTTTAACAGCTGCCCGCCGTTGGCGTGCGGGTTGGCGCTCATCCGCGCACACCCGGTCGGCGGCAGCGCCGCCAGCTCCGAGATCAGCGCGCCGGCCTCGTCGAACAGCTCCTCGGGCCGGTAGCTGCGCAGCCACTCCTCGAGCTGGCGCAGATGCTCGGGATTGTTGGCCAGATTGGCCAGCGGCACCTGATGCGAGCGCCAGGTCCCCTCCGTGGGGAGGCCGTCGACCTCCTTCGGGCCGGTCCATCCCTTCGGGGTCGCTAAGACGATCAGCGGCCAGCGCGGCCGCTGGGTGTCGCCATCTTCTCGAGCGGCTTGCTGAATCCTGGTGATCTCCGTGACCGCGTCGTCCATCGCCGCGGCGAGGTCCTGGTGCACCTGTGCCGGGTCGTGTCCTGACACCACATACGGGCGGTGTCCGTAGCCCTGCAGCAGGTCGATCAGCTCGTCGTCGGGGATGCGGGCCAGGACCGTCGGGTTGGCGATCTTGTAGCCGTTGAGGTGCAGGATCGGCAGGACGGCGCCATCGTGGATCGGGTCGAGGAACTTGTTGGACTGCCAACTCGCCGCCAGCGGCCCGGTCTCAGCCTCGCCGTCGCCGACGACGCAGGCCACCAGCAGGTCGGGGTTGTCGAACGCGGCACCGTAGGCGTGCGCCAACGCATAGCCCAGCTCGCCGCCCTCATGGATGGAGCCCGGGGTTTCCGGGGCGACGTGGCTGGGGATGCCGCCGGGGAAGGAGAACTGCCGAAACAGCCGGCGCAGGCCGTCGGCATCGCGGCTGATGCCGGGGTAGACCTCGCTGTAGGTGCCCTCCAGGTAGGCGTTGGCCACCAGTCCCGGGCCACCGTGGCCCGGGCCGATCACATACATCGCGTTCACCCCGCGCCCGCGGATGACCCGGTTGAGGTGGGCGTAGATCAGGTTGAGTCCGGGCGTGGTCCCCCAATGCCCGAGCAGCCGCGGCTTGACATGATCGAGCTGCAGAGGTTCGCGCAGCAGCGGATTGTCCAGCAGATAGATCTGCCCGACCGACAGGAAATTGGCCGCCCGCCAGTACGCATCCAACAGATGCAGATCGTCGGGTGACAGCGGGCCGGACCCGCCTGGCCGGGCGGTGCTGAGGTCGGAAGTCGGGGTGGTGACGCTCATGGGTTGCTCCTCAAGTAGTGGCGGTAGACACGAAACGGGTGTGACGCATCCGCGGTGTCGGCAATGGATCAGGCTCGGCGCGCGTCCAGCCGCGCCGTCGGGGCTACTGAACGCCGACCGGTGAGGGCTCTCCGGATGGCTTCACCGCGGCGGCATCGGGTTGTGGTAGTCGCAGCCGCTTGAGCATCAGGGCGTTGACCGCGACGATCAGGCTGGACCCCGACATCGACAGGGCGGCGATCTCTGGGCGAAGCACCAGGCCCAGTGAGGGTTCGAAGACGCCGGCGCCGATGGGCAGGGCGATGACGTTGTAGCCGACCGCCCATCCCAGGTTTTGCCGCATCTTGCGCAGCGTGCCCCGCCCGATCCGCAGCGCGATGGGCACGTCGAGCGGGTCCGAGCGCATCAGAACCAGGTCGGCGGTTTCGATCGCCACGTCGGTGCCGGCACCGATCGCGATGCCCAGATCCGCCTGCGCCAGCGCGGGGGCGTCGTTGACGCCATCACCGACCATCGCGACCTTCTTCCCTGAACGCTGCAGCTCGGCGATTTTGGTGGCCTTGTCGCCGGGCAGCACCTCGGCGATGACGGTGTCGATGCCCAGCTGCCCGGCGATGCGCTGGGCGGTGGCCTCGTTGTCACCGCTGAGCATGACCACCTCGACGCCCAATTCATGCAGCGCGGAGACGGCGTCTGCGGAGGTTTCCCGGGCGGCGTCGGCCAGGGCGATCACCCCGACCCCGCGCCCGTCGACGGCCACCAGCACCGCGGTCCGACCGGTCGAGGCCAGCTCGTCGCGCCGATCGATCACCGAACCGAGGTCGACGTTGTCGGCGGCCATGAGTTTGCGGTTGCCGACCGCGACGCGGCGGCCTGCCACGTCGGCGGTGGCGCCGTGCCCGGGCACGTTGCGGAACCCGTCCAGCGACAGCCGCGGCACCCCACGGTCGGCGGCGTAGCGCACGATCGCGCCGGCCAGCGGATGTTCGGATTCGCGTTCGACGGCCGCGACGAGGGCGAGCAGCTCGTCCTCGCCGATACCGTCGGTGACCACGTCGGTGACTTCGGGTTCGCCCTTGGTCAGGGTGCCGGTCTTATCCATCACCACGGTGTCGATGCGCGCCGAGGTTTCCAGCGCGGTGGCGTTCTTGAACAACACCCCGCGTTTGGCGCCCAGTCCGGTGCCGACCATGATCGCGGTGGGAGTGGCCAAACCGAGCGCATCCGGGCAGGTGATGACGACCACGGTGATCGCGAACAGCAGTGCCATCTGCACGCTTTCAGCCGCCAGTAGCCACACCAGGAAGGTGCCGGTGCCGCCGATCAGCGCGACAAATACCAGCCAGAACGCGGCCCGGTCGGCCAGCCGCTGCCCGGGGGCCTTCGAATTCTGGGCCTCCTGCACCATGGCCACGATCTGGGCCAGCACGGTGTCAGAGCCGACCTTGGTGGCACGCACCCGCACGGTGCCGGTGGTGTTGATCGACGCGCCGATCACGGCCGAGCCGCGCGCTTTGGTCACCGGCAGGCTTTCCCCGGTGACCATGGACTCATCGATTTCGGAGTCGCCGTCCTCGACGGTGCCGTCGACCGGGATCTTTCCGCCCGGCCGGATGAGCAGCAGGTCTCCGACCACGACCTCGGCGGTGGGAATCTCGATCGGTTCGCCGTCGCGCAACACCACCGCCATCGGCGGCGCCAGCTCCAGCAGAGTACGGATGGCGTCGTTGGCGCCGCCGCGGGCGCGCATCTCGAACCAGTGCCCGAGCAGCACAAACGCGGTCAGCACGGTGGCGGCCTCGTAGAACACCTCGCCGCCGCCGGTGACGGTGATGGCGAGGCTGTAAAGCCAGCCGGTGGCGACGGCCACCGCGACCAGCACCATCATGTCCAGGGTCCGCGCCCGCAGTGCCCGGTAGGCGCCGTCGAAGAAGATCCAGGCCGAGTAGAAGATCACCGGCAAGCTCAACAGCAGACTGAACACGTCGTCGCGCAGCCCGAACGGAGCCGGCACTGTGAATCCGAGGACGTCACGTCCGATCGGGGACCACAACAGGATCGGGATCGACAACACCGCGGCCACCAGGAAACGGTTGCGCATAGCGCGCACCATGTCGCCCATCGACGCCCCCGCATGTCCGCCGTGCCCCATCGCCTCCTGCGGGGTTCGCACCGCCGCCGCCCCCGCCTGGCCTTCATGTCCGGTGTGGTCGTCGGCGACCGCCACCGCCTCGTCGTGGGCGTGGGCGTGTGCGGTGGGGTGGGCGTGTGCGGTGGGGGGTGGATCCGGCTCGTCCATCGGGTCGCACACATGCTGGGGCACCGACTGCCCGGCGCAGTGGAAGCCGCAGTCGCGCACCCAGTCGCGCAGCTGCGCCAGCGACGTCACCCGCGGATCGAACACGACCGTCGCGGTCTGCGCCACCGGGTTGGCATCCACCTGCAGGACGCCGGGGCGGCGGCCCAGCACCGCGGTGATCCGGCTTTGTTGCGACGCCCACTGCATTCCCCGCACGTCGAGCACCGCGGTGCTGCGATCTTTCGGCTGTTCGGTCATCGAAATGTCCTCCCGTTCATCAAGAATTCGGTAGATCGGTGGCCGTGGCTCGACTCGGCGCGCGGATCGCGACGATGGCGAGGACGGCGGCCACGACCGCCAGGACGGCGTTGACCCAGAAACCCATGGCGATGCCGGTCGTGAACGCGGTGGCGTCGACGGCCGATCTGGCCAGGTCTCCGGGCCAGTGGGCGGCCACCACCGCCCCCATCACCGCCACACCCAACGAGAGCCCCACCATCCGGGAGACGTTCAGCGTCGCGCTGGCGATGCCGGAGCGCTCGTCGGGCACCTGCGCCATCGCGGCGGTGGTGATCGGGGTCGTGGCCAGCCCGAGACCCAGACCTTCGATGAGCAGTCCCGGCAACAGCTGCCACATACCCCACCCGGGATCCACACCGGCCAGCAGCACCAACCCCGTCGCCGCCAGCACCATGCCCGCACCGATCAGGACGCGCGCGCCGACGTGCGCCACCAGCCAGCCGGCCAGCGGCGCAAGGACGGCGATCAACACCGTCATGGGCAGCAACACCAGGCCGGCACGCGTCGGGGAGAACCCGATGACCAGTTGCAGGTACAGCGACAGAAAGAAGAACACACTGCACATGACGGCGAGGTTCAGCAATGCCAGCACATTGGCCGCCGCGACGTTGGGGATGCGAAACAGCGACAGATCCACCAACGGCGCCGCCGACCGCCGCTCCGCCACCACGAAGATCGCCGCGCTCGCCGCGGCGATCGCCAGCAGCGCCCACAGCCGGATCGAGGCCCACCCGACGCTGGTGGTTTGCGTCAGCGCGAGCACCAGCGCGAACAGGGCGATCGCGGACGCGATGAGCCCCACCACATCCACCGGCGCACGCAGCGGCCGCCCAGCGGGCCACGGCCTGGGCAGCGCGGCGTAGGCAAGAATCAACATCGCCACCCCGGTCGGGAGATTGAGAAAAAAGATCGACTGCCAGCCGAACGCGTCGGTCAGCAGCGCCCCCAGCAGCGGGCCGACCGCCAGTGCTGCGGCACCGACGCCGGACCACACGCCCAACGCGACGGCTCGCCGCGCCCCGGAGAACGACGTGATGAGCAAAGTCAACGCGGACGGCGCGATGAGTGCCGCCGCACTGCCCTGGGCGGCGCGCATCCCGAGCAGCATCGCGCCCGTCGATGCAAAGCCGGCCAGCACCGAAACGACGGTGAACGCCGCCACGCCGCCCAGGAAAACCGGCCGTGCACCGAACCGGTCAGTCAGCAGGCCACCGGCCAGAGTGAGCACGGCAAAGGGCACCGTGTAGATGTTGATCACCCACTCCAGCCCCGACAGGCCCAGACCGAGCTGACGGCCTATCGACGGCAGCGCGATCGCCACGGCGGTGTCGTCGAGCAGAACCAGAAACGATGCGACCGCCACCGCTGAGAGCACCCACCACTGCCGATTCCCCACCACGGTGGGGACTATCCCGTCGGTCGTTGTGTTCATCTATTCCCCGTCTATCGCCTCGCCGGCCGGCGTGTGGTCCCTGGCAAGACTGCCAGCCAATCATCGGGTACCCAAGGGACTTTAGACCTAAGTACTAAATAACTTAGTAGAGATGTCGGGAGGCGGCGCCGGCCCGGCGCCAAGATGGGGAGCACCGAGGGGAGACGATAGGAAACCTCAATAAGACCAAGTGGCCGCCGTGGCCAGCCCAGCTCCGCGGATCGCCTGGACACGTGTGGCATCCCCCGCGTTCTCCCTTCAGTATCCACGTCCTACGTACGTAGATAGTAGCTTTCAGCGTTGGACTGTGCGGAATCGCGGATTCGGGACCCGCGTCACCGGCCGTGCCGCCAATACACGTGCGATCGCGGGATACCCGAACCTGTTGCCTCCGCGCGTCCGCCGCCGCGACGTCGGTGGCTAACGAGCCGATGCATACGTGGCCCGCTCATAGCAGTTGGTGGCGTTGTAGTGATTTGAAGAAGAAGAAGCCGGCCGCCGCCGGGAGCCAGAAGGTTGCCAGCCGGTAGGCCAGGACGCCCGCGACGGCGGGTGCGCTGGCGACGCCGCCCACCATGAGGCCGGCGACGAGAGCGGCTTCGACCACGCCGAGGCCCGCAGGCGTCGGGCTGGCCGCCCCCAGTGCCGAACCGCCAAGGAATACCGCGGCGACCAAGGCGGCCGGCGCGTGACCACCAAATGCGTGCACCGCGAAGCCCAGCGCCGCGATATAGGCCACGTTGGTGCCTAGTTGCCCGCCGAAAACCAGAACTGCCCGTCGCGGGTGGCGGACGAGGTCGGCCATCGAAGCGGCGGCTTTGCGCACGTCGGCCAGCCAGTCCCGGCGCCGGATCAACACCGCGATTGCCACGCCGAGCACCGTCATGACGCCGACGAATCCGATCAGCAGGCCCCAGCCGCTCGGCAGTGCCGAGGCGAGCAATACGCGCGACTGGCCGAGCCACAATCCGACGCCGAGCAGTTCGAGGATGTGCAGGACCGCGCCCACGGTCACCGTCACAGCGACGGCGGCAACGGCAGTTGCGCGCGACAGCCCTGCTCGCTCCAGGTACCGCTCGTTGACGGCCGCCCCTCCCAGCCCGTAGGGCATCAACCGGTTCGCGAACGAGGTCGCCAGCTGCACATTCACCGTGCGGCCAAACGCGAGTGGACGCGGACTGGCCCCCATCAGGACAAGGGCCGCCGCGACATACGTCGCAGCCGACATCGCGAATGTGCCTGCCAGCCATTGCCATTGCGCCTGGTCGAGGGCAGCGATCGTATGGCCTAGATGACCGACCTGGGGCAGCAGCACATACGTCGCGAATATCGTCGCCGCGATCCACCCGAGCGTGCGCCAGCGGAACCGCAGCAGGACCTCGCGCTGCGCGGGTTCCGCGCCGGTGGCATCGGCGACGGCGGAGCGCAGCTCGTCGAGCAGGCCCGGATGATGCCGGACTGCCTTGCGCGTCGCCGAAGCAAGTGCCAGTGGCTGCAGCAGCGGCGCCGCGCCGCGCAACGGATCGGGACCGATGATCTGAAGTGCGGTTGCCACAGCGCGTTTCACGCCGACGTTCAGGCTCATCGAGACGAGCAGCTCGGCCACATCGGCGTCGAGCCGATGGTCGGAGGCGCCGGACTCGCCGAACCCGAAGTCGACGATCCACGGTTTTCCGTGCTCATCGATGAGCACGTTGGCAAGGCGAAGGTCGCGGTGCGCGATCCGAGCGGCCCGCAACAGCGGGACCTGGCACCACACATCGCACAGCACCTCATCGGACACCGGCTCGGACATCGAGCGAGCGAGGTTGCGTCCCGGAATCCGCGCCTCGGCCAGCCAGGCGTCGCCGTTTTCGGCGACTCCGACCGAGACGATGGTCGGGGTCCGCACACCTGCCTGCTGTGCGAGCAACGCGATAAAGGCTTCGTGTTCGGCCTGCTGTTTAGGTGTGGCGAACGGGGATTCGTCCTCGACGTTCCGGAAGACGATGTGGCGGAACAGTTTGAACAGCAGGTCTGCGTTACGTTCGTGGTATCCAATGACTTTCACGAACAAGTCGGTACATTCTCCGCAATTCTCGGTGACGACGAGAAACGGTCGCGAGCCTCGCGCATCCAGGGAGACGGGAGCGACCCGGATCGGGCACAACCCGGCGGCGGCCAGGGCCCGCTTGATCGCGGGCGCCTCCGCACGGTGCACCGGGGCACCCCACAGCAGGTGCAGGCCGGCGGCGACCGTCCAGCCCAGCGCGGCGCCACCGAAGACGTCCAGAACGAAATGTGCCCCGACGAAAACGCGCGACACGGCGACCATGACCGCGGCCGCCCATGCGACCCGGCGCCACGGACGTGGCAACCATGGTCCCGCCGCGGCGGCCATCGCGGCCGCAACCGCCGCATGCCCCGAGACGAACCCCAACCCGCCCTGAAGAGTACGCAGCGTCATCTCATCAAGCAGGACGTCGGGCCGTGCCCGCCCGACCAACGTCTTCACCACACGCGCGAGGAGATAGGCCAACACACCCGCGGCGGCCAGGTCCCGAGCAAGACCGATCCGCCGCGCGGCCAGCGCCGCCCCGGCCGCGACGCCGACCGCGCCGATCGAGCCCAACTGCATAACCGCCAGCAGGACGGGCGACACCCACGACGGCAGGTCATTGATCACCCGGAACACGTCCACCTCAAGGCGAGGCACGTGCACGTAGGTGGAGCGCGCCACCAACGCCGAAATCACCAGCGCCACAACGCCGAGTACAACCCGGACGAAATCACCCACATGCCGCTGGATGACGGTGGCATACGGTGTCTCGCCGCCCGCAATCATTGCGGGCGACGCCGAGTCCTGTGTTGCCTCCGACGTCATCGCCTGAACGGTACCAGGGGCATCTGCGTGCGGACTAGGGGATTTCGGCTGCGGCGACAAAGACGATGTGCCCTTTTGGATTCTCACTCCGCCCGACCTACCCGATCCGCGCGGCACCGGACACCGACAAGGAGATTCAGCAGGGCACCCACGGCGAGACCGGCCGCGGCCCCGCCGATCACATCGAGCGGCGAATGCGCCCCCAGGTAGATGCGCACCGCGGCCGCCACCACCGCGACGACGAGCATGACGACCCGCCAACGACAGCTCAGATACAGACTCAATAACGCCACCATGCCGAAGAGGATGACGGCGTGGCCCGAAGGGAACGACAACCCCGCGGCGGGCACGTCACGCAGGACCGCCCCAGGTATGGAAGCCCCGGGCCGCTCACGGTTCACGAGAGCTTTCAGGATGCCCCGCTCGACGATCAGCTTCGCCGGAACCAGCAGCACCAGGCCAGTGGCGAGCCGAAACTTGCGCGCGCCCAACGCAACAACCGCGACGACGACCGGTGCACCGAGCACACCCGTCAGCTGAAATACCCAGAATGGCCGATACAGCATGTCAGGCAGCGAGTTGATGCGAGTAAACACCTCGGCGTCGACGCGGCCCACCACTGCCGAACCGGAAAGCCCGACCGACACCGCGGTCAGCGCGAGCCCACCGGCGGCAAGCCAGAGGTCGGCGGTCCGCCGATGCGCGGGCTCGCCCACCGATGTCGTCGTCTCCGAACTACTAAGGTTGCGCGCAGTATTTAGGTAGGTGACGTTGGGCGTGTCGCGGTGTGGTCGGCGGTGAGCGTGTAGTTCCAGTCGCCGTGGAACTCGTGACGGTGCAGCTGGGTGGCTTCGAGGGCGGCGATCTG
>Ga0209347_1001746_pt1 | contig 32638 bp, 21 predicted proteins | sample AutmiccommuBRH23_FD_187382 | JGI IMG/M metagenome (GOLD analysis project Ga0209347, IMG submission 187382) | Deep subsurface microbial communities from Mt. Terri, Switzerland - Autotrophic microbial communities BRH/23 (SPAdes) (version 2) | ecosystem: Environmental > Aquatic > Deep subsurface >...
CGCTCTATGTGCGAGGCAAGAGCCCGCGAGTCCGATTGGCGGCCCAGATCGACGGCGGCGGCCAGGAGCGGTTCCTTCGCAGCGGGACGCACAATGTCCCCGGCATCGTCGGGTTCGGGACAGCGTGTCGTCTGTGCGAGGAGGAATTAGGGGATCGGTCGGTGCTGTCGTCGGAGTTGCGCGACAGACTTGAGAGGGGCTTGCTGGCGGCCGTTCCCGAGGCACAGGTCCATGGTCATCCGACGCAACGCCTGCCCAACACACTGAGTATTTCCTTTCCAGGCATCGAAGCCGCCTCGATGCTCCGTCGCATGCCCGATATCGCCGCATCGGCCGGCTCGGCGTGCGAATCCGGCACGTCCGGGGCCAACTACGTCCTGCGGGCCATGGGAGTGGGGGACGATCTCGCCGCCGGCATGATCCGGTTCAGCCTGGGACGCTTCACGACCCAGCAGGAGATCGACTACGCGATCGAGCAGGTGCGGCGCTGCGCGTCGGAGCTTCGCTCGATGTAGTACTGCGACTATTCTAACTTGGTGATTGGGTGCCATGGCTACGCCTCGTAGCCATGTCCTGGAAAGCATGCTTACGAGACGTGAGCATGGCACCCAAACCGAAGTTCTTGCCGCGGTGATTCACCGTTTTAGCATGGTCGCAGTAGGGTGGGGCTTGCCCCACCGAAAGTGAGCGAGGAAACGGTGGGGCAAGCCCCACCCTACGTGTGCTCGCTCTGAGTCTGGAATCGCCACTCGTCGCCTTCGATCCGGGTCATAGTGAAATTCCCCTTGAGAATGCTGCCCTTCAGTTCGATGGCCATGAGATCGTCCTTGCGATCATCACACTGGTACACGCCGGAATCGACGATTCTGACTTTGCCGGTTCCTTTCTGAACGGGGCCCTCGTACGTGAGGAATCGCAGCGGATGATCGAAAATCTTCACGGCCTGGACCTCGTGTGTCAGGCAGTGCGCCGGCTCGGCCTCCAGGCGAAACGTGGCCAGAACGCCATCCCGTTCGAGCATGAGGTCCCAGTGAACCCCTTCGGGCGTCGTGTGTTCCTGGACGACGAATCGATCCTCACTCATCAGCGTCAAATCCCAAATCCTGTTCTTGTCAAGAGCCGTGAACGCCGGTATCATAGCACCCGTAGTACCATGAAGCCAGGGGTGCCGCCGTGCGAGAGCCTGTCGCGGCGGCTGAGAGATCGCTATCGGAGCGACGACCCTAAGAACCTGATCAGGTTAGGACCTGCGAAGGGAGGCTTGGCCACGCATGCAAGCACTCCTTCCGGGGTGCTTTTCTTTTTTGTGGGTGAGTGAATGAAGTCGCTGAAAGTCAATGGCGTCGAACGGCAGTTCGATCCGGACCAATTGCCCGGTACGCTCTCGGCGCTGCTGGAGGCGATGGGCGTCGGGACGGACGCGGTCGTGGCGGAGGTGGACGGCCGAATCGTTCGCCGCGAGGAGTTCGCTCGGACCGAGATCCAGGCTGGCCAGCAGATCGAGTTGATCCGTCTGATGGGAGGAGGATGAGCCCATGGACAAACTGACCATCGCCGACAGGACATTTGATTCGCGACTGCTTGTCGGGACCGGCAAGTTCTCCTCGCCCCAGGTTATGGCGCAGGCACTCGATGCCTCGGGCGCCGAGATCGTGACCGTGGCCCTGCGCCGGGTGGATATCGACAACCCGGCCGACGACACGCTTCGCGAGATCGATCGCGAGCGGTTCCTGCTGCTGCCGAACACCTCCGGGGCCCGGACTGCCGAGGAGGCGATCCGCCTGGCTCGCCTGGCCCGCGCCGCCACGGGGATCGAGTGGCTCAAGCTGGAGGTCACGCCGGACCCGTACTATTTGCTCCCATGCCCCATCGAGACGCTCAAGGCCGCCGAGGTCCTCGTGAAGGAGGGCTTCGTGGTCCTGCCCTACATCAACGCCGACCCCATCCTCGCCAAGCGGCTCCAGGACGTCGGCACGGCCACCGTGATGCCCCTGGGCAGCCCGATCGGCTCCAACCAGGGTCTCAAGACCCGCGCCTCGCTGGAGATCATCATCGAGCAGAGCAACGTCCCCGTCGTCGTGGACGCGGGCCTGGGCCTGCCCTCGCACGTCGCCGAGGCGATGGAGATCGGGGCCGACGCGGTTCTCGTCAATACGGCCATCGCCACGGCGGGCGACCCCGTCGCGATGGCGGTGGCGTTCAAGCTGGCCACCGAGGCCGGTCGAAGGGCGTTTGTGGCCGGCCCGCGAGCCCCGGCGCCAAACGCCGAGGCGTCGAGTCCGCTCACGGGATTTCTGAGAGATTGATGAATCAGCCGTCCTTCCAATCCATTCTGACGAGTCAGCGCCTCGATGCGGACAGAAGCTCCTGGGCGGAGCGTCTGGCCGACGTGACCTCGCAAGACGTGGAGGCCGCATTGGTCTCCCGGCCCGGGTCGTACAGCTTGGCGAAGCTGCTGGCATTGATCTCGCCGGCCGCCGAGGGATACCTCGAACAGATGGCGACGCTTTCGCAGCGGCTGACCCTTCAGCGGTTCGGCCGGGCCATGAGGCTTTATGCCCCGGTGTACCTGTCGAGCTACTGCGTCAACCGCTGCAAGTACTGCGGCTTCAATCGGGACAATACGTTCACGAGGGCTCGCCTGACGGTCGAGGAGGCTGTCGCCGAGGCCCAGGTCCTTGCCTCCCAAGGCTACCGTGACATCCTGCTGGTCAGCAGCGAGGACAAGGCGTTCATCACCATCCCGTATCTGACGGATTTGGCCAAGCGGCTTCGGAGCAGGTTTAGCTTCATCAGCATCGAGATCTTCCAGTTGTCGGCCTCGGAGTATGCGCAACTCTTCCATGCCGGCATTGAGGGCGTCACGCTCTACCAGGAGACGTACGACCGCGAGGTCTACGCCGACTATCATCCCGGGGGGCCGAAGGCGGATTACGATACCCGACTCCGTGCCCCGGACGATATGGGGCAGGCGGGCATGCGAGAGATCGGCCTCGGCGTGCTCCTGGGCCTGGCCGACTGGCGGATCGAGACGCTGGCCCTGGCCGAGCACGCGGCGTACCTCGTGCGGCGATACTGGCAGTCACGAGTCTCGTTCTCGTTCCCGCGACTGCGGCCCGCGTGCGGGGTGCCGGCGTCCGAGTTCCCGCACCTGCTGACGGACAGGAACCTCGTCCAGATGATGCTCGCCCTGCGGCTGTGTTTCGCCGACGCGGGCATCGTGCTGTCCACGAGGGAGCCGGCCCGGCTGAGGGACCAGCTCATGGGCCTTGCGGTCACCCGGATCAGCGCGGGCAGTCGAACCAGTCCCGGCGGCTACACCGAGCCGCAGGCGAACACCGGCCAGTTCGACGTCAACGACAGCCGCAGCCCGAGCGAAGTGGTCGCCGCGATCAAAGAGAAGGGCTTCGACCCGGTCTGGAAGGACTGGGACAGCGCGCTGTGACAATAGCGGCAGTTCGTAGTACTGCGACCATGCTAAAACGGTGAATCACCACGGCAAGGACCTCGGTTGGGGTGCCATGCTTACGCCTCGTAAGCATGTTTTCCAGGACATGGCTACGAGGCGTAGCCATGGCACCCAATCACCAAATTAGAGTAGTCGCAGTAGTAGGGTGCGTATCACGCACCATTTGCGTCGATTACTTGCTGCCCCCGTTGGCCAGTTGTTCCAGGCGGGCTCGGGCCTCTTTCTTGCCGATGTGACGAATCGACGCGAGTCTCGCCACCTGCTGTTTGCGCGGCTGGCTGATCTCACGTTCCCAACTGTAGATCGATTGCCCCGTCACGCCGACGAGCTTGCCGTAGTCCGCCGCCGACAGCGCGAGTCGCTTGCGCTGCGAGCGCAGACCCTTGGCCGTGAATCGCACGCCGTCGGCTTCGGCTTCGGACACTTGGGCCGGGGCGTTTCGCGTCGCCCGTTTTTCGAGCGGGGCCAGCCTGCGTTGAAGGTCGGAAACCTGCCGTCTCAGCTCGGCAATGTCTTTGCGGTACTTGACCGATGCCTTCCGGAGAGCGTCGGTCTCGTTGCGGATCTCCTTGCGGGCCAGCCGCACGATTTCCTGTCTGAGCACACCAGCGATATTTGCCATGTTGACCTCCAAGTGTTCACGATGCCAAAACATGTTTCAGCGATGTCGGTTCAAAAGTATCGAGGCGCATCACATAGATAACAACACGGCCCGCCCCAACGTGTCAACAACAAATCGCCTGATTGTTCGTAGTGACGCCGTGAGGCGTTGTCCCGATGAGTTTGAAGTGCGGATGCTTCTCGCAAGCTCTCTCAGCGAGCCACATTTGCGGAAGCCACCTTCAGTCCTTGCCGGTCGAACAACCCAAGGACTTCGCCCGTGCAGGAAAGCCGGCCCGCGCAGTCGCCCGTGACGAACAGACCCTGGCCGCCCGTGGGGGAGTTTCGCCGAGCGCGGAAGGCGGTCCGGCTGGCCGCCACATGGAGGGTCCCACCGGCCGGGATGACCGTGCCGCCTTTGAATGTGAAGAGAGGCGCCTGCGGGAGGCTGCGAGCGGTCAGCGTCCAGCCGGAGATGTCCACGGCGAAGGAATTGGGATTCAGCAGTTGAACGTACTGTTCATCCTGATTGCCGCTGGAGGGACTGCAATCGGCGTAGGCGATCAGGACGGTCGTGCCGACCGGCTGCGCATTGGGGATCTCGTCGGTATCGTCCGCGATGCGGTTGAACAGTTGCCTCCTGCGCTCGGGCAGGTAGGAGTCCCGCAGTTCCGCGACGGCCTCCAGCATCGGCTGCGGGTAGTTCGGGGCCGTGGAGCCATTGCCCCACGCGTGCGAATTCCACTTCGCGTTATCCAACGCTGCGTCCGGACCGATGAGCGCCGCCAGTTCATTGATTCGCGGCTCGTAGTGCAACTCCTCCGGCTGCGTTCCCGGCGGCTTGAGCAGTTCGTCCATCAGCGTCCGCACGCGACGAAAGTACATCTGCCGCATCTCCGGGGTTCCGAAGATCGCGTCCGGCACGCGATTGCCGCTGCCGATGAGCAACTTCGTGTCCGCGATCAGGCGATGGTCCCAGTACGTCATCGAACCGATCCAGCGCCGGCCGAAGCTCAGGTCCACGTCCCACGGCCACATCTGCCATTCGTCGGTTCGCCCGGTGTCGCGATAGAAGTAGTAATTCTTGTGGCAGCAGTCGGTATCGCCGGTGAGCGCGCGGGCCGCCAGGAAGTTGACGACCTGGGCGACGTCCACGTTGTCGTAGAGATACCGCCGCCGGGCGTCGCCCGAGAGCGTGACGCCGTTATAGAGCGCCAGCAGGTCCGCGTTATCCTCGTGCTTGCGAGTCTTCTTCTCCGCCTGGCTCACGGCGTCGCCGGAACTTTGAAAGCCGTTGTACATCTTGTAGAGGGCCCCCTCGGCGTTGATCCCCATGCGGATGAGCCAGTCCTTGTCGCCGTTTTCCACCACGTGGGCCGTGCCCCAGAAGGCCCCGTTCTGTTGCACGCGGACGGGGACCACCCAGTGGCCGGGGCAGTCCGCGTCACGGTACGTCTCATAGGCCAGGATGTTTCGCATCTGGGCCTTGTCGGGATAGGTCGTCAGCAGGTTGATGTCGTCGGCCCGCGGCTGGCCCTCGGACCATTTGAAGTTGTGCCCGGGATGGAAGTCGATATCGTAGCTCTTCTTGGGAAACCCCCGGCTGGACTGGCCGTGAATGCTGATCCAGACGTTGTCGTAGAACTCGCCGTCGTAGAAGATCGAGCAGCGGGTCCCCGTCTCCGTGGCGGCCGCTCCGGGGTCCAGGATGAACCAGTGCAGCACGGGCAGCGGGTTCTTCAGGCTCGGGTCCCGAACGACCGTGCCGTCGTACTGCGGCGAGTTCATCGGATCGCGGAACGCCGGGAATTGCGACATGCCCCCGGCTTTGTCGAGGGCCGTGACGGACCATCGCACCATCTGGCCCGAGTTGAAGGCACTGGCTGGAATCCTCGCCCCGAAGACGCCGTCGCCGCTCGCCCCGTCGCCGCTGCGGCCGTCGTCGAGCAGGGGAACGGCCGGAACGGCATCGAACATCACGCGGTAGTGCAGCCACGCCTCACTGATGGAGCCGAAGGTCGGCGAGATCCGAGCGGTGATCTGCAAGTCGTCCCTTTGCGTCGGGATCTGCGGCGAATGACTCACGTCGCGGATGACCGGCCCGACGGTTTCGACGCCGTCATTATTTGGCCCGCCGGGCGTCGGGACCGGAAAATAGCGGGCGACAGTCGCCGCCCCGGGGATCGTCGCCAGCAGTTCCGGAAGGATCAGCAAATCCGAGTTGCTCAAGCCGTGATTCAGTCCCTGCACGGCCAGCAGATTCGTCCCCACGCGGAGCAGATCGAGCCGTCGGACGGGAAAATCCATCGGATGCACTTCCCGGGTGTTGGGCCAGTTCTCCGGAGCGCCGGAGTTCCACGTCTCCTCGCCCGCAGCCGGGGCGTTGTGCCGGGCGATCTCCTGCCCGTTGAGGTAGGCGATCATCCCGTCGTCGCACCGCATCTGCAGGGTGAGCGACCGAAACGCCGACGGATCCTCGACGACAAACGGAATCCGGATATACACCGTCTCATTCACGTACCGCATGGCGGAAACGTCCAGTCCGACCAGCCCGGGATAGGTATAGCCGACCCCCGTCGCGCCGGAGAGCCATTCGAAATCGTCGAACTCCTCCAGCGTCCAGGGCCGCGGGTCGTCGCACACGCACGGCGGCTCCATCGAATCGTCCACCGGCACCCAGGCCAAGGCCGCCGCCCCCGGCGCGATCAGCACCTGCTGCGATCCCGCCTCCACCACCCCATAGGAGACATCCGCCGCCTGAACCGGGTAAACGGGGGCAAACTCCGAAACGACGCTGACCCCATCCGGCCGAACCAGCCCCAGATACTCGCCGGACCCGCTGAGCTTGAAGTTCGCATGCAGCTCGCCCGCGGGCTCGCGGCGATCCTTCCCGGAGGCAAAGACAACCAGATAGCCGTCGGATTCCAGCGTGATCGCGGGAAACCGCCACTTGGTCAGGTTGCTGGCGGAATCGGTCAGATACCACCCCTCCAGGCCGACGGTCGTCGTCCCGGCGTTGTGGATCTCGATCCAGTCGCTCTCATCGCGGTCCTCGTCGTCCAGCCCGATCTCATTGACGGCCAGAAACTCGCTGATGCGGACCCGCTCCTGGCCCTGCGCCAGGACCGGGAAGACCGCGACAAGGAGAAGGGCAACGAGAAGGGCTGGACTGTGCGAATGCTTCATGGGCACGATGATTCCATAGCGTCCGTTTCATCACCGACAGCAAAAACTCAATCCCCGGCGTCGCAAGCAATTATACCAGAAAGGGCTGCTGCGATCAAGGAAACGCGGATTCGCGGCGACATGGAAGCGTAGAAGCGTATAAGCGTGGATGCGTTGGGAAGAAGAGCCCTCCGGCGAAGCCGCCCCACGACGGCAGTGACCCGTGGCCAGTGACCTGTGCCCCGCAAGACGGGGAATGGGCTCACACGGAGGCACGAAGCCGCCAAGAAGAGCGATGCTACCGGTTTTTCCGCCCTTTGTGGCCCTGTGACTTTATGTGAGAACGGATTCCGCCCGCCGGGGCACGGGTCACCGGCCACGAGCCACGGAATTCCCACGCAGTGACGCAGGGACGCGGAGGTGCGGAAGAGCGACAGCCGAAAGAAACGAAAAGGGACGAAAGAAGGGGAGGGGCTGGGGTTGTGCGACCGGGTGTACTCCCTGAAGCTGGGCAAGGTCTTCTTCCAGGGAACCCCGGCCGACCTCCACGCCGACCCCACCCAACTCAAGCAGTTGTTCCTGTGATCCCGCCGTCACGTTTCCCGCCTTGCCGGGTGCCAGCGGGGAGAACGATCAGGATATCATCCGCAGATTACGCCGATTGCGCAGATTGTTCGGAGAAGACCGGCTCCTGACAACGGCCAACGGAGAACCGGCAACTGAAGAGTGCGTTTATCGCTTTGCCGGGTGCCAGCGGAGATTTCTGGATTCTACATGGATCTTGGAGGCTCCGCCCCCAAACCCCCGGCATTTTCCGCCTTGGGCCAATGGCACGATTGGCGAACCTCAGCAAGCGTGGTAATGGCATATTCCTGAAAGTTCTACGCCTCGCGTCAAGAAAGCAAGCCTCAACTCAACTTGGTCGCTCCAACGTGGCCTTGGTCCTCTGTGCTGCCCCATGTTCTCCTCACTGGCCCGGGGGCATCAGGATCAGATCCACTTCACCCGGTTTTGGCGTTTTGTCACCGAACAGGTGCGTCTGCGTAGGCTTTCGGAATGGGCGAGATCTCTCGACCAAGTGTTTCTTCGGGAAAGCTTCTCGCAGGGCATCCAGCGTGGCTTCCTTAGTAAATGTGTCCTTGCTTGTTCGAACGTAGATTACGGCGTTCTTCTCGACAACCTCAGCTGCGTGGCGAAAGACCTTTTTGAGCAGTATTCGATACCCGGTCTGATTCGTAAATCGGCCTTGGTACGGTCCGCGAGTGACGTAGGCATTCGGCTCAAAGCCGAGCAGCCACAGCCTTAACCACTGATCGTAATGGTAATTCGTGACACCGAAGTACGGTGGTGATGTCAGAAGAAGGGTGGCTTTCGCCACTCCCTGCTCGTGCATATGCTGCTTCAGCTGGGGAAGGAGCGTGATACTGTTGCCCAGACGCACGTGGCTCTCATTAGCCTCGACTACGCCCTTCGCGTACCGCCACCGGATGCGTTGCTGCATGAACTCCACAGGGTCGAGAGCGGGGGCCTTTGTTCCATTTTCAGCCCACCACTTGACGGCGTAGTCCGGGGACATAGCCTTGGTCTGCCGCATCTGATTGGATAGGGCCTGCCCCTCCTTGCCATGAAGATAGACTAATAAAATCGCCATGAGCGTCCTGTCACAGACGCATCTGCGCCAATCGAGACCGGCCCGAGCGGCGAGAAGGAATCGGCGGACAGAAGGAGAGAAGCACTTCTTGAAGAACTTCGGCAGGGATCGGGCCTGTTCGGCATACGAACCGCCTTGACTGGCAATCTCCAAAAGCCGCCCTTCAACTTGCTCTGAGGGTGCAGGACCGAGTTTGGCCTTTGCGTAGACCCAGCCAACAGGACTGATTTCGACGCCAAACCCATGTCTCCCCAAGACCGTCGCACTGAAGATTGCAGTTCCCCTCCCAGCAAAAGGATCAAGTACCGTGTCGCCGGGCGACGTGTGCTCCCTGATAACGGCGTTCGCAAAACGGATTGGAAACATGGCATAATATGGGCCGATGCCTTCCCATCTTTGGGCCGCAGTTCCGAATGTCTTGCCGTTACCTGCCATTCTCTGCTGTTCCCAAAAGCACCCTGGCCAGTTGCGTTAACACCTTGGACCCGAGTTGCAGGGGGATCGCAGCTTGGGCATTGGCCGCGATCAACGGCGACACGGCATTAGCATATCGGGAGGAAACCACGCGGTCCAGAAGAGTGCAAACAGCCGCGAACTGCGGGTAGAGCGATGTGTCGTCACTGTCGAGTGTGTCTTGAGCGTCGTTGAGGAAGGGAATGCTGACAACAATCCTTGCCTCGGTCTGCGTTTTATAGAAGAACTTGCGGCCGAAGTAGGTGTCCTCGCCATACCGCTTGTGACTATCGGACTGCATGATGCGATCCTTGATGTACTTGTCCGTGAGCAGCATATAGTGCCGCGCGGAAAACAGCTGCTGCCCAGGAGTTTCCGTCTGGTCGATTTCCTCGAAGTGTTGGACAAAAGCCCCTGTCTTCTCGATACCCAGTATCAAGAGGTCCTGCCCGACGCTCGCCTGAACCTTCTGGTTGAGCCGCTTGAGTTCCTTGCCGATCGCGGCGCTCAGCCAAGCTGGAGGGCCGAAGGCAGCCAACGGACCGTCGATAAAGAACGCGAGAGATGTGAGCCGTTGCAGAAGATTCCGTCTTTCAAAGCAGCGGAGGAAGTGAACAACGAGAAGCCGCTCGATGACCTGCATCACCAGCCCGAAGGCTTCACCGTTCGTGCCGATGTCTCGGAACCGCTCATGGATACGCAGGGCATCCGTCGAGTAGACGGGGCGTTTACAGGTCGGGCAAGTCGTGCAGCCAGCCGTGACAATGAACCGAGCCGAACAGCCATGCGACTCTTCGTATGGACAACTCTGCGGGTTTGCCGTGGGCTTTAGTGCCAGCAAAGCCTCATAGGTTGAAAGCATGTTCGTCCGGTCATCTTCATCGACAACGATATCCGTAAACAGGTCGTACAACTCTTCGCGAAACGATGCCCGAGCGCAGTTCTGTCTCCGCGTAATCACGTTGCTGCCTGGCAACGCGGCATCGACACTCGCGGCCTGCTCGGTCTTGCGGAACTCCACCGGATCAACGGGGCGTTCCACATCGAGCCGACCGACAAGATCGAGATCAAGCAGGACGCTCGCTGCGGTGCAGTAACCGACCTTTGCTCCCGGATAGCCGTTCTTCACATCCACCTCGGCGTAGCTGCCGTCAATCGCGAGGATGAAGCGGGGAAGAACCGTTGTTTGTGGCGGTGTTTCAAGGGGACGTGGGGCGCAGACGACTCTTGCCGCTTCCAAGAGCTTCGACCGAGCCAAGAGCCCCTTCACTCTCTGGCATTCGGAGATACGATGAAGGGGACGGTATGTCGCGTATTCGCCCTCGTATGGCATGTTACGCCCCCTTAACACTCGACGTGTCTTGGATGAAGAACCGGTCCACCTGAACAGGAATGACATACGGGTTGGACAGGGTCTTCACTCGGATGAAGCCCTTGTCCTGAGCGCGGAGAATGCTGCCCTCAAAGTCTGCGAAGTCATAAAACTTCCGTATCTCTCGCGTCTCATCCGTGTTGTTCAGGTGTCCAATGAACCAGTTCGCTGTGTTCCGCAGAATATTTTGCTGGATCGAACTCACCTCTTGCGTTGCATAGACAAGCCCTATGTGGTACTTGGCCCCTTCTTTGGCTGTGCGGACCCAGATGTCATGAAAATCCAGCTCACGCGAAGACGGCAGGATATTGTGGGCCTCCTCGACATAGACCAGCACCTCTGGCGGCGTCTGAGCCGTGCGGAATTGCTGCTGGTTCCCCTCAAAGATCAATCCCATCACTCGGTCTGCCGCCGCCTTGTTGATTTCAGGATTTCCGCTCGACTGATCGACAATCACCAGCCGGCCCTGCTTGAGATGCTCGTAGATGTCGGCGGCATAGTCGGAGCTTGTGTCCGGTGTGTGCTGTTCTTTCACTCGCCCAATCAGGCGTGAGCCATTCGGGTAGGCGAACATCTCCAGAATCTTCTTCAAGTCATCGTCTGCCCATGAGCCGGAACTGCTCGTCTGGACATAGGCGGCGTTGAATGCACCCCAGCCAGAAGCATTGTCTGCGATGTAGTCACGAAGTATCTCAAACGCTTGGGCAAGCTCAGCCCAGCTTGGTGTTTGCTTGCCAAAGATAGTCGCACACACACCGTAGTCGGCAGACGACTTGCCATTTCCGTTCTGGCCGTCCGCATTGAGGGCCGCGATCAGGTTCGCATTGAACAGATTGCGGGTGTTCGGCCTCAGACCGCTCGGAACTTGCAGCCCAGCCTTGAAGAGCAAGGCTCGGTAGGCGAGAACCCGCCGGTTGTACCTGGTCAGCGCTGAACGGTCATTGGGATCGGGCGGATCGAACATAACGTCACGGAAGTTGCTCAGGTACGTGGAAGTTTGGTCTGACAGGGCTTCATTGATGATTTCCTTGCCAATCTGGAGGTTGGCATCGAGGTAGAAGTTGAGCAGCATTAGCCGTCGGTTTGGATCGTTCGGGTGCGCCATAATGCCGTAGGTGATCACGTCCGTCTGCAACTGCTGGTGCTGAGCGGCCGGGCCACACTTCCAGACGTTCTTGATTGCCTCGGCATTGAGTCCCTGACCGCCTGAGTCTTGCTCGTTTTCGTTTGCATATTCGCCGTTCGGATCAAAGACAATCTGCCCGATGCGAACGGGATTCTGGCCCCAGCGGAGAGCGAAGATGGCCTTCAAGACGATCTTCGTAGTGTTGGACTTGCCGGTACGGGTCATGCCGAAGAGCGCCGTCTTCTGGCCGAGAAGATCGGTAGGCGTAATCTGAACGGGCACACCGTCGATGCCCTGGAAGGGACGGTGGCTCGAAGCGTAACGAACCTGTCCGACAGAGACATGACCATCCTGGGGGGATACAGAAAGACGAGGGTCGCGGAAGTTGACGATGGCCTCCAGCACCTTGCCGCGTGGCTTGAAGACCTTCAGCCCACGGTTCGGGTAGTAGTTGCTGAGGTCAGAGCCGAAGAATAGGCGGAACGTGGGAGTGCTGTCGGAGCCAGTGTTGACCATGTAGTAGGTTCCGAGGACTCGACATCGGACGCCGGCATAGCTGAGCAGGTTGTGGGTCGTGGGGTCCATCACGGCACGATCATCCCAGTGGCGAGCCACCTCGCCGCTGACTCGCTGGGCTGTTTCCACCCGGACCCTCAAGGCTTCGTCTGCATTGGGCAGGTTGGCCTTATCCAAAACGCGAAGCAAGACAATGGAGGCATCCTCCTGCTTCACGTCCGACAGGCTTGCAGAGTTGACGCGTGTGGCGATGAGGAAAGAGAGTGCGGGTATGCCGCCGACTCGTTGGCGGTGAAAATCGTGTATCTGAACGAGGGCTTCATCATATCCGAGCGAGTAGACTTCCCCGACGTACGCGCTATCTTCAACAAGCATCGCCAATTCTCGACTGGCTGCTTGCAGAGGCTCACTCAACTCCGGTTCGCTCAGCCTTCCAGCCAGGTTCGACACGATATCGCTCATATCTGTCTCCCGATAACCCGATCATCAATGATGATCGAAAGTCTGTCCGCCATTGGATCCTCATCAGAAACACTACAGAGCCGCCAACGGCCTCATAATACCCCCGACCCGATGGGAGATGCAACCCCAGAGAATCAGCTTTTCTCGGTTGACAGGGGCATCCCCTTTCTACCATGCCATTGGCGAAAAGCGGAAAATGCGAAGAGGTCCGTTCTCGGTTATCGATTCTCAGTTCTCAGTAAGAAATCAGCGTTCATCCCCGTTCATCTGCGGCTCCGCCACCTCTGTGACCCTCGGCGTCCTCTGCGGTTACAGAATCGTGTCTCGTGACCCGTGGCTCGTGCCTCGTTACGGAGTCCGTCTGGCCGTATCACTGTTCGAGTGTCTTTCTTCGTGATCTCGGTGTCTCTGTGGTGAAATACGCCTGAAATGACAAATATCGGACTCTCTGCGGTTCGATGCCAGCCATTTTCTCCGTGGTGCAGGCCTGTAGCGTCGTTCCACCGGCCTCCGGGGCCGTTTTGCGGGTTTTCAGCGTGGTTTTGCAGGCTTGCAGAGCCATTCTGCTGGCTTTCATGGTGGTTCTAACGATCTGCGGAGCCATTGTTCCGGCCTGAAATGCCATTTTGGAGGTCTGCCCGCCATTCCGGAGGCTTTCCCGGGCCCGGAGGACGCCTGATCCTGGTCGGGTGACGCCTCATCCTATGGGCAGGAGCCTTCATCTCCATGGGGTAAAGCGTCACATTGTCAATGTCACGCTTCATCCGGGCGTAGTGACGCCTCATGCCAGCCGGGGTGCGTGTGCTCTCCATGAGGTGACGCGTCCTCCTGGTGGGGTTACGCCCTATCCCGGTGGCGTTACGCCTCATCTCGTGGGGGCGACGGCCTATCTTGTCGGGGTGACGGCTCCCCCCGGTGGGGGGAGGCGTCGTTCTGGTCGGATTTTGCGTGGTTTTGGGCGGGGGAGGCAGATTCTGGTTAAGGGCGACGGTGTTTGGGCCGATAGGACCTCTGCGATGAGGCAGAGGCGGCCTGTGGATTGGCGTTGGGGGGCCGCCGAGCGATTGAAGCGATCTGTACTGCGAGGCAGGTGGCGTGATGGGGCAGCGAAGCGAGCTGCCCTGCGAGCATGTGTCTCCATCCATTCTGAAAGGGTGCGAGCATGTCGAGATTCCCGAGACCCGAGGCCGAGATCGTGGCCCTGGCCCAGTCGCTGGTCGCCGGACTGGCCGGCGGGCAGGAATTCTTTCCAACCCCGCCGGTGGTGAGCGAGCGCTTGGCGGAGCTACGGGCGGCGTATGTCGAGGCCCGCAACGAAATGGTGGCCGCCGAGGCGATTGCTGCGCAGGCGATCACGCACAAGGACGGCCGGCTGGCCGAGCTGGTCGGGGCGATGAAGTCGGATCTGCGCTACGCGGAGAATGAGGCGGGTTTTGACGACGAGTTGCTCAAGCGGCTCGGCTGGGGCGGTCGGCGGGCCCGCGCGCCGCAGCCTTTGCCCGGTCAGGTGCGGCTGCTCGTCGTGAAGGAGCAGGGCGAGGGGGTGGTCCGGCTGGGGTGGAAATCGCCCGCCGAGGGCGGCCGGGCTTTGGCGTATCGGATCTTGCGACGGGAGAGGCCCGCGGGGGCGTGGGTGGACGCCGCCATGGCGATGGTGTGCGAGGCGACGCTGGCGGGTCAGCCGCGCGGCGTCGAGTGCGAGTACCGCGTCGTCGCGGCCAACCGCTGCGGCGAGGGCGAGCCGAGCAATACTGTCGTGGTGGTGCTGTAGGACGACCGGCGACCGCGAGGTGGTTCGTGCTGCGATCGTGGGGAACAAGGGGGTTTGAACCACGGAGATTATCCGTTTGAGGCTACGGAGAAAGACAGTCGGACAGCGATACGGTCAGATGGTTAGACTGTCAGACGGACCCCGTAACGGGGCACGAGCCACGTGGCACGAGTCACGATTCCGCAACCGCAGATAAACGCCGATGAACGCCGATATTCGAGCGTCAGCTCTCCTGCGATAGTCTTGCTTGCGGCACGTGCATCTCACGCATGTAGATTTCCTCGAGATCTGCCTGTTTGAAGTCGCTTCGCTTGCGGATGGCAATCAGGCGGCCCTGTTTCATGATTCCGACATGATCGGCAATCTGCTTGGCTCGAAAGATGTCATGTGTCGTGATCAGGATGGCCTTTCCCGCGTCACGCAGTTGGCCAAGTTGACTGAGGAACTCCAAACCACTCTTGGGATCCAGGCCGCTGGTCGGTTCGTCCATGAGGATGGCGGGAGGGTCCTTGAGCAGGGCGATGGCGATGCCGAGCTTCTGCCGCATGCCCTTGGAGAAATTCTTCACCCGCATGGAGAACGCCCGTTCCTGCAGGCCAACGCGGCGCATGACGTCGTGGAGGTCTGTGTCGGAGAGGTTTCTTTTGCCGCTGAGGTCGGCGAAGAACCTGAGGTTCTGCCGCGCCGTGAACATGCCATAGAGCTGTACGTTTTCCGATACGTACGATACATACTTCTTCGCCTCAAGCGGGAACTTGTTGCAGTCGTGACCGTTGATCAGAGCGCAGCCGCTGGTGGGCTGTATGAAGTCGAGCAGGATATTGATCGTCGTGGTCTTGCCGGCTCCGTTGGCGCCGAGAAGACAGAAGATCTCTCCCGGCTTGACTTCGTAGCTCACGTGGTCCAGGGCCAGAGCGTTGTCTTCGTATCGTTTGGTGAGTTCCCGCAGGGTGATCATCTGTCGCACCTCATGGTATCGGTGATACTGTATAGGATTGTCACATGAGAGTATTGGCTGTCCAAGTTGTGAGATCGCCGAGGACGGGCGATCGTTTTCTCAGCGAACGTCATATTTATTCAGTCTCACAAAGGCCAGGGCCCAGAACAGCGCGCAAAAGAGAGCGAGCAGCAGGATGTCCGGCCAGATTTCCGCCAAGGCACTGGTTAAAGTCGGGTATGAATACGCCATGTCCGGCAGTGATATGCTCCGGTGGTCATACCCATCCGCATATAAGTAGCCGGTCAGTCCACCGGTACGGATGACGGCGACTTTGCCGTAGATGTTGTTTTTGACGGCGTCCTGGTACTGTTGGGCGTTCCGAAGGAAGTTGTCCGGCTCGCCTGTCCCGGTTCCCGAGAGGGCGGTGACGACGTACGTATAGCTGCAGACAGGGGATATTCTGGAAAGGTTGACGGCGAGAAGCGACCTCACGTGTATTCTGCGCCTGTAATCCTGCTCCATTCGTTGGAGGGCCTCTGCCGAGCGTTTGCGGTATTGCTCCAATAGCGATTGAAACGCCGGTTTGAGCTCAGCGTCAGCCTTCTTGAATTCCTGGGCACTACTGGCCATATTCACCGGAAGGTTGTGCCGCGTGTAGACTTCATCTCTGAGTTTCTTTGTCTCGGCGACGAGCTCCTTGTCGATGTCCTCCGCAACGAGCCCTTTCTTCAGATTGACAAGGTCGGGGCGTTCGACAGGGTAGAGGACATCGGCAAGCATCGGACTGACCTTGGGGATGCCGAGGGCCAATGTCGCCCAGATGAGTAGCGACAGCACGATGGAGTCTGCCGAGGTGCGCGCGAATGTCGAGATGCAGATCCCCAGAGTCACCATGCCGAAGAGGAACAGACCGGTGAGCCCCAGGATAACGAGAAAGGCCGGGCCGATCTCGGGCGATGCGATCGACACATCCGGCGAAGCCTCGAGCACAAGCAGAGCGATTGTCAGGGATAAGAGGAAAGGAATCAGCAGGGCCACATAGATTCCCACAAGTTTGCCCAAGAGGATGTGGCCGCGCGGAACCGAGTTGGCGATCATCAGGCGCAAGGTCCCGGTTTCACGCTCGCCGGAAATGGCGTTGAAACTCAGGACCAATGCGGCCAGCGACACAATGAAGGTGACACAGAAGACGAAGTCTGTCTTCCCGAAAAGGAGTGAATGCGTGTTGCCCGTACGGGATTCCTTGGCGGTATGATAGAGTCCCCAATAGGAAGTCAGGACCCTGTCGGGCATGAAGGAATCGACACCTGAGGCAAAGATGCTCAGGGGGGACGGCGGTCTGAAGCCCTGGGCTTCCACCTCCAGCACGTTGCCACTGATTCCTACTCCGTGGCGTTGCCTGTACTGAGCATGTTCTCCCCGATACCTGGCCAGACGCCCCTCGTAGTCTTTCCGGCTGACGTACATGCCCAAAGGAATGAGCACCACGCACAGCAGCGTCGCAATCACGAACCGCAGGTCGAAGATCGTCGTCGTGACTTCCTTGAGTATGAGCGTTTTAAGCATTGGAGGCTCCTTTGTCCCGTGCGATCTCCGGTGGTCTTACCGCACATCACATTTGCTGAAGCGTACGAATGCCAGCGTGCCAAAGAACACGCTGAACAGACCAAGCAGGAGCACGTCGGGCCAGACCGCCTGGATGTTTTCCGCCAGCGTCGGATATCCGTATTCCATGTCGGGAAACGGCGGCGGATCGAAAACATCGAATCCTTCGGCGCGTCTTTGGACTCCCAATCTCCATGCCACTTGGTCATAGAAGACGTCTTCCACCTGGTTCTGGAATCGCTGGGCATTCCGGAAGAAGTTATCCGGTTCCGTTACTCCTGTGCCGGTGAGCCCTGAGACGACATAGGCATAACAACTGACAGGGGAGATTCGGCACAAGTTCATCGCCACGGCGGATTGGGCGTCTCGCTTGTTCTGGTAATCCTGCTCGATCCTCCCCAGTGCTTCGGCAATCCGCGTATCACATTCCCCGGCAAGCCGGTTGGCCCCTTCGTTGCGTTTGTCTATAATCGCCTGTGCCCTGTTGATGTCTCGATTCAGTACTGCGGCCTCCTCTTCTGTCGGCTCTCGGCCCGTCTCGCGCAAACGGGCCTCGATCTGGGCTTTGTTGCGATTTTCCCGCATCATCGCGTCCCATTCAGCCCGATACTCTGGATCGATCGTCTCCTTCTTGATCTGTTCGAACTGTCGCTCGATATCCTCTCGCACCATACGTTCCGTGAAATCGATGCCGGCGCTATCCTGAAGAGGATGCACGACCTCGGCCAGGATCGGGCAAGCCTTGGGCACGCCCAGCACGAACAGCGCCCATGCCAGGAACAGCAACATGATCGAACCCATGGAATGTTGGGTGAATGTCGAGATGCAGACGCCCAGGCAAACCATGCTCAGGACGAATAGTAATGTAACACCGAGGATGACCAGAAGAGTCGGTCCAATGTGTGATGACGTGATCGATATCAGCGGCGACGCTTCCAGGATGAGCAACGCGATAAGAACAGAGATGCCGAAAGGAACCAGGAATGCCACGTACTTGCCTGCGATCTTGCACAGAAGGATCCGATGACGCGGCACGGAATTGGCGATGATCAAGCGGAGCGTTCCTCTTTCCTTTTCGCCCGAGATCGCGTCGTAGGTGAGGATCAGGACCATCAGGGATACAATCAAGGTGATGCTCGAGAGCCAGTCCAACTTGCCAAAGAGCAGGGACTGAGGATTATCGATGTCCGGCTCCTTGACCGTACGAAACACTCCCGTGTAGGATGTGATGACCGTGTCCGGCACAAATGGGTCGAGACCGGAGGCGAAGATGCTCAGAACCGAAGGCGGCCTGAAGCCCTGCGCTTCCTCCTGGCCGATGACGGGGGGCTCTGGCGTGCCATGACGCTGCCGATACGCCTGGTGCTTCTCCTGATAGCTGGCGAAGCGTTGCTCGTAGTCTTCCCGACCCACGTACATTCCCAGGGGGATGAGCAACAGACACAACAGCGTCGTCGCAATGAAACGCAGGCCGAGCGCCGTGTCGGCAATCTCTTTGACTATCAGTGTTCTCAGCACGGTCAGTCTCCAGTTCCCTGTTCTAACTGGACTGCTGCAAAATGGAGATTAGGCCTACTTTAGGAAGGAAGAATCTTGTTCCTCGATTCTTCCTTCCTAAATCTTACCCACTCAGCGAGTCAGGGGGTACGTCGATTCTTCAAGGAAATCGAAGAATGAGATTTCCTTGAAGAATATAGGCCTAATCTCCATTTTGCAGCAGTCCAATTCCAAGACAATAGGCATCCTGCAGCTATCTACGGCTCAGCCTCACGCCAAATGCCACCATGGCGATGATCAGAACGACCAAGGTCCCCACGAGAAGCAAGATGGTCTTCGTGTTTGTGGCTGTCTTGATGCGCACCTTGAAGCGCTTCTCCAGTGCCTCTACGACTTCGCTGCCCGATTGGCCGCGAGCTTCGATCTGGGTTTCATACTCGCCGACACCGGCTTTCGGACTGGGCGTCAGACGAATCTGGACCTCCACTTTGTCATTGGGAGCCAACTGTTCGATGAGTCTCGGCTCGACCGCAACGTTCCAATCCAGCGGAGGCGACACCGCAGGCACGACGTCGAACAACGTCAGCGTGCCGTCATTGTGAATCGTAGCCTTGATGTCCACGTTCGTCTCAGGCTCAATTTCCATATAGAGATTGTTGATCTGGACCTCCAGGCGTCCCATTCCTCTGGGTATCAACGTCAGATCCAAGCGAGCCGCATCCATGGCCTCCAGTTCTTCCTTGGGAATCGGTTGGGGCTCATAACGCCGCTTCAAGTCATGAATCTTATCGAGTCTTTCCGGCTTGGCAATCCAGGCTTGAAAATCAATCCGCTGATCGATCATGCTCGCGTCGAGGCTCTGGGGAACCGACGCGTGGAGCGTGAGAGTGTGCTTGCTTATCTTCTCGGAGAAACGGACGCTGGTGATTCGCGATGCTCCTTCGACAAAGTAACAGTTGATCTGAGGGGGCATATTCGTCAATGCCATAGAGAAGGTGTGCGGCGACGTGACCAGCATTTCGAGATTCAACTCATAACTCACTTCACTTCCGAGCTGTCCTTCCAGTGCGAACTGCGACGCGACGACCGTCGGGGTCTCCTGGAGCGACTCCTTCTCCAGGTAGATCTCGCTCGTCACGACCTGATCGAGGTACTGGAGCTTCACGCCCGCCTGCTCCACATCGGTCAAGAGCTCGAATGTGACTTTCTTCTGTTGGCCGTACGGGAGCATGGGGATGATCTCTTCGTAGGGCTTGCCGATACTGGCTTGGCCATTGACGATCGAGACGATGATGTTCTCGATGTTCAACAGGGCACGGACCTGATCGGCGTTTTGCCAGGTCGCAGCCATCTGCTGGTTGGGGTCGGCCAGAATCAGCGACGATTCGGCCTGCATCAGGTTCGAGGCGTTCTTCAGCACGATATCGAGCATACGCCGGCCGTCATTGTCGTAATACTTCTTGGCCTCCACGATCGTAATGTGCGTGGCATTGGCGAGGAAGCTGAGCTTGGTCTGCTCCAGGGTGATCTCCGCCTGCCGAAGCTCCTGGAGAGCCTGTGCATCGGCCGATATCGCCTCGTCCAGTTCCTTCTTCGATACGATGTTCCTCTCGAAGAGCCCCTGGGTGTTTCCCAGTTCCCGATGGTAGCGATCGTAGGCCTGTCTGGCATGTTCGAGATTGACCTGGGCGTTCTTGAGCCGCAGCTCGTTGAGAAGCTCGGTACGCGTCTTGCGGCCTTCCGCCGTCTCGGCAGCCGGGGCATTCGGCTCTTCCTGGGCGGCCGGACAAGCCGCCTGCCAGACCAGGAGTGTGGCGATGAGAATCCGCGATATGCGATGGCAATGCTTCATAACGATGCGGCCTTCATTTGAAGTAGCGGATAGCCAGGCGCAGGTCTTCCTGCCGGTCGATCAACGTTTCCTGCTGGTTGAACAGATTGTCCTGGGCCGCGAAAAACCTCGTGCGGAACGTCTCCAACTGGTCGTCGGTGATCTTGCCTGCATTCCTGAGTTCCTCCTGGATCTGGAATCTCTCCTTCTCGATATTGACGTTCTCCTGGGCCAGATCCACCTGGAACTTCTGTTCGCGGAGGAACATGTAACCCTGGCGGACGTCCAGCTCGATGCGGTCCTGCTCATCCTCCGCGGCGGCCACAGCGGCGCTCAACAGCGCTCTGGCCTGGATTCTCCGGCCGGTTCGAGCACGGCCCTCGGTGATGGGAATCCCCAGTTGCACGGCCCCGAACCACCCGGGATCGGGACCGGGCAGACTCACGCCGGGGCCGAAGTAACCCAGGCCGGCCCGGTCGTCATCGCCGGTCGACTCGGCCGCATCAACTTGTCCAACAACGTCGAGTCCCCAGGTGTCGCCGGTGTTCGTCACCTCCGCACCGGTCCGCCCGAACTCGTCCTGGTACCCGCTCGCGATCCGCAGATCGGGAAAGTACTCGTAACGAAGCTGCCGGAGGGCCCGGTCCCGCTCGGCAACCACGGCCTCCCGAAAGGCCAACTCGCTGCGTTGGGCCAACGCCAGTTCGATCATGCCCTCCATCTCGAAACCGTCGAGTCCGAAGCTGTCCCCGCGCCCCTGGAACTCGACCTGGCTGGCCCCCACGGGCAATCCGACCAGACGCAGAAGCTCCGCTTTCCTGTTGAACTTCTGGCGTTCGAGTTGGTTGATTCGCGTCTTCTCATTCAACACGTTCAGTTGAGCGGTCAGCACCTCGATCTTCACGCTGAGATTGCCCGCGTCCATGCGCTCCTGCTTGATCCGGGCCTGAGCCTCGAACTGCTTGAGCAGGGTCTGGCGAGCCGCGATCTGCTGATCCTTCAACTGAACGAACCGAAAGGCCCTGCGCACCCCTGAAAGGACCGTGGCCACTCGGTTCTCATAGCCGAACAGAGCGTCACGCTGGTCGATTCGCAAGGCCAGGTCGATCGGGTTGTCTTTGCCCCACTCGATGATTCGCTGGGAGACCCTCGCACCGACGAGAGAAGCATCTTCGCTGCGATCCTCTCCCTCGAAAGCCCGAGTGTGCTCGAACTGACTCACCAGGTCGATGGCAGGCAGGAATCGGGAGTTCGCGATCAGTCTGCTTCCGCCAACCAGGACGATCTGCTCGCGAGATTGCTCGATGTCGTTGCTGTTTGCGAAGGCCTGTTGCAGACACTCTTCGAGCGTCAGGACGCGCGGTTCGGTCATTGTTCGCCGGGAGACGCGACGCGAAGGCTCTTCACCGAGGGCCCGCCTGTAGGCCAGCGAGTTCGGCTCGGACGCGTCGGAAGCCGTCTCCTCGCCCAGGCGCCGCTCCACCCGAGCTAACTCGGAGCCAAGGTTTCGTGACGTCTCAGAGAGAGGCGAGCGGCAGGACACACAACCGAACGGCAACAGCAGCCAAGGCAGAGACAACCAAACCAAAGCAGCCATGCTCCGCACGGGCATGGCCGACTCGATGTCTCTCTGGGCCGCTTGTGTCGTGTACCGCGCCATTCTCGTCCTGTCCTTCATCATCCCAGGTCACCAAATGAGTTTTGACGGACAAGTTCGGTAATGGCTGGGTGCCATGCCTACGGCTTTGCGTAGGCATGTTCGGTCAGTGAGGTCAGGCATGTCTACGAGGCGTAGACATGGCACCCAGCATCTGACCGGCGCTTTTGTCCGTCAAGACTTTTCAGGCCCGGTAGAGGGCCTTCTGAATAGCATTTAGCAAAGGGCATGCCAGAAGGGGAAGCTGAAGGAGGCAGTCTATAAGACCTTTTCAGAGCGAAGGTTATAAGCATCCTGGCTTGGCGGGGCCAGGCAAGACCCATTCGACGGTGTATCGTCGTCGATACGGATGTACCACGGATGAAACAGTGGCCGAGCGCTATTCGATGCCGTACTGCTTGAGTTTGCGGTACAGAGTGGCTCGGCCGATCCCGAGCGATTCCGCCGCTTTCTCACGGTTGCCGCCGGTCTTTTGGAGCATGTCCTGAATCGCGTCTCTCTCCGCCTTCTCGGTTGCCTGTGCCACGGTCTGGGCGAGCGACGAAAGGCCTGATCCCGGTGATTCGCTGGCGGTCTGTGGCGTCCTCACGACGATGCGTTCCGGCAGGCTGGCCGGCTCAAGAACGTCACCATCCGATATCGTCATCGCGGTATAGATGCAGTTCTGAAGTTCCCTCACATTGCCACGCCAGGTGTAATTCCGCAGCAACTCCATCGTCCGGGACGCAACCGCAGGCGGCTGGATGCCGAACGACGTCGCATACTTCTCCACGAAATGCTCCACGAGCAGGGGAATATCCTCCGGACGCTCCCGCAACGGGCAAACCGTCAGACTCAGGACGTGCAGACGCCAGAACAGATCCTCGCGGAATCGTCCCTCTTTTACGGCCTGCGCCAGATCCCGGTTCGTCGCGGCCATCACGCGAACGTCCACCTGAACAGGATCGTTGCCTCCGATCCGGCAGAAGGTCCCCTCTTCGATCACCCGCAACAGCTTGACCTGCGATTCCGGCGTCAACTCTCCGATCTCGTCGAGGAACAGCGTGCCGCCGTCCGCCTCCTCGAACTTGCCGAGCCGCAGCTTCGTCGCGCCCGTGAACGAGCCGGCCTCATGGCCGAAGAATTCGCTCTCGATCAGGCTCGACGGGATGGCGCCGCAATTGACCACGACGAACGGTCCCGATCTTCGTTTGCTCGCCTGGTGGATCGCGCGGACGATCAGTTCCTTGCCGGTCCCGCTCTCCCCGCAGACCAGGACGGTGCCGTCGGTGGAGGCGAATCGCCGCATCAGGGCAAACGTGGATTTCATCCGACCCGACGCGCCGATGATGCGGTCGAACCCATAGGTGTCCTCAAGCTGGTTCTCCAGTTGCCTGACGCGTCGCGACAGCGTGACCATCTCCACGGCCCGCTTGATGAGCGCCAGCAGCTCGTCGTTGTCGAACGGTTTTTCCAGGTAGTCGAACGCCCCTGTCTTCATCGCCTCCACCGCCGAGCGGATTCCTCCGTGGGCGGTCATCATGATGACCTTGCAGTCGTTCTCCGTCCGGCGGACGAGCCGTTCCATGACCTGCATGCCATCCATGCCCGGCATCTTGACATCCAGCAGCACCACCATCGGCGCCGCTTGATCGAACAGATCGAGAGCCATCTGGCCGGATTCCGCGACGAGCGCGTCGTAGCCGTTCCTGGTCAACAAGGCGGAGAGTATCGTCCGGATACCCGCCTCATCATCCACGATCAGGACTTTCGGTTTCTTCACGATAGGTTCCTTCTTCCGAAATACATGTGCTGGCCGGCAGAGCGATCCGTACGGCTGTACCTCCTCCGTCAGCCTGGTCGATCCAGATCTCTCCATTGTACCGCTTGATGATGTTGCTGCAGATCGCCAACCCGAGCCCCGTACCGCCTGGTTTGGTTGTGAAGAATGGTTCGAAGACTCTGTGTCGAAGATCGGGAGGAATGCCCGCTCCCTCGTCGGCGACTTCTATCAGGATTCTATTGCGATCGGAGTCCATCTCGCGTGCCTTGATCGAAAGGGTTCCACCTTCCGGCATGGCCTGAAAGGCATTCACGATGACATTGAGCAGGACCTGACGCAATTCAGCCGAGTTGCACGAGGCCCTGCGAATCTCGTCTGGAAGGTCTGTTGTCACGGTGATCCCCTGGCTTTTGCCCCTGGTTTCGACAAAGCTGACGCACGCCAGGATTTCCTCGGCGACCTGGACGTGCTGGGGAGAACTGTCGACAGGGCGGGCCAGGGCCACCAGACTCCCGACAATCCCGTCCAATCGGTCGACCTCGCCCAGAAGGCCTTCCGCGAAACGCCGCTGTTCAGTGCCCTCGGCGAAGTCGCAGGCCAGGAACTGTATCGTACTGCGAATTGCCGTCAGCGGGTTGCGAAGTTCATGGGCCATGCCGGCGGCGAACTGCCCTATCGTGGCCAGCTGTTCGGCCCGGAGCATGCGTTCATTCTGATGGAGACGCTCCTCCAGGAGCAGGGCGTTTTCAAAGGCGACACCAGCCTGTCGAAACAGAGATCTCAGCTTCGTCAGGTCGCCTCCGTCCAACGCGGCCTGCGGCATGCGCAAGAACGCTGCGCCGACGAGTCTATCCATGGAGACCAGCGGACAGGCGAGATTCACTGATCGCTGGAGAAACGGTTCCAACTCTCCCCTGAGGTAGTCCACCACCTCCGTATCCCTGTTTAGGAGCAGGAATTCCTGGTTTGTGCACAGCCATTGCATGGTTCGCCCGGACAGCGAGAGCGTTGCCGGAAGGTTCTCGACGGTCCCGCCGCAGTCCATACGAGAGAATGCCTCCGCGGACCGCTTCCTGTCTGCGAGATAGACGAAGGCTTCCTCCATGCCGGCGAGTTCCCGGAGCTTGCGGACAAAATGGATTGTCAACTGCTCGGGATCGGCGATCAGCATCAAGGTGACTTCGAATTCGCTGAGGGTCCTTGGGTCCCGAAGCGGCCTGTGGCCGGAAATCAGTTGTCGCCACCATCCCATCTCGACGCTCCTATGGAGGACCATACGGTCCCCGCCTGCACGGAATCACAGTATGTCATCATACCATGTGATCCGGCCGGAGGCCATGCGGATCCCACGCGGCGTCCCGCCGCCGAATTCCACCGCAGAGGACGCCGGGGGTCGCAGAGGTGGGGGAACCGCCGATGAACGCCGATGAACGCGGACATTCAACTGCGAACAGAAAACCGGGAACCGATAACTGCCGTTTCGCCACAGAGCACATGGAGGGCACCGAGAAAGACAGTCGGATGGTGATACGGTCGGACCGTCAGACGGTCAGACGGACTCCCCGGCGAAGCCGCTCCATCCTCCCCAAACGCTGTAAAAGGCACCATGCGTAGACAAGAGTACCTCGGACAAATGAACCGGCAGGCGTCTCAGTGCTCACTGTCGATGTAATGACTTCCAGAGAAGCCAAATTGCCAGCGTCCATCGGGCGTACTGGCATATGAACCGTTGGCGATATAGACTCTTGTGACCACACCCCGTTTCGTACGCCAGGCGACGATGTCGCCGTCCGTGGTGATGCCGACGACCGGATGGTCGCCGTCGGGGCGAGCGTTCCACCGGCCCGAGAGATAGACCCAGTCTTGGCCTTCGGCCGTGGTCACCTTGACCAACTGCTGCAGATGGTTGCCTCGCGCGACCACGGTCACATCCTTGACATAAGGCTGTTCGTCGTCAGCGATGGGCTCGAGTGTATCGACAAACACATGAGCTGCGCCGATCTTGCGGACCGCAAGAACGTCCTGCGAATTCGCCAACGTCTGTTCGCCGTTCCACTGGCGATAGTAGCCGATCTGCGCATTGATCAACTCGGACGGGCTGTCATCCGCCATCGTCAGCCGGAGTCTCCCGCTGTGCTGGGGAGGCTCGCGCAGCAGCGTCGCGTCTCCTCCCGCCACCCAGGGCCCATTGCTCACGACCCAGTCAACCACGATCCGCCCCGATGCCTTTGCCGCGATGGTCTTTGCCCCCGCCCCCTCCCCGGTCGGCCAGTAGTCGGCCATGAACTCGGGACAATCCTGCCACGGGAGGCCTTGTGGCTCGACGATACTCAACTCGCCCATGTTGGTGAAGCACCAGTCAAACTGATGCACGTTCGGGTCTTTCGCCTCGATGAAGTAGGCGTCAAACAGGTATTCCGGAAACTGAATGCACCAGCGGCTCATGTCGCGATTCAACAGGCTGCAATCGGCCCCGTCGCCGGTATGGGCAACCGCCGAAGGCAGTTCCTCTCGCCCGTCGAAATGCCAGAAGGAGCCATAGTAGCTGTTATCCCAGAGGTCGTTGTCGACCATCACCTGGTTCAGGAGTGGAGCGGCAAATCCAATCCACGAGTAGCCGTACCGTGGGGTGAGGATGGCCCCCAGCCCGTAGACGACAAGCCCCAGGCTGTCACAGGACACATGGTCCCCAGGGTCACTCATGAGATACTTGGAGGACAGCAGCGTCTCCATGCCGCGATCCCAGGATCCGTTCTCGCTGCGAAGCATGGCATAGCCCCAGCCATGGACCACGAAGTTATGGTTCTCGATGGTATCGCCGGGCTCGCGGTTCTGCTCCTGCTGCGCGATTCGTCTGTACAACGCGATGTTCTGGACATCGTCCGGGAACAGATCGTCCAGCAGGTCGACCTCCGTGAAATAGGATCTGCTCAACTGGTTCATGCAGCCCCCTCCATTGAGGTGCGGCACGCGCCCGTTAGAGAAAGGGAACTGCGAGATGTTGAGGATCGCCTGATGAATCCTGTCCAACAGCGTTGGGGAGACCAATGAGCCGAGGTCCCGCCCGAACCATTGCTGCGCATCCCGAAGTGTTTGCGCGTATGATGCAATGGAGCCATAGCTTCCAGGCTCATTGCGAAACGAACCGTCGTCCAGGAGAATTCGGTGTTTCTCCATGATCTGCGTGTACATGGACATGACTTGATCGACAAGGGCCGGATCTCGCCCGGCCGCGCCGATGGCCACCAACGACATCAGATCCATGGCCTCCAGTTCCCATCCTTCCGTATAGGCCCATGAGGCAATTGCGGTGCCTTGGGGATAGGACTTGCTGAGGGGCGTCGTCAGGACAATCGTGTCGCCGCGCGTTGCAGCGGACAGCGAGTAGTGCTCATCACCGATGAGCACGTAGGCCGGCATGTTCCCTGAGAAGCCATCCGTCGGACATCCCGTCAGACCATACGCCGGCCTTTCCACGCGGAGGACCGTGTCTCCCGCAGCGGCATCCTGCGTCAGAATGGCGCGGGTTCTCAACTCGTCCCAGTATGCGTTGAAGATCGGCAAGACCAGATTATGAAGGATGCGGAACTGCTCCTCGTCGGTCACCAGTTGTTCTCGTGAGGCTCTGATCGCCAAACCCAGGGTCTGGCAACCACTCACCTCAAATCCGTGTCTTGGCAGATACTCCGGCCGCGCCCAATCCCAGCGACTCTGGGCCGGATAAAAGACACTGGTCTCGGCCAGCCGCAAGGCATAGTGTTTGGCCTGTAATCCCATTCCTTCACGGGCGTACAACGCGCTCAACAGCGACGCCCAGGTTTCATCCCATCTGTAGTATGGATGGTCATACTCCCATCCATTGTGTTGAAAGACCTGGGCTACAGACGGCAGCTTTCCTGCCCGTAGTTGGTCCTCAAGGTACTGCACCGGTCCTCTATGGTATCGACCGTTGTTGAATCCCAGGTCATCGCGGCTCGGGAGAAAGGCCTCCGCAGGGTCCGCGATCCCCTGGGGGACGTACCACGACGTGTAAGAACTCATGATCATCCAGAAGGATTGAGAAGGTTCCCATGGGGGCAATGTTATGTAGCGCTGGGTGGTGGTAAAGAGGTAGGGTTTCCGTGCAGGACTCGCAGGGACTCCCTGTAGCCAGACCATGACAAGTTCAGAGTAATCATCGGGCACGGGCTCCCGGGAGCGAACGGTGAGCACGAAATCCTGCTGTCCCTCCGGAGGCAGATGGAATACCTGCGGCTCTATCGACACGATCTCGAATCGGCTGTCCTTTGAGCCCGGCTGGGGCCAAGGATGGGGGTCGGCAAAGTAGAGTTCGTTCCCTTGGGAGAGACTGTAGAAGGTGCCGTGAAAAGCGATTTCAAGACGGCCATCCGCAGACTTCGTGATCGCCCGATCCCGAGCCATCATCGCAGGGGGAGGCTCATAAGAGTCCAGGTGGTGAGGCTCCGCCAGGTCAGGCGGCGTCAGGCCCGGATAGTTGGTTACGATAATCCTTGTGACCACGGGTCGCCCATCCGTCCGCTGGTCCAACTGCTGGTTGGCAGGATACATCTGCGGAAAGGACAATCGCAGACTGTGGCGGCCCGGCGCGAGATCGACGGATCCGACCGTCCACTTGGCTTTCCGTTCCGGGTCCAAGCCCGGATCGTATAGGGTCTGATGGGCATGTGGGAATATGTACGAGTGCGTCGTCGGAAATAGCTGGGCGTCGAGAGTCGCTGCCCCATCAATCACCACTTGCACAGGAGCACTGTGATGGAACATCGTCCATAATTCGCCATAGTCCAGGATCACATGATAGGCTCCGCCATGCTCAACGGAAAACTCGTATTCCGCCCAGCCGCCCGTTTGATGGGGCTTCAAGCCTGAGACCAGGCCGCTGGCGTGAGACTCCAGACTCCCGGAGGCATCCTCTGCAGACCCATCGCCGATTGTGATTCCTTCCGCCTGGGTGTATTCGCCGGGGAACAACTCAATCGTCTCGATGCTATCAGCCATATCCGCCGGAGAGACCTGGGGTTCCTCAAACACGACCTTGTCGCCCGCGGTCTCCACGAATTCCCTGTCTCGGTAGAGGTATCCGGAAAATGCAACGGTCCCGGCCCGCTCCGGGGATACGGCCAACCTGTACCCAAGCCGATCTGGAATGACTTCCCCCGCCGATACGGTCCACCAGATCGTGTTGTGAATGATCTGCCCGCCTCCGGCGTCTGCCACCGTAGTTCCCTGCGGAATGTACTCGATGATGCTCAATCCATTGGGCTCCGCCTGACTTGCCGCGGTGACCTCCAGGCCCACAGGAATCGTGGAACCCGGATCGTAGTCGGCGGGCAGAATTCTGCTGACGCGCATCTCGGCATCGGGCAAAGGAGGCTCCAGAGAGTAGGTCAGGTCAGGAAACTCGTTGTCGTTGCAGTCCGTGATCCGCACGGCCAGGTAGTTGCCCTGCCATGGGGTCTCTTCCGATCCGCCTCCGGTGAGCAGCAACGTCATGGAGTTGACGCCCTCGTGGAGTGTGAAGTCTGCATAACGCTCTATGCTCTGAGCGCTGTCGTTCGTCTCGCAAATCAACTGACCGTTATTCCAGACGCGGAGACGGTCTATGGCTCGAAAACGCAGACGGGCAGGACGCTCCTCGGGTGAATAGAGGTAGACGTGATAGTACTGGCTGTACCAGTGATCCCACCAGTCGTCGGCGAAGAACCCTGTCGGGCTGTATTGCGGCGTCCAGATCATCATCAGGTTGTGCGTTGTGGGGTGGACATCGCCGAACTCGTCAGCAAAGTCCCAGATTTCTCCCGGGGCGGGTTGGATGTCCGGCTGCCGGCTGATCCGTGTGATGCCGTATGGATTCTTGAATCGATCCTCCGGCCTTTGGCCCAGGTGCAATAGCCACTTGAGATAACCCTTCTCAAGCTGATCGCTCTGGGTCGTGAAACGCCAGGTAGTTCCCTTCCCTCCTCCATCAAAAGTGTAGCGGCTGTCGCCCTTACCTGGAGTATCCAGCGATCCGCTGCTGTCCACCCGCCAGGAATAGGAGATCCCCGCATCGAGCTTGCCGTCCAACGCACTGCTGTCAATACTGCTGACGTTCGGACCAACCTCCCGGAGCAACGGCAGATGAGCCGGATCCGTCCCGAAGTAGATGCGCTGGGATGAAACGCCGTCGGCCGGCTGCCAGGCCAAACCCGTCGTCCGGCTGAACTGCTCGGCCCGATCCTCCGGCCGGGGGAATCTGGCCCTGGTTGGTTCGGCGTTCAACAAGAACTGGTCCGGAATGAGGGCCGTGTCGCTGATCCGCAACTCGTCGATCCTGCCCGTGAAGAATGACTCCCAGGCGCCGGGCCCGTAATATGAATGAACCCGTGCACCCACGCCAAGATCGTGCGTGGAGTCCGCGACCCTCTGCGAGCTGCCGCCGCTGGCGACCAGTCGCCCGTCCACGTACAGTTTCATGGGAGCGGTGGAGTCCTCGCTGTCGAAGGTGGCGGCCACGTGGTGCCAGGCATGGGCGCGAACGGTTCCCCTGCCAGCCGACACGGCATTGCTCTCGCTGTTGAGGCTGAACCGCAAATCACCATGGTCAAGCAGCGAGATGCCGTAGTGTCCGTCCCCTCCACGCTTGTCGAGGAGAACGCAATCCTGAATCGCATGGGGATAGATGAACAATTCGATCGTGAAGCCGGTCAGATTGCTCAGGTCCAATGGTGTATCTTCCCCCCCATCCGCGGCAACGAGGCTGGCTTGTCCCACAAGGTTGGAATGCGCTCTGTCGTTGTCCAACTCGATGGACGTGCCTCCGCCGTTGCGCCAGGGGTTGGCGGTGTCATACCGGATGTCATAGACGACATTCGGGTCCGGGTGCCTGCTCTTCTCCAACGCGACCCCTGACACACTGTCGGTGTCCGACACGACCTCATTGCCATGGGAGCCGTCGAACGCCCAATGAAACAGCGTCTTGGCCTGACAGCGAGAACATGCAACCAGGACGATTCCCACCTTCCAGTAGAGACGGATGCATCTGAACATACCTGACCTCCACCAAATCACGTCCCGCCATGACAAAGGTCATCTCCCTGCCGTTTCCCATATGACCTTCACCCGGCCACGGTGCCAACTTCCTAACGTACAAGTATACCGCCGTCCCCGGGCAGTTCAAGTGCAAAGTTGCCCCCGACAAACACGATAGAGGATGGAGACCAGAGACAATCGGGGCAGGTAGACGGGTCTGCCGCACTACAGTCGGACCGTCATGCGGTCGGGCTGTCAGGCCGATTTCTTCCGCAGATTACGCCGATTTTCGCAGATTAGAGCATCCTTCAGTCACCCGTAGCGTATCCTGCGGCGGCATAGTAGTGGGCCAGTTCGCAGGAGCGGACGGTGCGCAGAGCCGCACCGATAGCTTCGTACAGCGTCTTTTGGGTGCGGGCTTTGGCCTTCTTCAGGAGGGACTTGACCTGGGACCACATCTGTTCGATCGGGTTGAAGTCCGGCGAGTACGGCGGCAGGTACCACACCTGGGCTCCCGCCGCTTCGATCGCTTCGGCCACCGCCTTGCCCTTGTGCGAGGCCAAGTTGTCCATCACCACCATGTCACCGGGCCGGAGCGTCGGGACCAGCATGTCTTGGACGTACTGCTCGAACACCGTGGCGTTGATGGCGCCTTGAAAGGCCAGGCACGCCTCGGGGATCACGCCCTCGACACGGATTGCCGCCAGCATGGTCGTCGTCTGCCAGTGCGCATACGGCACCGCCTCGGCAACGCGCTCGCCCCCCAAGCCCCAGCCGTACCCTCGTGTCATGTTGGTCTTGGCCCCCGATTCATCGAGGAAAATCAGCCGGGACGGATCGATTGTCTGCGTCTGGTCTACCCATTGTCGCCGCCGCTCGAGGACGTCCGGACGATTCTGCTCGGCCGCGTGTGTCGACTTTTTTTAAAACGGTATCCCAACCGCCGTGCCGTTCGCCAGACGGTCACTTCACTGACATCGGTCCCCAGAGCCGTTTTCAGTTCGGCGATGGTCGTGTCCGGATGGGCCCGGAAGTGCGCGTGAATTGTCGCTTCGGCCGCGGGGCCCAGCTTCGGCTCGGACCCGCCGCAGGGATGCGGGGCGGTGCTGCCCCGCTCGCGTCGCCACTGCTTCATCCGACGCACCCAGGACGGGGCGACCTCGAACAGTTCGGCCACTTCCTTCGTCGGTCGGCCGCGATCACAGGCGGCCATGACCCGCTCTCGAAAGTCTGATGAGTATGCCATCCGTAACTCCTGTCAACACGAGCCTCATTGCTCGATCGCGGTAGCATACTCAACAAAACCCCATGGCGCTATAGGCCATTGAAAGATGCTCTAGCGTGGATAGAGCCGGGTGTCGTGTCTACGCCTCGCAGGCATGCTGGAGTCCGCGCAGCCAGACATGCCTACGCAAAGCCGTAGGCATGGCACCCGGCCGTCTGTCATAGACAGACAGCATCAGTCTCCGATGGAGGGCCAGAAGAACAGACGCCGGACTGATGGAATGCGGCGTCTGGGCATGGCTTGAACTGAGGGAGGCGTCACGTTATCTCCCAGAGGACGACGAAGCCTCGGGCCGCCCGGCGGGCAGGCCGTACTGCCCGAGCCTGTCGGGCTCGATGAATTCGGCGTGGCCATCGCGGAACACGGCATAGGTTCCTTTGCCCTCTTGCAGGATGGTCTTGTCGTAGGCCAGGACCGTGGAGCCGGGGTCCGGGTCATGGATGGTCT
>Ga0209347_1001747_pt1 | contig 32625 bp, 29 predicted proteins | sample AutmiccommuBRH23_FD_187382 | JGI IMG/M metagenome (GOLD analysis project Ga0209347, IMG submission 187382) | Deep subsurface microbial communities from Mt. Terri, Switzerland - Autotrophic microbial communities BRH/23 (SPAdes) (version 2) | ecosystem: Environmental > Aquatic > Deep subsurface >...
ATAGCGACGAAGGGAGGGATCAGGGGGGGGTGGGGAATCCGTACGGCGCGGGAACCCTGTCGGCGCGTAATGTGGAGTTCGCGTGCCCTGAACTCGTCGAGCTCATTGCGCGCAGACAGGGCTTCCGCGTTTCCGATCCGTCACTTCCTCAGTTGCTGCACGTAGAAGGTCGCGTAGTTCTGCGGGAGTCCCTGCTCGCCTGCGGCGGCGAGGATCTCTTCGTCGCTCTTCCCCGCTGCGATCATCGTTTCCGCAAGATCGTAGATCGCCTTGCTCACTTTCCAAGTGTCCCGAAGCTGCGCGAGAGGCACGACTCCAGAGTGGCCCGTGACGACGAATCCCTTCTCGGGGAGGGTCTCGAACAGGCCGCCGAGGATTTTGAAGTAGCTCCGAATCGCAGTACCGGGATAGAGGGCGGGGGCGGCCCCCGGAAAGTAATTGTCGCCCATGTGGAGGACGGCGGACTTTTCGAACCAGACCAGAAGGTCGCTCTCCGAATGGGCGGGGAGGGGGATGATCCGGACGCGCTCGCCGTTGAAATGGATCGAGATCTCGGAATCGGAGGTCACCGCGGGCCAGTCGCGCTCCGGGAGCGGATGAAGGTCGAACCCGCGAATGAACCGGGCGGGGTTGCCGGCCGCGACGCGGGCTGCCGGATGCGCGACGAAAACACCCTCCGGAGCGATCGTCGCATTGCCTGCGATGTGGTCCTGATGCTCGTGCGTGTTGATCACGAAGCGGACCGGCGCAGTCGAGCGTTTCACGATCGCCTTTCTCACTGCATCGGCAACCGCGCTATAGCCGCTGTCGACGAGCAGCACGCCATCGGGCCCGATCGACACGGCGATGCCGCATCCGGCTCCCTCGATCGACGAGACGTTCTCGGAGAGTGACGTCACACGGATCTCCGCATTGGCGACTCGGTCCATTAGAGCGCCCCACCCTTCCAGGGCGCGGACCGTTTCAAACGCGGGATCGTCTTTCGAGGCGGCGATCATCGGTCCCTCGATCTGTTCGCTCCACGCCGCCTCGAGGTACTGGAGAGCCTCCGCCGGCCGATCGAGTTGGGCCAGCGCGCGCGCGATCCCGTACTGATAGAACGGACGGCCCGGCCGGTCGGGATCGAGATCCATCATTTTCAGCATGTGCGCGAGATAGGTCTTCAGGTCGTCCTTTTCGAGGGCTTCCATCGCCGCGGCCCGTTCCTCCCGGTAGGTCTGTCCCGCGAGGGGGAACGCAGCGATCAGGGCGAGAGCCAGGAGAGCGCAGAGGTGTCGCATGGCGCGAGGATAACAGCGGCCTGAAGGGCCGAGGGTTACGGAGACGTGGCATGTCGGCGCGGCCGCTTTCACCGATTCTTTGCAGCGCGGCGAGAACTTTTCGTCCCTTTCGACGTCTATGGAGATGAACCGCAAGACGAAGTTGGATAGGGAGGGCAGGATGAGTTTCGCCGAGAAAGTACGCGAGTCCGGAATTGAATGCGAGATGGCCGAGGAGCTGATGCGGAGTCTCGAGCCGGGCCTGACGGCTGAAACTCTCCTCGAGGAGTCCCACAGCATCCGGATCCGTCTGCAACCGCGTCCGGGGTGGAAGCTCTCGACGATGGTCTTCTCTCGCGACGGGCTTCGACGGCTGGCCGCCGATCCAAAACGGAAGGTCAAGGTCGAGTACCTGGCGCGGGACATCAACCGGGTCGGGCGGTTCCGGAGGGTGTATCACTACCCCCGGATGATCTCGAGTCACCTCCAGTAAGTTGCGCTCCCCATCGGGCGCGCTCGGACCGGGGCGCGCCCGAATCCCACCAGCCCCATGGGCTGTTCTCCTCCACGGCGGCACGGCGGAAACGCCGTGCCGCCCCTTCCTTGAAGTGGCGGAGGCTTCACCCTCCGACAGTCGTTCCCCCCCGAAGCGAAGCTTTAGTCGATCTCGTGGACTGACCTCGCGGGTTGGACACTTCCTCGCTCGGGCGGAAGGAAAGCAGCGGCTGGAAAGCCGCTGCCACACTTTTAGCGAACGCAGCTCCTCCTGCCTGTGTTTATTGTTTGCAGTCTTGTAGCTATCGGGACCTTCTTTGCGGAGGTAAAATCGCTATAAAGGCTGCAATAGGGAGATCTTTCATGCCGGATAGCGAAACCATCGACGCGATTGACCGCCAGATCCTGGCCATCCTGGCCCGGGACGGGCGAACTCCCATCGTACAGGTCGCCGAGCAGGTCGGGCTCTCGCGTCCGGCGGTCTCCGACAGGATCGAGAAGCTGGAGCGGACCGGCGTCATCCGCGGTTCGTCGGTCGTCGTCGATCCTGCGGCGCTGGGCATGGGTGTCACGGCCTTCATCTCCGCGCGGCAGTCGGCGCCGTTCGATCCGAAGGCTGAAAAGGCCTTTCGCGCTCTCCTCGACCGGGAGGAGGTCGCAGAGGTCCACACGGTCGCGGGGGAGGACTGCTACCTGGTCAAGGTGCGCACGTCATCGATCGCTGCTCTCAGCCAGCTGGTCAACGAGCTCTCGGCCCCGCCGCTCGAGCTGAGCACCCGGACGACCATCGTGATGGAAACGCACGTGGAGAAGGTCGGGGGCGTTGTGCTCAGCGGCGGATCCGCCAGCTGACCCGGAAAGTCGCATGAAACACGAAAAAGCATTCGCCTATCTCGCCTTCTTCATCGTCTGCACCGTCTGGGGCACGACCTATCTCGCGATCCGCGTCGCGATCGAGTCGCTGCCGGTGATCCTTTTTCCGGGAGTCAGGTTCACGATTGCGGGCCTGGTGCTGATGAGCATTCGCCTCGCCATGGGCGATCGGCTGCCGCGGAAAAAGAGCGATTGGGCAAACCTGACCATGATCGGGTTTCTGATGGTCGGGGTCGGAAACCTCGCGGTGGTCTGGGCCGAGCAGTGGGTGACGAGCGGGTTCGCGGCGCTCCTCGTCGGAACGGCGCCCTTCTGGATGGCGGCGATGGAGTCGCGCCGGGAGCCCGGCCCGGTCCAGAAGCGAAGAGTCGCCGGGATGCTGGTCGGATTCGCGGGCGTGATCGTCCTGGTTCTGCCGGAACTGATGGGATCCAGGTTCGACCGGAACTTTCTGTTGGGGGTGATCGGCATTCAACTCGCGACAATCGGCTGGAACTTCGGATCGCTCCGGTCGAAGTACCATCCGCCCGAGACTTCCGTCCTGATGTCGGCAGCCCTGCAGATGCTTCTCGGAGGGGGAATCGTCACCATCGCGGGCATTCTTCACGGAGACGTCGACGAGTTCCGCTTCACCACCCGGACTCTCATCGCATTTCTCTACCTCACCGTCTTCGGATCGATCCTCGCTTACGGCGCTTACGTCTACGCCCTTTCGAAGCTGAAGGCGTCGACGGTATCCCTTTACGCCTACATCAACCCGGCGGTCGCCGTGTTTCTCGGCTGGCTCATCCTCGACGAGCCTCTGGGGTGGAATGCGATCGCCGCGATGGTCGTGATCTTCGCCGGAGTGGCGCTGGTTCAGACCGCGAAGATCCGCACGACGGCGCAACCTCGCGTCGCGCCGGCGATCCTGCAGGAAGAAGAGCCCGTGACCTGAGTTTTCGCAACCTCAAGTCGTCATCGCGTCGGCCGATGCCTCGGTCGACACGCGCGCGAGTGCGAGAAGCAGAGTTTCGAGCTCATACGGCTTCCGCAGAAAATCGACCCCCGGACGACGAAGGGCTTCGAGCGCCGCCAGATCCTGATGGCCTGACGAAAAGACGATGCTCAGTCCGGGATACCTCTGCTCGATGATCTGGAACAGCTCGACCCCGCTCATGTCGGGGAGGCCGACGTCGAGGATGACGGCGTCGGGTCGCTGGCTGGCAAGCTCCTCGAGGCCTTTCGCGCCCGTGGGCGCGCTCCGGACGGCCATGCCTTCGAGCGCGAGGATCGCCGAGATTCCCTCGCTCACCTGAGGGTCGTCCTCGATCAGGAGCACGTCCATGACCCGATCATGTCCGTGGCCGAGCCGGAGGGATCCGGTCCCGTCCGTCGCCGTTTCGGCGGACCGGGAAGTCAGGGGAAGGAAAACGTGAATGGCCGCGCCGCGTCCGGCGGAGTTTTCGGCAAAGATCCGCCCCTCGTGCTGGCGAACGATCTGATGGCAGACGGCGAGCCCGAGGCCGGTGCCCTCCCTCCTGGTGGTGAAGAGCGGCTCGAAGATGTGCCCCAGAATTTCTTCCGGGATGCCGGCGCCGCTGTCGGTGACGGACAGATGGGCGAAGCTCTCGGGTGATCGGATCGCGCCGAAGCGGTACACGGCTCCCGGCTCGGGCCGCGTGATTCGCAGGTTCACGCGCCCGTCGCCCTGCATTGCTTCCCGGGCGTTCATCAGCAGGTTGGTCACGAGCTGATCGAGCTGGCCCCGGTCCGCCTCGACCCGGAGCTTCATCTCGGCTTCGACCGCGAGATCGATCCCCTCTCCGAGCAGCTCTTTCCACTCCGGAAGCCCCTCCTGGAGCCAATCACCGAGCTCGATCGGATGCCGCTCGGCTTCGGCGGGACGGGTGAACTTGAGGATGTCGTGCGTGATGCGCCGTCCCCGGCTGACCGAGCTCGTGATCTGTCGCGCGATCCGCTCGTGCCCCTCGTCCGCGGCGGTGCGCGCGAGAAGATCGGCGAAAGGCTGGATGCCCATCAGCACGTTGTTGAATTCGTGGGCGACGGTTGCGGCCAGCCGCCCGAGGCTCGACAGCCGTTCGGCGCGGCGAAGCTCCGCCTCGAGCGTTTTTCTCTCCGAGATGTCCATCATGGTGCCGATCATCCGCTGCGCCTTGCCGTCGGAGCCTCGGAGGATGTAACCGCGATCGAGAATCGAGACCCACGTCTCGTCGTGGCGACGGAAGCGGTATTCGGCCGACCATCTTTCGGCGTCGCCCTGGATCGCTTCCTCAATGGTCCGGACGACTTCCCTGCAGTCGTCCGGATGGATGCGCTCTCTCCACCAGTCGAGAGAGCCCGGAGTTTGCTCGCCGGTCAGCGACGTGATCTCCTCACCCCACCAGAGCGATCCATCGTTCGGATCCAGATCCCACACCACATCCCTGGTCGCCAGGCCGACCATGCTCATCCGCTGGTCTCGGAGGCGGAGCTCCTGTTCGTGACGGAACTCGTCCGTGGCGTCGCGTGACACTCCCACGAATGCGGTGATTGCGCCCCTCTCGTCGCGGATCACCGCATCGGTCACCGAGGCCCAGAAGGTCGACCCGTCGCGACGCCTCAGCTCAATTCTTCCGGACCATCCCGACTTCACGGCGAGGGATTCCAGGATCGAGGCCGCCTCTTCTCGCGAGGCCTCCGCGGGCGTCAGCTCGAGGATCGGCTTGCCAAGCGCCTCTGCGGCCGTCCATCCATAGATCACCTGAGCCGCCCGATTCCAGAACGTCACCACTCCGTGCCGATCCGTGGCGATGACCGCTTCCCCGACCTGGTCCAGAAGGCGGGACTGGACTTCGAGCTTCTCCAGGGCAGCGGTCTGCTCCCGAACGTCCCGAAGGCTGACGGTCACGGGAGAACGGAGTCGGCTCTCGATCGCCGAAAAGGTCAGCTCGACCGGGATCATGGTGCCGTCCGCATGTCTCGCCCGAAGTGGTTGCGGGCGCATGGATGCCTGATGCCCGGCTTTTTCCGGCGGGAGAGTCTGCAGGTAGGTGTCGTTCTCGGAGACGGGAAGGATGAACTCCACGTCCTTTCCGACCAGCTCCCCGCGCGAATAGCCGACGAGTCGTTCGAGCTGGTTGTTCACCATCTCGATCCGCCCCTCGGCAGAGAGAAGCATGAATCCGTCGGGCGCCATTTCGAAGATGGCCCGAAGCCGCTCTTCGGAGAGCTCGAGCTCGCGCCGCACCTGCTTCTCGCGCCGCGCTTCTCCCAGGGCGAACCCTCCCAGGAGCGCGATGTTGATGGCTGCGACGCCCGCGAGCAGGTGAGGCGTTTCGAAAAAGCCGACCTGGGGAGCGATGCTCTGCACTCCCGCGCTGATCACCAGGATGCCGAATCCGACCAGGACGATCCGCCGCGCGGACCGCATCCCTTTTCCATCGCCATTGAGGGTGTCCCAGGGGTGCTGGAGACGCTGCAGGGTCGCGATGGCTACGCCGAGAGCGATCAGAGCAAACGAAAGGGCCGGCGAGCTCCCCGCCCTGACTTCGTCCGCCAGATTGGCCCCGAAAAGGATCGCGAACAGATCCGTGGAGGCGACGAGCAGCCCGGGGATCACGGCGTGGCGCCAGGGCGACAACATCCATCCAGCTCCGGTGGCCAGGACGGCGATTGCCAGCATGGCCATCGCGACGATCTCGTTCAGGAGCTCGAGGCTGGGCTGAAGCAGCAGCGCCGTGACCGTCGTTGCGAGAGCAGCGACGGCGATCAGCCTCCGCAGCAGGCCGGCGGGAACCAGGGTCCCCAGCGAAGCGAGTATCACTCCGAGACCGAGAGCGAAGAGAGATCCCGACTCTCCTCTCAGAATCCAGATCGAGAGGGCGATGGCGGAAAGGCTCGCAGCGATCGAAAGCGCGTTCGGGCCGGAGGCTGGGTTGGTGTTTATGGAGGTCATGGTGACGAGTGGCCGTATGGGCGGCTCAGTCGTCAGTCGCGCAAGGCATCCCTGAAATACAGACTGCGAGAGCAAGAATCGCGATCGCGCGTCAATCGATCGTTAAATCAGCAGATCGTGTCAGTTCTCTGCAGTTTGAGGCTCCGGCTCTGACTCGCGGTTCGCGCGCTTCCAGCTCGGGAGGAGAGTGCCGAAGCGGTTCTTCATCCGGTCGGAGACGACGTAGAACGCCGGGACGACGAGCAGCGAGAGCATGGTCGAGACGATGATTCCGCCGATGATCGCGATCGCCATGGGGCCGCGAGTCTCCGAACCGGGCCCGAGCGCGAGGGCGGGCGGCACGGCCGCCATCATCGTCGCCATCGAGGTCATCAGAATCGGGCGAAGCCGGATCGGACCCGCCGCCTGCATCGACTCCCGCGCGTCCTTTCCGGTGGCCTGAATTTGCGTTGCGTAATCGACCAGGATGATCGAGTTCTTCTTGGCGATGCCGATCAGGAGCAGCAGGCCGATCATCGAGAAGATGTTCAGGCTCTTTCCGGCCAGGAAAAGCGCGAGGGCGGCGCCGGCGACCGACAGCGGAATGACCGTGAGGACGGTGATCGGGTGGAGGAAGGAGTTGAACTGCGACGCCAGAACCATGTACGCGACGATGATCCCGAGCACGAGCGCGAACACCAGGGCCCCGAACGATTCCCTGAAGGCGACCGACGAGCCGCTCAGGACGGCGTGATAGCCGGCGGGAAGGTCGGCCGAGATCCCTTCGACGAACGCCAGGGCCTCGTCCTGGGAGTGTCCGGGAGCGACGTTCCCAAAGATGGAGATTGCGCGCTCGCGGTCCTGCCTGGTGATCGCCTGCAGCGCCGGTCGTTCTTCGGTGGTCACGAGAGCGGACAGCGGAACGAGCTCTCCGGTGCGGCTTCGGACCCTCAGCCGGCTGAGATCCTCGGGGCGCGTGCGCTGGTCGGCGAGAAGGCGCATTCGAACGTCGACCCGGCGCCCGTCCGCGCTGTACTTGCCGGCGCGAACGCCGCCGACCATCGCGTTGATCGCAGTGGCCACCTCGTCGACCGACACCCCGAGGTCGGCCGCGCGAGCGCGGTCGGGAAGGATGCGGAGCTCGGGCATGCCGACCTGGTAATCGCTGTCGAGATCGACGACGAGTCCGCTCTCCTGAAGCTTGTCCTTCATCTGCTGGCTGAGAGTGATGAGCTGATCCCAGTCCGAGCCGCGAACCGAGAACTCCACCGGGAAACCGCGCGAGGCGGTGAAACCGCGCTGGGAGAGATCCTGGACGATCGCGCGAACACCGGGGAAGGAGTTGAGGTCGCGTCTGATCGCAGCCGCGAAGTCGTTCTGGGAGAAGTCTCGCTCGTCGGGAGGCGACAGCGTGACGAAGATGATTCCGGTGTTCACGCCGCCGCCGCCGAAACCGCCGACGATGGCGAGGATGCGCTGCACCTCAGAGCGCTCGAGCAGGTACTTTTCGATCTGCGCGAATGCCCGGTCCGTTTCATTGAGGTCCGATCCGACCGCCGTCTGGACGCGGATCATGAGCCTGCTCTGGTCCTGGGAGGGGACGAACTCGCTCGGCAGCTGCTTGTAGATCCAGAGAGAACCGAGGAAGAGGATGAACGCGATCGCGAGGATGGTCAGAGGGCGGCGAAGACCCAGCGCCAGCACCCGCGAGTAGCCTCTGGCCATGGCATCGAAGCCCCGGTCGATGGTCTGGCCGAGGCGGCCCCGGTGTTCGCGGCTGGTGGAGAGCAGCTGAGAGGTCCGCGCCGGAGCCAGCGTGATCGCCTCGAGGTACGAGAGAAGAACGGCCACGCAGAGCGTGACTCCGAACTGGAGGAAGAACTTCCCGATGACTCCCTCCATGAAGATGACCGGGGCGAAGATCGCCACGACGGCAAGGGTCGCAGCGAGTGCGGCGAACTTGATCTCCTGCGTCCCCTCGCGCGCGGCGCGGACGCGGTCTTTGCCCATCTCGCCATGCCGGTAAATGTTCTCGAGAACCATGATCGCGTCGTCGACGACGATTCCGACCGCGAGGGCGAGTCCCAGGAGGGTGAACGTGTTGAGCGTGAATCCGAGGAAGTAAATTACCGCGACCGTGCCGAGCAGAGACATCGGAATCGCGAGGACGACGTTGAGGGTGCTGGAGAACGAGCCGAGAAAGATCCAGCAGACCAGCGCGGTCAGCAGGACCGACAGAAGGAGCTCGAACTCGATCTCGTGGACGGATTCCTCGATGAAGCGGGTCGAGTCGAAATTGATGCCGATCTCGATTCCCTCGGGCAGCGTCTTCTGAATCTCTTCGAGCTCGGCCCGGATCCCCTGCGCGACCGCGACCGCGTTCGCGCCGCGCATCTTCTTGATGCCGATTCCCATCGCGGGGAGCCCGTTGGCGCGCGAGAGACGCCGCACGTCCTCGAAGCCGTCCTCGACCAGCGCGACGTCGGACAGATAGACGGGAGCTCCCTCGATCTCGCGGACGACGATGCCGCGAAGCTCCTGAAGGTCGAAGGCTTCGCCGAGAACGCGGACGTTGATCTCGCGCCCCTGGGTCTCGATGCGGCCAGCCGGCAGCTCCACGTGCTCGCGCTGGATCGCCTGCATCACGTCGTTCACCGTGAGGCCGCGCTCGTCGAGCAGGTTCGCATCGAGCCAGATCCGTACGTTCCGCTCCTGGAACCCCCCCATCATCACTTCGCCGACGCCGGGAACGGTCTGGAGCTGCTCCTTCAATCGGTAGCGCGCCGTGTCCGCGAGCAGCTGGGGAGAGTAAGGACCCGCCAGGCCGATCCACATGATTGGCTGGTCCTCGGGATTCGATTTCGAGACGATCGGAGGATCGATGTCGCGCGGCAACCGCCTCTGAACCTGCGAGACCTTCGCCTGAACGTCCTGAAGGGCCAGGTCGACACTGCGCTCCAGATCGAGCTCCACGGTGATCGAGCCCGAGCCCTGGCGCGAGTTCGAGACCACCGACTTGACGCCCTCGACCTGCATGACCGCTTCTTCGATCGGCTCGACGACGTCGTGCTCGATGACCTCGGGTGCGGCGCCTTCCCAGGAGACGCCGATGTTGATCGTCGGAAAGTCGACGTCTGGAAACTGGCTGATTCCGATCCTCGACGCGGCGACCGCACCGAACACGACCGCTGCCAGCATGATCATCCATGCGAACACCGGCTTGCGGATGCAGACTTCGGTGATGTTCATCGGATTTCTCCAGGGTCCTCAGGACCCATCAGGAACTCGGATTCGTGCCGGTGCTCTCCCCAACGACGGGTCGGATGGTCATCGGTGCCTCGCTGGCCTGGGACACGCGAACTTTTGCGCCATCGCGAAGGGCCTCCGCTCCGCGGACGACGAGGAGCTCCCCGGGGAGGATTCCGTCGCGCACCTCGACGTCGCCGCCGGGCGTCCTCATCCCGAGGGAGAGCACCCGCTCGCGCGCGACATCGCCTTCGACGATATAGGCGAGGAAGCCCTTTTCGCTCGGCCGGATTGCGGTCTGCGGAATCACGGGCGCGGCATCTGATGAGCCGATCGGAATCTCGACGCGCGCGAATGCTCCCGGGGTCAGGCGCTCTCGTCTCGGGTCGTCGATTCGCGCGGTGATGTCGATCATTCGCGAGGTTCGGTCCGCCGAGCCGGCCACGTGAGTGATCGTCGCCGAGAAAGGCTCCCCGAGATCGCTCACGCGGAAGCTCACCTCCTGGCCCGTGACGAGAGGCGCGGCGTCCTGCTCCTGCACTTCGAAGCGGAGGAGAAGGGGATCGCGCTGAACCATCGTCGCGAGCACGGTTCCGACGGGAACGTATTGCCCGGTCTGCACCTGGCGCGTCTGAACCACGCCGCTGACGGGCGCGCGGACGAACGCGTCGCGCAGGTTCAGCTCCGCCTGCTGCAGAGCAGCTCGAGCCTGTGACACTTCCGCGGCCGCAGTCTGCGCGCGCGTCTCCCACGTGGCGATCTCTTCTCCGCGGATCAGTCCCGGATTCTTTTCGTTCGCGCTCGTGCGCCGGGCGAGCGCGGCCTGCGCCTCGGCCAGCTCGGCCTGCGCGCGCTGGACGTTCGCACGCGCCGAATCGACCGCGATCCGGTAGCGCTGCGGCTCGATCTCCACGAGCGCCTGCCCCGCGCGGACCAACTGTCCTTCGGCGAACAGCACTCGCTCCACCGCCCCGGCTACCCGGGCCGTGACCTCGACCTGCTCGAAGGCGTCCACGGAGCCGACCGCCGTGAGCGAGTAAGTGACGTCGCGGGCTTCCACCGGAATGACTTCGACGGGGAACTCGATCGCCATTCGGCCCCGGCCCTGACCCGCGGCGCTGGCCTCTTCCTTCGAGCACGCGGTCGAGCCGAGAGCGGTGAGCGCGATGGCAAGAGCGATCGCGATGCGGGTAGCCGAGGCGTTCATGAATTCTCCTGTTCGAGGGGCTCGAGCCCCGCGGCCGCGCGATAGACCAGCCACGCGCGGGCAATCTCGTATCGCGCGCGCGCCTCGGCGACTTCCGCTTCGAACAGCTGCGTCGTCGCGTCGGCGACCTCGAGAGCGCCGGTCAGTCCCTGCCGGTATAACTCGGTCGTTTCTTCCAGATTCCTGCGCGCGGCGGTCGTGGCCGTGCTCGCTGCTTCGTAAGAGGCCCGCTGGCTTTCCAGATCGACCAGAGCCGTGCGGATCTCGGTCTCGATTCCCCGCTCCACCGCCGAGGCCTGGAGCTCGGCCGAACGGAAGTTCGCCAGTCGCTCGGCGCGCTCGGCCGTCCGCTCGCCGCCGTCGAAAAGGTTCCATCCCATCAGCACCGAGGCGGATCCGTCTTCGTCCCGCCCGCTCAGGCCCCCTTCGTTGGTGGCGCGCCACTGCGCCACCAGGTCGAATCGGGGGAGGATCCGGTTGCGCGGCTCGTCGGCGAAGGCTCGAAACGCATCGGCATTGCGGCGGAGTGCGAGTAGATCAGGACGGTGCTCGCGCGCGAAGGCGATCGCCTGGGTGATGTCTCTTTCTGTGCTGGCCGCCGCTGCGAGCAGTTCGATCGGAGGAGCCAGCGGGCCTTCGATCTCGGCGTTCAGCAGATTTCCGAGCGCCAAATAGGCCGCGGCCACGCTTCCGGCTGACTGCGCGACTTCACGCTCGGCGGTTGCGAGCTCGAGCTCGGCGCGGGTCACGTCGTTCGAGCTGACGAGGCCCGCTTCGAAACGGGCGCGCGCGTCGACCAGGGATGTGGTCGCGAACTCGCGCCGGCGTACGGCGGCCGAGGCGACCTGCTCGACCCCGAGGGTGATGATGAAGGCGTCGGCTGCTTCGAATCCGAGCCGGCGGGTGGTGTCCGAGGCGCTCAGCCGGATGGCTTCGGCCGAATGACGCGCCTGCCGCAGCAGGGGAAAGGCGCGCGCGTCGAAGATCGACTGGTTCAGCGTCGCGTTGCCGCTGAACGCGTTGAAGCTCTGGATGACGACATCTTCTCCGCCGATCTCGCGAACGGTCTCGTAGGCGCGGCGGGTGTAGTTTCCGTTGATGGTGAGGCTGGGAAAGAAGAAGGTGCGGGCGCGGTCGAGCCGCGCCTCGGCCGCATCCACCGAGGCCTCAGCCTGAAGGGCGCGCTCGTTCCGCGTCTGGGCGAGAGCCACCGCCTGCTCGAGAGTCAGGGGGTCCTGCCCACTCAATGGCAGGGCCGACAGCAGAAGGGCCATCGCCGCCAGATGGATGAGTTTCATCGATCGAGGTTGCTCCAGTTGTGAACGGAAGACCGGTCCTGAGGGGGCCCACGGAAAAATCCAGTGGGCATAGGAGGTTAGCAAAATTCGAGGGGGGATAGAGAGACGGTTGTGAAGAAGCGGTGACGGAGGGTGGGAGGATGGGAAGGATAGGACGGATAGCGCTATAGGACGAATAGGACGTTTGATCAGGCGGGGAGGGGTGGCGGCCTAATGGATAAAGGTCGGCACCCCCCGCCCGTTCTACCTATAGGTCCTATTCGTCCTGTCTAGTTGATCTCCGCGACGATCTCGACGGCGATCGTCTCCGGGGGGTCGGTCTTCGAAACGATCTGGACGGTCTCCCGGAGGGTTCCCGCGGGCGCCTTGGCTCCATCTACGGTTACGGTCAGGGTGGTCGTTCCGCGTGGAGGGATGGTGTCGGCGTACTCGAACCAGAGGCAGCGGCAATCGGATCGAAGAACGCTGATGGGTAGCGTCTCGTCGGTGTGATTCTCGATCTCGAACTGGCGGACTGCCCGTGTGCCGCGTCGCAGCTCGCCGTAGCTCTGCTGGTCGGGCGACGCGGTGAGCGCAACTTCCTGAGGCACGGGTTCGGGCTCGATCAGAGGCTCCCGGCCGGACGGCTCGACGATCGCCGCTGGAGCTTCCGGCTCCGCGTCGCCTCGGATCCAGTTCCATGCGAAAAGGCCGACCACGCCGACGATGAACGCGGCGGCGAGAACGACGAGAATCGTCGAAAGTCCTCGGCGGGGGCGCTCTTCTTCGAACGCGACAGCCTCTTCCGGTTCATGCCAGCGGGGATCGTGGTCGTCGAGCGGTTCGGCGCCCGGCTCGTCAGCGCCCATCTCCAGCTCCGCAATCCGGGCCATCGACGCCTCGAGCTCGCCGATCAGCTGACGGTAACGGCGGGCGAGCTGCTCGGTCGGAGCGTCTGCGGCGAGCCGCTCGAGGGTCGAGCGGTGGTCGGCGTATCGACGGCGCAGCAGATCGATCTCGCGCAGAACTCCACCCGCCCCCGGTCGAATGTTGACGGTGTTCCACTCGTCGTCGGACATCAGTCGAGTCTAGTGGCAGGCCAGTGGAGAGTCTAGGGGCCAGGGGCCAGGAGAAGCAAAGGCAGAAGGCAGAAGGCAGAAGGCAGAAGTAAAGGCAACACCAAGAGCGGTGTCTGCCTTTGCCTTTACTTCTGCCTTCTGCCTTCTGCCTTCTGCCTTGCTCCTGGTCCCTGGCCCCTGCCTCTCTGATATCTTCTGCCGCGATGAAAATTCTGGTCGGGCAGATCAATCCCACGGTGGGGGCGCTCGAAGCGAACGCGAGCCTGATCGAGTCGGTGTACCGGCAGGGAATGCGGGAAGGGGCCGACATCGTGCTCGTTCCGGAGCTGGCGGTGACCGGCTATCCTCCGCGCGATCTGCTGGAGAACCGTTTTTTCATCGAGGCGAACCTCGCGATTCGCGACAGGCTCATCGCGATGACGGGCGGCCCGGCGTTGATCTTCGGCTGCGTCGAATGGAGCGAGCGGAGAGATGGGAAGGCGCTGCACAACTCCGCGATCGTCGCGAGAGAGGGGCGCCTGGTTCATCGTCAGGTCAAGAGTCTCCTGCCGACTTACGACGTGTTCGACGAGCTCCGATACTTCGACGCATCGGTCGAGCCCTCCATCTGCGAGCTGTTTGGTAAGAAGGTGGGCGTCTCGATCTGTGAGGATTACTGGTTCGACGACGAGCTTCGCGGGCGAAGGCTCTACTCTTCCAATCCCGTCGAGCCGCTCGCGCGTCAGGGCGCCGAGCTCCTGCTCAACATCTCGGCCTCGCCTTTCAACGCCGGGAAGCACGACTCCCGGCACCGCCTCTTCAGGCAGATCGCCCGCCGCTACGGGATCCCTCTCGTCTACTGCAACCAGGTCGGCGGATGCGACGAGCTGGTCTTCGACGGTGGAAGCATCGCCCTGAACCGGAACGGCGAGCCGGTATGGTGCGCTCCTCCGTTCGAGTCGATTCAAGCCATCGTGGATCTCGAGTCGGAACCGATCGAGTGCGCCTCCGCTCCGGAGCCCGCCCATATTGCGAGCGCTCTGGTTCTCGGAATCAGGGACTACGCAGCGAAGAGCGGGTTCGCCCATGCCGCTCTCGGCCTCTCTGGCGGCATCGACTCGGCGGTCACCGCTGCTCTCGCGGCCGAAGCGCTGGGCGCCGATCGCGTGACCGGAATTGCAATGCCTTCCCCCTTCACCTCGGAGCAGAGCGTCGCCGATGCCGCTGCTCTTGCCGCCAACCTCGGGATTCATTTCGTCGTCGAGCCGATCGGGGAGATCTACCACCAGTACCTCGCGAGCTTCGAGCGGATGTTCGGAGACCGCGCCTTCGGAGTGACCGAAGAGAACGTGCAGGCGCGCATCCGGGGCAATCTGATGATGGCCTGGTCCAACAGGACCGGGGGGCTCGTTCTCACCACAGGCAACAAGTCCGAGCTCGCCGTCGGCTACTGCACGCTCTACGGCGACATGGCGGGAGGGCTCTGCGTACTCGGTGACCTCTACAAGACGAAGGTCTACGACCTCGCCGGGTACATCAATCGGGAGAGGGAGCGGATCCCTTCATCGACGATCCTGAGGCCTCCGACGGCCGAGCTGCGTCCCGACCAGACCGACCAGGATTCGCTCCCCCCGTACGAGATGCTCGACGCGGTCCTCGCGCTCTACATCGAGCAGCATCTCGATGCCGACGCGATCATCGCCTCCGGTCAACCGCGCCCGCTCGTGCAGCGGATCCTCGACCTGGTCGATCGGGCCGAGTTCAAGCGAAGACAGGCGCCGCCAACACTACGGGTGACCACGAAGGCATTCGGCAGCGGAAGGCAGATTCCGATCGCTCAGCACTGGAGCGCGGAGAGATGGAGATTCATACGATGATTCGTGCGATCGGAGCTCCGCTTCTGCTGCTGGCGCTCGTCCTGGCCGGCTGTGGGCAGACGGAGATGCAGGCGGAGAGGTGGCAGCAGATGAGCGCGGACGAGAAAGAGCTGTTCGTCCTCTCTTTGATCGGAGGAGAAGCTGCGGCGAGCGCGAAGGGGTCGGAGGGAAGGCGCTACTCGCGACCATCCTCCGAATACGTCGAGCTTCTCGACGCGCGCTATCGAGAAGGCGACCGGCGGACAGTCGAGCAGATCTGGTCCGAGCTCGCCGACTGACGTAGGGACCGCCTGCGGCGGTCCGGTCGCCGCAGGCGACGTATTCACGATCGACGCGAAAGGCCCGTCCCGCTCTGCGGGACCGGACCGGCGCAGCCGGTCCCTACGGGACGCGCGTCTTGTCGGTTTCCGGTGTCGGGGTGTACGTATGCTCGCCGGGACCGAGGGCAGGCCGCGAAACCGTCGGCGTGATGCCGACTGCTTCGGCGTACTTGAGATACGTGTCGATGGAGGCGATGACGACGCGGGCCTCGACCGTGATCAGATCGATGCCGACGAGGGAAATGCGAACCCATGCATCAATGACGATACCTTTGTCGAGAATCCGATCGAGTACGTCGATGAGGCTGCTGCCGCCAGGGGCTCGTTCGACTGCCATAAGTCAGACCTGCCTTTCCTTGTGAATCTCAGCGCGTGCGCGGCCGGGGGGTCTTCTCTCCCGGCTCAGCGAGCTTCTTTTCCAGTTGGTCGATCCGTTGACGGAGTGCTTCGACATCTTCGGGCGCCGCGAGTTGCGGACGGGCATCGGACGAGTAGAAGCGGTCGCTTCTCCACCAGTTGATTCCGATGGCCTCGGCTTTGTCGACCGAGCAGATGACGAGACGGAGCTGGATCGTGAGCAACTCGACGTTCGCCAGCGATACCTTGATGTCGCCGGCGACCACCAGCCCCTTGTCCAGGATCTTGTCGAGGATGTCGACCAGTCCCTGGGGCTGTCTCTGCATTGCATCCGCCAAAGTGTTCCTCCGTCTCCGCCCGTTTCCCAGGGGCGCGGGCCACCCTCACTCGAACAGATCGAGGCCGCGATCATAACCACCCATCCAGCGCCCGTCCAGACTTTGCGACGAATTGAGCCCGCAAAGGGGCGGAATGCAAGGATGAAACCCGGGTCATCCCGCCATCCTGAGATCCTTCGGTCGCGCCCAGGGGTTTCGCGGGAGTGAGCCTTCAGCGCGGCGCTCCCTTCTAATGAACCCGCTCGGGTTCATTTCGTGGACAGGGACGATCTCCGTCGCGCGCTGGCCCGCCCTCCCTGTCGCTTCGCGACCGGACCGGCGCAGCCGGTCCCTACGAGGCCGCCCTTCCCTCACTCGGGATGACGGGGGGTGCCTTTACTTCAACGTCTGGATCGGGCCGAGCTTCAGATTCAGGTCGTCCCCTTCGAGGCCGAAGACCCGCTTGAGCTCTTCCATCTTCTCCTCGAGCTTCATCAGGGAGAGCCCCAGCCGCTCGATCTCCTCGTCGGTCAGGTTCCCGGCGTCCATCCGGCGGAGCGCCTGACGCTCCAGCAGCTGTCTCACCAGCTCGATGATCGCCAGCACCAGCCGGGCGAGCCCGTTCTCGACGCTCTCCGCGTCCGCGGGGATGCGATCGGGAATCGCGCTGTCGGTCATCTCCAGCGACTCCCTCAGAGTCTCCGGCCGGTTCGACGCGAGGATCGGATCACGATTCATCCGCAAAAACCTCCAGAGGCCAGGGTCCCGACAGCAGGAAAGGGACGTGCGGCCAGTCCTCGCGCAGAGCCAGGGCAATGCTGCGAGCCTCGTCGATCCGGTCGCGTGCGACCAGCATCGCGAGCTCGGCGCCTCCGTCGTGCCGCTCGACTTCGATTATGCGTCCCGCCGCTTCCGCGAACTTCGAGCGAGCATCCGCGAGGAACGCCGGATCGACAGGGTTGCCGCTCTTCGAGGCGCGGAGCGCGTGCAGGTAGTCAGCCCCGCTCGCGAACGCCTTGCGGTCGGGACGCGTTCCCTTCGCACCCCCTCCGGCCCTCAGGGTGAGCTCGGCCATTCCGCGGAGCTCGTCGAGCAGCTGGCGCCATCGTGAGAGATGAGTTGCGCACTTCGCCGCGGCTTCCTGATCCGTCGTCGCGGTCGCACCGTAGCGGATGGCGATGAAAGTCTCTCGAAGCGCGAGCTCCTGTCTGACCGTGGCGGCGCGGGTCACCACTTCATGTGCCGCGACTCCCTGGGAAGAGGGGATCTCCAGGGCGCTGAGAAAAAGATCTCCGGCGGGCACGACACGCACTCCTTGCACGTCAGCATCCTCGGCTCGAAGGTGCGCGCCGAGCAGCAGCAGCCGCGTCGGGGCCGCGAGCGTCATTCGTTCTCCGGCTTCGGAAGAGCAGCCGGCCCGCCCGATGAGACGCGCGAGATCGTGTCGACGTTGGAGAGGATGATGTTCAGGCCGAGGTAGACGAGGTCGACCTGGCCGATGGAGATCACCGCCTCGCCCGCAATCACGACGCCGCGGTCGAGAAGGTGATCGAGCGCCTCGACGAGCGACAGATCGCGATCCCCACTCATGACCCGCCCCCGGTCACGAAGGTGTACGGGGGCCACGGGCCGGTGAGCAGCGGGCGCACGCCCTCGTCGCGATAATCCCGTTGAAGCTCCGCGGCGAGCTGCTCCATCTCGCCTGCTCTCGAGCGCTCGAGAAGGACGTTGAACTGAGGCATGCTTCCGGTCCGGCTCAGCTCCGAGACCACCGGAACGCCGAGGCGGCCGCTGATACGATCCTCAATCTCGGCAGCAATGGCGTCGACGGCCTCTCGCGCGGCGTTCTTCCTCGCCTCGTCCATCTTCCTTCGGAGGAGATACGCTTTCCCGGCCGGCGCGCCCTCGGCTTCCGCCGCAAGCGCCACCAGCGACGGCGCGCGGCGCTCGATCGCGTCGGCCCACGTCTTCTCGTCGAACTCGAGCTTCACCGTCCACTCCTCGCGCCCGGCGATTGCGCGGAGGATCTCTTGCAACTCTTCATCTCTCTGTTCGAGATGCTCACCCAATGCCTGTTCCGTTGAGAAAAGAACGAAGGCTCGGAGAGGGATGGCGTCCGCGTTCCTGCACGCGTGCTCCACGACCTGCTGGTGGCTGTAGCCGATCGAGCCGAGCCACTCCAGATCCGCCGCCCGCGCGTCAATCGTCTCCTGCGAAAAAGCGTCGGCGTCGACTTCGCTCACCAGCGCCGCGAGGTCACCCCTCTCGATGACCCGAAGCGCGCTTTCACCGTTCACGCCTTCGATCGACGGCGCAGAGAGCGCACCCCGCGCGGCGATGGCGTAGACGTAGAGGACCGTCGGCATGCGGGCACGTTACTCCAAGGGAACGAGCCCGCGCAACGCGCGCAGAGTCGCCGGCGGCTCGCTGGCCCGTGGGACGATCGTGACGCGGGTCGAGCCACTCGGAGAAAAGGCGTAAATCGAAGGGGAGATGGCGCATCCATCGTCCTGCTCGAAAGCGTTGAGCACCACTCCCGCCACCTTCATCCCTCGCCGCGCGAGCTCGGCCAGCAGCCTGTCCGTCTCGCTCGCGACGATCTCTCCGGCGCGAGTGACAACCACCGTTTCAGAAGAGCCGCTCGAGAGCGCATCTCCGATCCTGCGGAGCGAGCGGGAGCTCTCGAGCAGCTCCTCCGCCAGGGCACCAGGCGGGACCAGCTCCCTGTATCGGAGCAGAAGCCTCATCAGTTCGCGCACCCATTCGCCCGCGTCGCGCGGCAGGTCGAGCAGGCGGAGGAAGTGCCCGGTCGGCGCCGTGTCGACGAAGATCCGCTCGATCGATGAGTCGTCGAGAAGATCCGCGAGCCGCGAGATGGCGAAGATCTCATCCGCGCCCGGCGGGGCCATGTCCAGAAGACTGGAGATGACGCCGCTGTCGTGCGGGAGCGAAAAGTGCGAGGGCGTCAGACCTTCGACCGCCTGTTCGATCTCCCGCCCCATTCGTTCGCGGAAGCGGTTCCACCGCCCGCGGGTGTCGACGGTCTCCACCTCGAGGTTGGCGGGTGGCCGCTCGGATGCGAAAACGTCACTAAGCGCATGGGCCGGGTCGACCGAGATGATGACGAAACGCGACCGGGGATTTGCCGCGGCCATCTGGAGAGCGACCGAGGAGGCGACAGTCGTCTTTCCCACCCCCCCCTTTCCTGCGAAAAAGACGAGCTTCGCGTCGGGAGAGAGGGCGAGCGGCTTCGAGTCCGGTCTGGCCGGGAAATCGGAGCGGCGTGAGTCGCTTTCCTCTCCCGCGATCCATCGCTGGAGCTCGCGCCACGTAGCGAGCGGGAAGGGAGACTCCGGCGCAGAGATCACGGGAAGTGGAAGCGACCTTGCGGCCATTCCTTCGTTCTCGCAGAGCGGCACGCAGCCCGGGCAGCTGCACCAGCAGCGCGAACGGTTGAGCACGGCGAAAGGAACGTTCAGGCCGGCCTGGTGTACCTCCTCGATCAGCCTCGCCGTTTGCGCGAGCACCCATGGCTCGGCGAGAAAGAGGGGGATGAAGGCCGAGATCGCGGCGTCGCTGAGTGCTGCCGTTCGCCGTTCCCACTCGGAGCGGAACGATTCGATGAAGTCGTCGATCTCGTCCCGAACGCTGCGCCGGGTCAATTGAGTGACCAGGGCCGAATGCTTCGCCTGCATCTGCTCGAGAGCGAGGCTGATCTGCCCGAAGTGCGCCGAGGAGCCGAGCAGCCGGAGGGTGTGGCCGGTTGGCGCGGTGTCGACCACGATGGTCGAGCCCGGGTTCCGCTCGGCGAGCTGACCGATCCTCATCCAGCCCGCCAGTTCGTCCACGCCGGGGACGGCCAGCTCCAGGAGTTTCCTGATCTCCTCGCGGTCCAGATAGGTTCCGCGATCTCCGATCTCGACGAAGCGTTCGAGATTGCTCTTCAGAAATGCCTTCCACAGCTCATCGGGCTGGAACGGCTCCACGGTCAGGGAAGGAAGGGGCGAGCCGTTGGGGAAAAGATCGGGAAGGTTCGAGGCGGGATCGGTGGAAAAGAGAATGACCGGGCCACGCGAGGCGAGATGGAGGGCGGCGATGGAAGCGATCGTGGTCTTTCCGACGCCGCCTTTGCCGCCGAAGAGGAGTATGCGAGCGTGGAGATCGGTGGTGAGCCGGTCGAGGAACGCGCGAACGGCGGTCCCGAACGCCTCGGAGCTCATTCCCCGTATCCGGTGTGGATCGAGATCCCTTCCTCTTCGTCCTGCTCGGCCGCGTACTGACGGGCCATATCCTCACGCGCCTGACGGATCTCACGAAGCCGCTGGAAGATGATCGCCTCCTCGGCGACGTAGTCCTCTTCGCTGATCTCGCCGAGCTCGAGCTTCATCTGAAGCTCGATGAGCCGCTCCTTCCACACCTGGTCGTTGAGCAGCTCGTTGTCGGCCATCGTCTGGATCTGCTTCATCACCCACCGGATGCCCGCAATGGGCCCTTTGAGTGGAAGCGCCAGAATGTCATCGAGCAGGAGCACGGAATCCTCAGCGTTCGGCCCGTTCGAGGCGAAGGCGGATGTTCACGAAGTTGTACGGAGGCCAGGGGCCGGTGTAGAGGAACGAGAGCTTGTTCTCGTAGCGGCGCGCGATGTCGGAGATCTGGTCGTCGAACGCCTTGGTCTTGTCCCTGTCGACCAGGAACGCCGCGTTCATGATCATCTTGTCGCCGATCGGCTTGTTCGAGCGGGACGCGACTGCCGCGTTGCGCAGCCCTTCGTAGATCTCCTTCACGTAACCATCGGCCTTCGCCTGGAGCGCGGATTCGACGACCCGCCCGAGCTGCATCTTGGAGAAGTAGGATCCGGATGCCTGGGAGGAGATCTCTTCCTTCAGCCTGCGGATCTCCGCGTTCTCCCCTTCGAGCTCGCGAATCACCGCATCCTTGTCCCAGCTCACCTTGAGTCCGAACTCGATCTTCCCTTCCATCTTGTCGAGCACTTCCACCAGCGCCTGATACGTTCCCTGAAGGAAGGCCTTGATGTCGTCTTCCGTGCGGAAGACCGTCCCGAAGCTCATCGGAAGAACGGTGAAGCTCTTCATCACGACCTCGTTGACATGCTCGTGCGTCAGGGCATTCTCACGGGTCGGGTCGAAAATGATCAGGGGGCAGTTGGAAACGACCGCAGCGAATTCCTTGTAGGGAACGGTGTGAACGAGGTCGTTGCGACCTCCGATGCCGATGTTTCCGAAAGTCTGCGGCTTGTCCGTTTTGATGATGCAGTAGACGTATTTTCCCTGCTCTTCCGATCCTGTGCTCTTCTGGTCTGTCATATGGGCGGGGTCTCCCATGGAGGGGCTTCCAAGTTCCGTGCCCCCCGGGTCTCGATTGGCAACTCACCAGTACGATACCCTCTCGGCCTTGAAACGTTCAAATTCCTCCCGAAGCCGGGCGCTCGCGGGAGCCGTCGAGGAGTGGTTCGCGGCTCACGCCCGCGATCTTCCATGGCGGCGGTCCTACGATCCGTGGCAGGTCTGGGTCTCGGAGATCATGCTCCAGCAGACGAGGATGGAGGTCGTTCTCCCCTATTTCGAGCGGTTCATCGCGCGCTTTCCCACGGTCGAAGCGCTCGCCGCCGCCGACGAAGCCGAAGTCGTCGCGGCGTGGTCGGGCCTCGGCTACTACCGGCGTGCGCGGATGCTTCACCAGGGGGCGCAATGGATCGCAGGCCGGGGCGACGGAGTTCCCCGGACGTCAACCGCCCTCGAAGAGGTCCCGGGGATCGGGCGTTACACGGCAGGTGCCGTCGCTTCGATCGCCTTCGAGGTCCCGGCGCCGATCGTCGACGGCAACGTCGCCCGGCTCGCAGCGAGGCTGGAGGCGTTCGATGAGCCTCTCGCCAGCGGCGCGCTTCTCCGGCTGGAATGGGCGTGGGCCGCGAAGCTGGTGGAAGCGGCGAGCTCCCCCCGCGCGCTCAACCAGGGGCTGATGGAGATCGGAGCGCGAATCTGCCGTCCGCGGAATCCTCTCTGCACCGAGTGCCCTCTGGCGGTGCTCTGCATTGCGCACGGGAAAGGGGAAGAGGGAGATTATCCGCGGAAGAAGGCGCCCCGCCGCAGCACGGACGTCGAGATCCCGCTCTTCCTGGTCGATGACGGGGGAGGGCGCGTGCTTCTCGAGCTGCAGTCGCGGGGCTCGCTGATGACGGGGATGTGGCACCTGCCGCACGGATCTTCGGAGCTGCTGCCGGGAAGCGATGCCGAACGCTTTCGGCGGCTTGCGAAGCTCGGATCATTCCGCCACACAGTCACCCATCGCCGGATCCGGTTCGAGCTATGGGAGGCGGAGCTCTCCGGAATCGCCGAGGGCCCCGAGGCGTCGTGGGTTGCGCCTGAAGAGCTCGGCTCGCTCCCCCATCCGTCGTATGTCCGCAAGGCGCTGGAGATGTGGAGAGGCCCGAAAAGCGACGGAGGATGAATCCTCCGCCACTGCCCCCTTTACAATGTCGACATGACTCCTCGTGCGTGGGTGGTGGTTTTCTCTCTGGTTCTTGCTCTCTCCGGCGGCAGCGCTTCAGCTCAGTGCGATTACCGCAATGCGTTCGATCTCCGGTTCCGTGATTCGGCGCTGGGTCTCTCGCTCGACGGCAACGATCTGTGGATCGCGACCGGGTGGGGGGTCGCGCTTTGGGATGCGGCCGCCGAGCGGCCGGTCACCTCGTTGTCGATCGAAGGATCGACCCTCGCGGTTCAGGCGGTTCCGGGCGGAGCGTGGGTCGGCAGCGGCACGCGCGTTCATTTCGTGGAAGCGGGACCCGGTCTCGCGCTCGGCGGATCCATCGATCTCGGGGCCGTCGTCAACGATCTCGCGATCTCGGGAAACTATCTCTACGCGGCGACGGCTTCGGGCGTGACGCAGATCGACGTCGCGGACCGCGCGCGTCCGGCGACTGCGGCGACGCTGACCACCACGTCGGGAGCCGCGCTCTCGGTCGCGATTCTCGGATCGACTCTTTACGCCGCTGACGGCGACTCGAGCGTCGAGGCGTACTCCATTCAGGTTCCGTCCCTCCCGCAGAAGATCGGCACGGTTTCGTCCCTTCCACGCTCGGTCGGAGTCTCCACGCTCGACGGATACCTGGTGGTCTCCGACGGGCAGCAGAGCGAGATTCTCGCGGGAAGCGGGACAAGCCTGGGCCGCGTCGCCCTTCTTCCCTTCGCCGGCACGGCCACCGCGCGATGGAGCGGGTCCGTTCATTTTCTCGCGGGGAGCGGGCGAGCCATCCACGCCGTCGACGTTCTCGCTCCGACGCCCACCATCCTGAGCAGCGCCGCGACCGAGGTGACGTCCGGCAACGCGAACCGCGTCTTCGGGCTCGCCGCCTCGGGGACCAGGCTTTGGGCGGCCGCCGGTGATGCCGGAGTGGAAGCCTGGCGGCTCGGCGGTTTCGCCCCTCCGTATCCGCTTCGCTTCGTCCGCTCCGGCAGCATCGGCTCCGGGTGGATCTCGGGCTCGAGGGCAGTGGTGGCCTTCTCCGCGCGAGGCCTTCAGCGTTACTCCGACAGCTCTGGCCAACTCGTTGCGGGTCCCCTCTGGCACGAAGGGGCGGTTTCCAGAATCCTCGATGGCGAAGGTGACCGAATCCTCACGTCGAGCGGCGCGGAGCTCCGCCTCTGGGACGTGGCTCCGGCGATCCCCGCTTCTCTCGGAGCGATCACGCTCGCCGGAGCGGTTCGCTCCGGCGCCATCGAGGGCTCGATCGCGTGGGCGGTACTTGCCGACGGATCGCTCTGGCGCGTCGATTTCTCCGCGCAAACACCCACGGCCGCTTCGGTCGCCGCTACAGGCGCGCTCGATTTCGTCGCCGCAAGCAGCGCGGGGTTCGCGACCGCCGACATTCTCGAAGACGGGAGCACGAAAATCCGATTTGTTCCCGCCAGCGATCCGGCAGGCCAGGGGACGGAGGTGACGATCGAGGGAGCCTCGAACGGAGGGATCGCGATTGGCGCGACGCCCGTCGTCGCGGCCGCAACCTTCCGGGGCCTCACTCTCGTCGACTTCGGCGCTGGTGGCAGCGTCAGGATCGTCGAGGGAACGAACCAGTCGCCGATCCGGGGATTGAGAATCGAGGAAGATCGGATCCTGCTGGTGACGGCCGACCGGATCGAGGTTCGCTTTCTCCAGAGCGGCGCGCTGGTTCGCACGTTCACCACGGGGGCCACGCTGACTTCGATCTCCGGGTCCGGCGCGCGCGCCATCGCCGGATCGTCCGACGGCTTCGCCATCGCCAACCTCGAGACGGCGAGCCGGCAGCCGGAGCCCATCGCCTTACCCGACCCGACGAGCCGTTTCTACCGCTCGCTTGCGCGAGACGGCAATCTGCTCTGGCTCGGCGACGCGCAGCGCATCGACCTCTATCGCGTCGACTCCTCGTCGATACCCCGTCATCAGGCGGAGCTCTCGTTCGAAGGCTCGGCGGTCCCCGTCGGGTTCGCCGCGACCGGAGGAAAACTCTTCACCGTTTCGGCGACCGGAACGGTCGAGTCGTGGCGCCCTGACGGGTCGCGCGAATCCTCACTGAGTCTGAATGAGGGGTCGCTGCAGCAGATCGACGGCATCACCTCGGTCGGAAGCGCACTGTGGGTCTCGGTCACGGTCGACTGCCTGACGACTGGATGCCGGAAGCTGACGGTGGTCGTCGATACCACCGCCGGGCTGGTGCGCTCGGCGGCTTTCGAGGGGGGAACACTCGACGCGGTCGCGCATGGAAATGTCGCCGCTGCGCTCACGACTCTTCCCTCCGAGGTGAGGCTCTACGACGTCGCCGATCCCGCCCATCCGCAACTCCTCTCGTCGATGGCGGTCTCGGACAATCCGGTCTCGGTGGACTTCGATGCGACGCGCGTCTGGGTCCTCGGCGATCGGTTGCGAGCGTATTCAAGACCCGGGCTGGAGTTGATTGCGACGCATCTCGACCCATGGTCGGCGGATCCTCTCGGACGGCTCAGCTATCTCGATCAGACCGTTCGAGTCGCCGGATCCTGCCTGCTCGTCGCGGGACGCTCGGCCGAACCGACGCTCTGGAGTCCTTCCGGCAATTCGCTCACGCCGATTCCGGCGCCGGGAGTTCCTGACGCGGTGCGCGGCGCTGCTGTCTCCGGCAGCTCCATCGTTCTTCTCGGCGAGTACTCGCTCCAGGTGTGGAGCAGCGAGCCGCCAGCCGATCGGAGCCGGGCGGTCCGTCGCTGACAGGCGGGAGGAAGATGAGCAGGAAGATCAGATTTGAGAAGGAGGAGGATCGTTACAGGATCATCCTCGCCGATCCGCCGCTTCACATTCTGGACACCGCTCTGCTCCTCGAGCTGCGGGAAGCCGTGGAGCGGGTCGAGCCCGACCGGCCGCTGCTGCTGATCGAAGCCGAGGGAGAGAGGGCCTTCTCCGCGGGAGCCAGCGTTCAGGACCACCTCGGGGAGCGCGTCGGACCGATGCTCGACGCGTTTCACGGCGCTCTCCGCGCTCTCCATCGGCTCGACCTCGTGAGCGTGGCGAAGGTGCGGGGTCTCTGTCTCGGCGGCGGATGCGAGCTCGCCATGGCGTGCGACTTCGTCCTCGCGTCGGATGGCGCGCGCTTCGGCCAGCCGGAGATCGCTCTCGGCGTTTTCCCGCCGGTCGCGGTCTGGCAGCTTGGCCGGCTGACCTCACCGCGAAAGGGACTGGAGATGATTCTCACCGGAGATCCGATTCCTGCCGAGGAGGCGGCGCGGCTCGGCATGGTCAACGCTGTCTTCGCCGAGGAGGAACTGGACGAGAAGTCGGAGCAGTGGCTCTCCCGACTGCTCCGCCACAGCAGCTCATCGCTGCGGCTGGCGAAGAAGGCGTTCCGGCTCGCTTCCGCTGGCGACTTCGAGGAACGTCTCGCGGAAGTCGAGCGCTTCTACCTCGAAGAGCTCATGCGCACCGATGATGCGACCGAAGGTCTGGTTGCGTTCCTCGAGAAACGTTCACCGGAGTGGAAGGGAAAGTAGGATCGCCCGTAGGGGCCGGCTGCGCCGGCCCGGCCGCCGCAGGCGGCGCTGTGGACCCGCCAGTTTCGACTCAGCGACTCGCGCTGCTATCGTTCTCCTCATGATGAAAGTCTCGGTCTTCGCGGGGGACATCGCCGAGGCTCCCGCGGACGCGATCTGCACGTCGACGAACCCGCGCCTTTCTCTGATGATGGGGACTGGCGGTTCGGTTCGGGAAAAAGGGGGATTCACGATCCTCCGTGAGTGCGAGGCGATTCTGGAGGCTGAAACCGCGCGCTCTGGACGCGGCCGCATGCCGGTCGGTTCGGTCTGGGTGACCGGAGCTGGCGCTTTGCCGTACCAGGCCGTGATCCACTGCGTCGCGAGCGACGTCCGTGCCCGCTCATCCGATGCGGTGGTCCGCTCGTGCGTGACGCAGTCGGTGAGCGCTGCCATCCAGAGAGGGATTACCAGCGTGGCCATGCCGGTGTTCGCCTCGGGGCATGCTCACTTCCCCTTCGACGCGGCTCTCGCGTCGATCGCGGAAGCGCTTGCGTCGGCGCCGGAAGGTCTCGCCGAGGTGATCGTCGTCGTCCGCGACGAAGCGGCGGCCGAGAGAGCAGTGAAGATTCTGAAGGAAAGATTTACGGAAGCGGAGATCAGGAAGGACGAATAGGACGAATAGGACCTATAGGACGAATAGGACTAGAGAGTGGGCGTCCTATAGGTCCTATAGGTCCTATTCGTCCTATCCCGTTCTCCCTCACGACCGCGTCAGTCTTCTTCTCGCTTCGAGCACTTTTTCGCGCGCCTCGGCGGATGAAGCGGCGAGGGCGGTCAGGTGCCCCATTTTGCGGCCGCGTCGCGGCTCGATCTTTCCGTAAAGGTGGAGCTTCACGTCGGGGATCGAGAGGGCGGCGGCCCAGTCGGGCTCTCCTTCGGACCAGAGATCGCCGAGGAGGTTGGCCATAGCCGCGGGGTGAAGCAGCTCGGTCGAGCCGAGTGGAAGTCCGCAGACCGCGCGGAGCTGTTGCTCGAACTGGCTGGTGACGGAGGCGTCGAAGGTGAGATGGCCGGAGTTGTGAGGCCGAGGCGCCAGCTCATTGATCAGGAGCTCTCCGCGCCGGGTCAGGAACATCTCGATGCAGAGAACACCGACGACCTGGAGCTGCTCGAGCACGGTGCGGGCGAGCTCGATCGCGCGCTTTTCGACGGCGGGCGTCACGATCGCCGGGGCCGTGGATATGTCCAGAATGTGATGGTGGTGGTCGTTCTCGATGACTCCCCAGTGCGCGAAGCTCCCATCCATTCCGCGCGCCGCGACGACGGAGACTTCCTTCTCGAAATCGACCCACGCCTCGACGATCGCCTCGTGGCCGGCGATGGATTTCCAGGCGTCCGCGGCCTGCTCGATCGTCTCGATCTTCGATTGCCCCTTGCCGTCGTATCCGAACGACGCGGTCTTCAGGACGCATGGAAGCCCGACACGACGGATCCCGGCTTCCAGGTCCGCCAGGGTTCTCACCGCAAAGAAGTTCGCAACCGGCAGTCCGGCGTTTCGGAGAAACCCCTTTTCCCGCAGCCGCTGCTGGCTGGTGTGCAACACCGAGCCGGCCGGACGGACGGGCGCGTGTTTCTCCGCGGCGACGGTCGTGGCGAAAGGGACGTTCTCGAACTCGAACGTCACGACCTTCACGTTCCTGGCGAAAGCCTCGACCGCATCGAGATCCTCGTAAGCTCCCTGGATCTCGAGATCCGCCACCTGCCCCGTGGGCGTGTCGGCGTCGGGCGAGTAGGTGTGGACGCGGTAGCCCATGCGGCGGGCAGCGATCGCGAACATCCGGCCGAGCTGCCCGCTCCCGAGAACGCCCACGATCGATCCCGGAAGAACGGTGGTCATTCCAGGGTCGTTCCGAGAACGGCTTCGGTCTGGCGGCGGCGGTAGTCGTGCAGCCTGGCGCGAAGATCCGGGCGGGATGCCGACACGATGGCGATGGCCAGCAGGGCGGCATTCTTCGCTCCCGGCTTTCCGATGGCGAGCGCGCCGACGGGAACGCCGGCCGGCATCTGAACGATCGAAAGGAGGGAGTCGAGCCCTTTCAACGCGTGGCTCTCGACGGGAACGCCGAGGACGGGGAGAACCGTGGAGGCGGCGATCATCCCCGGAAGGTGCGCGGCGCCCCCGGCGCCCGCGATGATCACCTCGAGCCCGCGCTCCTCGGCCGTGCGCGCGTACTCGGCCATCCGCTCGGGTGTTCGGTGCGCGGAAACGACCTGCGTTTCGTGAGCCACCCCGAACTCCTCGAGGATCTCGATCGCGCCCCGCATGGTCTCCCAGTCGGATTTCGATCCCATCACGACGCCGACGATCGGGTGGTTTGATTCACTCATGGGAGGGCGAGAATATCAGTGTTTTAAGGCAGAAGGCAGAAGGCAGAAGGAAAGCGCGCAAGCCAGAATAAGAAGATGCGCGCCCAAGCCCCTTTGTCGCTGCTGTTGATTTTACTTCTGCTTTCTGCCTTCTGCCTTCTGACTTCTGACTTTCATCTGGACCACCGGATCCTGATCACGCTCTCGCGCGGGAGCGGCCGCTCGAGGGCTCCGGCGCGCCGCGCCTCCTCGAGGGTGCCGAGCTCCGGCGTCCCGCCGCGCTGGTAGATCACGGCGCGGTCCGGGCGAAGAGGGGCCAGGCCGAAGAGCCAGATCGAGCCGGCGAGCAGGAGGATGGCGAGAATCGGGAGCGAAGCCGCGGCCTCCCGCATTTCGATGTCGCGAAGCTGCTGAAAGCGGGATGCAGGCGTGCGCGCGAGGTTCTCGAGAAGAGTGACGACCAGCATGGCCGCCACGGCCAGCGCCGTGGCGAGGCCGCCCGCGGCGAACGCCACCCCGGCGAGAAGACCGAAGGGGACGGCCTGGCGGACCAGCCACAGCCCGAAGCGGCGCGAAGGAGAGTGGACGGAGACCAGGTTGGCGAGCATTCCGACGGTCTTCCTCTCGGCGGCGACCAGCAGGACGAGGGCGATCACGATGATCGCCGCTTCGATGACGACGTCGCGCCAGGAGCGGATTCGCTGCATGCGCATGAGAAGCGCCGCCGCGGCCGGCGCGATGGCGCCGAACGTGAGGAAACCGACTGCCTGGATTCCCAGAAACATCTGCGTCGCCAGAGTCGACTTCGCCGGCCAGAAGAAACTGAGAATCGCCCCGATCAGCAGCGCGGCTCCGCTGACGGCGATCGGAAAAAGCCGAAGTGTCGCGGAAGCGGACTCGAACAGGAATCCCGGGAGCATCACCGGGGGGGAGTAGAGGATCCAGGCCGCGCCGTCCGGATTGTGACTTCTCCCGACGGCCGCAATCGCGACGCCGACGTAGACGGAGACCAGGATCGAGCTGACGATCGCGGCGGACAGGGAGATGACCAGCATCCGCCACAAGGCCGGCTTCTTTCGGAACTGACTGTCGAATTCGCCGTATATAGTCATCAGAACATCGCGGATGCAGGTGATGCTGGTCTGCTATCTTAAGGGTTGAGCGGCCAAACGAGCGAATACGAGATGACCCCGGCGCGAAGACGACTCGTTGTGATCTGGCTATCTTCGTTCGCGACGATCGTAGCAGCCAGTTGGATCGAAACCCTCCTCGACGGTCTGCAGCTCCGATTTCCCCCGCTCGACTGGCTCTCGTTCTTCGCCTGGGTCGCCTTCATCGCCCTGACCCTCTGGCTGATCACCGTCGCCATCCGGTTCGTACTGCGAAAACTGTTCTGGCGGGTGGGGCGAAGACTAGCTCTCAGCTACTTCCTGATCGGGGTGCTGCCGTTCATCTTCTTCGCCATCCTGCTGGCGATCTCGGGGTATCTCACCGCCGCAATCCTCAGCCAGGCGACCTTCCGCAACGAGCGGCAGGTCCAGCTCCAGCGGCTGGACCAGTGGAATCTCGAGTACGCCCTGACGGCGGCGAAGCCGGCAACCGGACTCCCTTCACTCGAAATTTACGATTCGCGTGACGGGTCGATTGGGACGCTTCCGGAGTGGCTCCAGAAGAGCTCCTTCGTGGGCCTGGCGACACGGAACTCTCAGGCTTTGTTCGTGTCAGCCCGGCGCTACGAGACCGACGACGCCTCGCGATCGATCGTCTTCGCCCAGCCTATGGACGAGAGCTGGACGAGCGCACTCGAGCAGCGCACCGGGATGTTCACCTCCCCGTCGCTGGTCAAGGAGGAAGGGGAGGAGCCGGGTAACGCCCAGTTCGTCCTGAATGATTCGGACGAGGTGAACTTTCAGCTCGACGACAAAGCGATCGGCCCCTTCTTCAAGCATGCGTGGGGCCGGGGAGTCATCTGGGGAGACCTGATTCCGTCCATCGTCGACTGGACGACTGGCGATCCGCAGGAGGACAACGCGTACCTCGTCCTTTTCGCCAATCCATGGCGGAACCTGCTCGACGTCTATTTCGGAAGTCCGACCTACGTGAACGCCATCCTCGGGACCATCGGCACCATCGCGGGACTGATGGCGATGGTCTACCTTCTCGCATCCGTCCTGGCCGCGGGACTGATCTTCTCGATCTCACGCGCGGTCAACCGGATCGACAAGGGGACCAGAGCAGTCGAGCGGGGCGACTTCAGCTATCGCATTCAGATGAAACGCAACAACCAGCTCGGAGAGCTGGCCGGGTCGTTCGATCACATGGTCGAGTCCATCTCCTCGCTGCTTTTGCGCGTGGCCGAGCAGGAGCGACTGCAGAGCGAGATCTCGATCGCGGCGGAGATCCAGCGGAACCTTCTGCCGAAGAGCGGTCCGGCCTACGCCGGAATCTCTTTCTCCGCGCATTTCGAGCCGACCGCTTCAATCGGTGGCGATTACTACGACCTGTTCAATCTCGACAAGACGAAGCTCGCGGTGACCATCGGGGACGTCTCCGGCCACGGCCTGTCGACCGGTATCGTGATGGCTATGGTCAAGGCCGCCATCACCACCCTCGTCGAGCAGGGGGCGGACGAGCACTCGCTCTTTCGCCGGCTCAACGAGCTGGTGGTTCGCTCGACCGAGAAGCGCACCTTCATGACCCTCGGCTTCACGATCTTCGACCTCAAGTACAGGACCGTCCGCCACACCAACGCGGGCCATCTCTACCCTTACCTGCTTCGAGCAGGCGAGCCGCCCCGCCCCATCGAAGCTCCGTCCTTCCCTCTCGGGATCAAGGAAGGAGTGACGCCTCGCACGGTGGAGCTGCCACTCCAGGAGCGCGACACTTTCGTCTACCTCTCGGACGGAATCGTGGAAGCCACCAACGAGACCGACGATCCGTTCGGGTTCGACAATCTGGAGAGGCTGCTCGTTCATCTCGAGGGCGCTTCACCCGACCAGATCCGCGACACCATCCTCGAAGCGGTCGCCGACCACGCCGGGACGAAAGTCGCCGATGACGACCGCACCATCATGGTGCTCAAGTTCGACAGGATTCAGGAGAACTTCGAGGCGATCGACGGGGTGGGGTAAAGCGATAGGACGAATAGGACGAATAGGACGAATAGGACGGGCGCGGGACTAAGTTGCGGCAGCTACCGACTAATTGCCAGGTCCTATAAGTCCTAAGGTCCTATAGGTCCTATCGTTCTCTCTCACCCCGCAGAGGTGATCGCGATTCCCCGCTGCCGTTCGAAGTGCCTTCCGATCCGGCGGATGTACTCCACGGTCTCCCGGAAGGGAGGAACTCCGTTGTAGCGGGCGACGTTCCCCTCGCCGGCGTTGTACCCGGCAAGGGCCATCTCGACGTTTCCGTCGAAGCGATCGAGCAGCCAGCGGAGGTACTTCGCGCCGGCATGGATGTTCGCGTGGGGGTCGAACGCGTCGGTCACCCCGAAGCGCCTGGCCGTGGCCGGCATGAGCTGCATCAGCCCGCGTGCTCCCTTATGCGAGACGACCTTCGGGTTGTAATCGCTCTCGGCCTTGATGACCGCCGAGACCAGCGCCGCGTCGACGTCGAATTTCCGCGAGGCCTCGAGGATGATCCCGCTGTAGGGACTCTCGAACAGCGGTCCGCTCGCTTCGTCGAAGCGCCAGGCACGCTGGGGGAGCTCAACCGGGGATGGAGGAACGGGGACGACCTCGTCGTCGAGAATCCGCTCGAGCAGTGCGGAGGGGATGATCATCTCTCCCCCGACGGTCAGGTCGAGCCTGGTCCGCTCCGGCCCCACTTCCCACGCGCTCACCTTGACCGACCGGCCATTGGCGAGAACCGCGATCTCCGCCTGCAGCGGTAGAGCGGCCGCGATCGTGGCGAGCGCGAGCAGGAGGGCGGTTCTGGCGGCGAAGGGGGGCATTGTCTCTTTCAGGAGGGAACCTGATGGTTGGGACGAATATGCCCCGGCAGGGTTACGGGTGCACCTCACCAGTCCTATAGGTCCGATAGGTCCTACAGGTCCT